>ERZ809296.224-NODE-224-length-101982-cov-35.740805_pt1 | contig 101982 bp, 95 predicted proteins | sample MGYA00520511_ERZ809296 | MGnify/ENA primary metagenome ERZ809296 (study PRJEB31576, sample SAMEA3212662) | Homo sapiens | biome: human-gut; feature: human gut; material: fecal | place: Sweden | collected 2012 ...
GCCACGCCGTTCCTGAGAAAATACGATATTACTTTCTTATGACCCCCGACCATTGGCACGGAGCTTTTTTATCGGGAAAAATCAGTTGGCGCTGCTCTGCTCGCTTTCGGGCAGGAGGTTCGTCATGCTCTTGAGGCCGATGGCGAGCGTGGACATGTTGTGCAGCAGCGCCGAGGTCGTCGGCGGCAGGATGCCAAGCACGCCAAGCACGATGAGCGAGAAGTTGAAGCTCACGATGAAGCGGTAGTTGCGGTGGATGCGGGCCATGAGCTCCTGACTGAGAGAGCGCAGCGTGACGAGCGCGAACAGATCCTCGGACGAGATGGTGATGTCCGCGATCTCGCGCGCGATGGCGGCGCCGGTCGAAATGGCAATGCCGGCATCGGCCTCGGACAGGGCGGGGGAGTCGTTCACGCCGTCGCCGATCATGATGACCTTGCGGCCTGCGGCCTTTTCGCTGCGGACGAACGCGGCCTTGTCCTCGGGCAGCACTTCTGCGTAGACGGCGTTGACGCCGACCTCAGCGGCGACGGCTTCGGCAGTCTTGCGGCTGTCGCCGGTCATCATCACGACCTTGTCGATACCGAGCTCGTGCAGCGCGCGCACGGCGGCTTTCGCCTCCTTGCGCAGGGGGTCATGAATACAGATGACCGCGGCGAGCTCGCCCGCGATACAGAGGTACAGGTGCGAATACTCGGGCGGGAGCGATTCAAACTTCTCCTCTTCGCCCTCCGGCACGCGGCAGCCCTCGTCCTCGAAGACGAAGTGTGCGCTGCCGATGAGCACTGTTTTCTCGTCCACCATGCTCGAAATGCCGTGCGCCACGACGTACTGGACCTGAGAGTGATACTCCTCGTGCGTCAATCCACGGTCCCTGGCCTCGGCCACGACGGCGTTGGCGATGGAATGGGGATAGTGCTCTTCGAGGCACGCGGCGAGGCGGAGCATCTCGCTTTCCTCATTGCCGCCGAAGGTGACGATTCTCGCGACCTTGGGCGTGGCGTAGGTGAGCGTGCCGGTCTTGTCAAAGACGATGGTGTTCGCCTGGGCGACGGCTTCGAGGAAGCGCCCGCCCTTGACGGAGATGTGATGGCTGCTGCTCTCGCGCATGGCAGAGAGCACCGCGATAGGCATGGAGAGCTTGAGCGCGCAGGAGAAGTCGACCATCAGCACGGCCAGCATCTTTGTGACGTTGCGCGTGATGAGATAGGTCAGGATCGTGCCGCCGAGCGTATAGGGTACGAGCCTGTCGGCAAGGCGCGAGGCCTTGTCCTCAGCCGTGGATTTGAGCTTTTCCGACTCTTCGATCATGCGCACGATGCGGTCATAGCGGCCGCCGCCGAGCGCTTTTTCCACGCGAACGACACACTCGCCCTCTTCGGCGACGGTGCCTGCGTAGACATAGCTGCCCTCGCGCTTGGGGACGGGCATGGACTCGCCCGTCATGGACGCCTGATTGACCATCGCCTCGCCGGAGACGACCTTGCCGTCGAGCGGGATGAGGCTGCCGGTGCGGACAACGACGCAGTCGCCCGCCTGAATATCGCCGATGGGAACGAGCGTTTCCGTCTCGCCCGTCTTGAGCCAGACGTGGTCAACGTTGAGCGACATGGCGCCCGCGAGGTCCGCGACGGACTTCTTGTGCGTCCAGTCCTCGAGGATTTCGCCAAGGCGGAGCATGAACATCACGGAGCTCGCCGTCGAGAAGTCGCCGCGCACCATCGACACGGTGACGGCGGTGGCGTCGAGCACGGCGACGGAGAGCTTGCCGTGCAGCAGTGCGGAAAGACCCTCGCGGATGTACTTGATCGAGTGATAGATGGCGAGCGCCGTGATGACGGGGAGCGGGAAGAAGAGCTTCGAGATCACGCGGCGGATCACCGTCCACGAGAGTTTGTCTTCAAATTCACGGTTGAGTTTGCGCGTCGTATGGTCGGGGACAAGGTCCATTGTTTCGGCCTTGTCGAACGAGAACGCCGCGAGCGCGTGCACGAGCGCGGCGCGGTCCGCGCGGTAAACGATCACGGCGTCCTGCGTGCGGTCAAAGACCGAGACCTCGCTCACGCCGTCCACATTGCGCAGATAATATTCCAGAACGTCCGCCTGATGCAGCGTCATGCGGCGGCAATTCAGATGCACGCGCATGCGCCCGGCGGATTCGTGCAGAATTTTGCATTTCATAGTGTATCAATTCCTCCGAAAGTGAAAGAGAGCCGCGCGTCGCGGCTCTCCTGCGATTTATTCCTCGTCCGCCTTTTCCTCGGACGCGTCCTCAATGACTTCGGCGTCCTCTTCCGCTGCGCGGCGCTCGTTGATGTCCTTGGCGTCGGCGTAGACGTCCTCAGCATCCTCACGGACGTTCGTGACGGCCTGCATCACGCAGTCCTTGGCACGCAGCACCGCGGCGGTGGTGTGAGAGTAGACCTTTTTGGCATCCTTGCTGGAAAGGATCTTGAGGCCGGCGGTGCCGAACAGCACGCCTGCTGCAAATAAACCGAGATGTTTCATTGAAAAAACCTCCTGTTAGTATGAATTAGAGCTCTTTAACATAGTGGGAATATAACATAACGCCGTTTCAAATGCAAGTAGCGAAATGTTAAAATTTGACGGAGAATGGAAACCGCGGATTTGTTATGTTTTTTCAGATGTTCGCGCGCTCGTCCCAGAGCGTCAGCGTACCTGATTGCAGCGTTTTCGGAACGTCGATGATGCGCTGGTTCGACGAGCCGCGAAAGCGCAGCGAGATATCGTGCAGCGCGTCCACATAGCGCCCGTCGACGAGCACATCGAGCAGTGACAGCAGTTCGTCCGTCACCTCGCAGCGCGGGTATGCGGCGGGGTCGTGCAGCTCCTCCCACGTAAAGCCCGTGAACGACCAGATCGTCTTTTGCGGCAGCTCACGCCTCACGCGGCGGAGAAACGGCAGCAGCGCGCGCTGATTTTTGGGCTCGAACGGCTCACCGCCGAGCAGCGTGAGACCGTTGATATAGTCGGGGGAGAGCAGGCGGATGAGCTCGTCCTCCGTTTCATTCGTGAAGGGCTTGCCGTAGCAGAAGTCCCACGTCTGCGGCTGAAAGCAGTTTTCGCAGTGGTTCGTGCAGCCGGAGACGAACAGCGTCACACGCACGCCAAGACCGTTGGCGATGTCGCAGTTTTTGATCTCGCCATAGTGCATGGGAAATGACCTCCTTATCAAAAAAGGTGGGAGCGCGGTGCGCTCCCACCTAAACAGCAATTTTATGGCGCAGCCTTACAGATGCAGCACGCGCTCTTTGATCTCCTGCGTGCGGCCCTGGTTCCAGAACTGGGTGCCGATGTAGCCGCAGGTGCGGCGGGCGACGTTCATCTTGTCCTGATCGGTGTTGCCGCACTTCGGGCAGCGCCAGATGAGCTTGCCGCCCTCCTCGACGATGTCGATCTCACCGTCCCAGCCGCAGACCTGGCAGTAGTCGGACTTCGTGTTGAGCTCGGCGTAGATGATGTTGTCGTAGATGAACTTCATCACCTGCAAAACCGCTTCAAGGTTCTGCTGCATGTTGGGCACTTCGACATAGCTGATCGCGCCGCCGGGGGAGAGGTGCTGGAACTGCGCCTCGAACTTGAGCTTGGTGAACGCGTCGATCTTTTCCGTCACGTGGACGTGGTAGGAGTTCGTGATATAGCCCTTGTCCGTCACGCCTTCGATCACGCCGAAACGCTTTTGCAGGCACTTGGCGAACTTGTAGGTCGTGGACTCGAGCGGCGTGCCGTAGAGGGAGTAGTCGATGTTCTCGGCGGTTTTCCACTCCTTGCACTTGTCGTTCATCTTCTGCATGATGGAGAGGGCGAACGGCGTGGCGCTCGGGTCGGTGTGGCTCTTGCCGGTCATGTACTTCACGCACTCGTAAAGTCCCGCGTAGCCGAGCGAGATCGTGGAATAGCCGTCGTAGAGGAGCTTGTCGATGGGCTCACCCTTTTTGAGTCTTGCGCACGCGCCGTACTGCCAGAGAATGGGCGCCGCGTCGGAGAGCGTGCCCTTCAGGCGGTCGTGACGGCAGCGCAGCGCGCGGTGGCAGAGCTCAAGACGCTCTTCAAAGATCGTCCAGAACTTTTCAATGTTGCCGCCGGAGGAGAGTGCCACGTCGGGCAGGTTGATCGTGACGACGCCCTGATTGAAGCGGCCGTAATACTTGTGCTTGCCGGGAACATAGTTGCCGGCATTGGCGATGTTGCCGACGCCCGCGTCGGTGAAGCGGTCAGGTGTCAGGAAGCTGCGGCAGCCCATGCAGGGATACACATCGCCCTTGAGCTCGAGCATCTTCTTTTCGCTGATGTAATCGGGCACCATGCGGCGCGCCGTGCACTTGGCGGCGAGCTGTGTGAGGTAATAATACGGCGAGTCGTCGTGAATGTTGTCCTCTTCGAGCACGTAGATGAGCTTGGGGAAGGCGGGCGTGACCCACACGCCCTGCTCGTTTTTGACGCCCTGATAGCGCTGCTCGAGCATTTCCTCGATGATGACGGCAAGGTCGCGCTTTTCCTGCTCGCTTCTCGCCTCGTTGAGGTACATGAAAACGGTGATGAACGGTGCCTGACCATTCGTGGTCAGAAGCGTCACAACCTGATACTGGATGGTCTGCACGCCGCGGCGAATCTCCTCGCGCAGGCGCTTTTCGACGATTTCGGTGATCTTGTCCTCCGTGGGGTCGACGCCGAGGGCTTCGACCTCGGCGAGCACCTGCTTTCTGATCTTCTGGCGCGATACGTCGACAAAGGGGGCAAGGTGCGTCAGCGAGATGGACTGGCCGCCGTACTGGTTCGAGGCGACCTGCGCGACGATCTGCGTCGCGATGTTGCACGCGGTTGCAAACGAATGTGGGCGCTCGATGAGGGTTCCCGTGATGACGGTGCCGTTTTGCAGCATGTCCTCCAGGTTCACAAGGTCGCAGTTGTGCATGTGCTGGGCGTAGTAGTCCGTGTCGTGGAAGTGGATGATGCCCTCTTCATGCGCCTTGACGATATCCTCGGGCAAGAGCAGACGGTTCGTCAGATCGCGGCTCACCTCGCCGGCCATATAGTCGCGCTGGGTGGAGTTGACGACGGGGTTCTTGTTGGAATTCTCCTGCTTGGCCTCTTCGTTGTTGCACTCGATGAGGGAGAGAATTTTGTCGTCCGTCGTGTTGCTCTTGCGCACGAGCGAGCGGTTGTAGCGGTAGGTAATGTAGCGCTTGGCGACCTCGAACGCGCCGTGCGCCATGATCTGGTGCTCGACAAAGTCCTGGATCTCCTCGACCGTGGGCGCGCGGCCCAGACTCTGGCAGGAGAACTCCACGCTCTCGGCGATGCGCTGGATCTGGACGGGCGTCATGCGAGCCTCCTCATCCACAACGTCGTTAGCCTTAGTCACTGCGGCGATGATCTTGACGATATCAAATTCTACTTCTGCGCCGTTGCGCTTGATAACTCTCATGTATTCCCGTCTCCCCTTCTTTTGGTATGTCCTTTACATAACACTATATCTTGTGGTGACCTTCATAACAGCAAACTAATTATTGCACATGAGACTCAGCATTGCAAGTCCTAAGTGCTGAAAAAAGGAAACAATATCAGAGCCTCAACTTTGGACACTATTGACGAAACACCTTGAATGAAGCGGAATAGCGCATTATTTCAATTTGACGCAAAAATCAACAAGACATAAGTAATGCTAATGATAGATATGCAAAATTAACTCTTTTCATGGGCGGAAAATGTGACTATAATAACTCGGTTGAAAAAATTGAGCAGGACTCGCAGAGCGGGCCCGCTCCGGATCGGAGGATCAATACAATGGCAAATTGCGCGATCGTAGGCATCAACTGGGGCGATGAAGGCAAGGGCCGCATGGTCGACTACCTCACGGATCATTATGACGTGGTCGTCCGCTATCAGGGCGGCGGCAACGCGGGCCACACTGTGGTGAATGAAAAGGGCAAGTTTGCCCTGCACCTGCTGCCGAGCGGCATTTTCCGCGACGGCGTTGTCAACATTCTGGGCAACGGCGTGGCGCTGGACTGCGAAAACCTGCTCAAGGAGATGGAGACGCTGCGCGCCGCGGGCGTTATCATCACGCCGGAGAATCTGAAGGTCAGCGACCGCGCGTCGCTGCTGCTGCCCTGGCACCGCGAGCTCGACGCGCTCGAGGAAGCGCGCCTTGCCGACAAGAAGTACGGCTCGACCAAGCAGGGCATCGCACCGTTTTATGGCGACAAGTACCAGAAAAAGACCGTGCAGGCGGGCGAGCTCCTGCACCCCGAGCACTTAAAGGAGCACCTTGCCGACCTTCTTGAGTGGAAGAACCTGACGCTCCAGAAGATCTACGGCGCAAAGGGCTACACGATGGACGAGCTCATGAGCTGGGTCGAGACCTACTGCGGCGCCATCAAGCCCTACATCACCGACACCGGCCGTTTCCTGAGAAACGCGCAGAAGGAGGGCAAGTCCATCCTCTTTGAAGCCCAGCTCGGCGCGCTGCGCGACCTGGACTACGGCATCTATCCCTACACCACCTCTTCGAACGCCGTTGCGGCGTATGCGCCCGTCGGCTCGGGCCTTCCCACGGCGAAGCTCGACGAGGTCGTGGGCGTGGTGAAGGCGTACTCTTCCTGCGTGGGCGAGGGCCCGTTCGTCTGCGAGTGGTTCGGCGAAGGGGCGCAGCAGTTGCGCGACGCGGGCGCGGAGTACGGCGCGAAGACCGGCAGACCCCGCCGCGTCGGCCCCATCGATCTGGTCGCGACGCACTACGGCGTGGAGACGCAGGGCGCGACGAACATCGCCCTGACGAAGCTCGATGTCCTGAGCTACATGGACAAGATCCCCGTCTGCGCACATTATGAATTAAACGGCGAGCAGACCGACGACTTCCCGTTCCCCGTGCTGCTGCAGGACGCCAAGCCCGTCGTCGAGTATCTGCCCGGCTGGCAGTGCGACATCTCCGGCGCGCGCAAGTGGGAGGATCTGCCCGAAGCCGCCCGCAATTACGTCGAATATGTCGAAAAGGCCATCGGCTGCCACATCGGCTTCGTCTCCGTCGGCGCGGAGCGCGAGAGCCTGATCATCCGCTGAGAAACTAAAGTAAAGAGGGGACGAAGGCCCCCTCTTTACTTTTCTATTGCAACTTTGCTTCATTCTATATAAAATACGAACAGCGACCGCTGAGAAAGAAAAGGAGAACCCTATGCGCAAGGATATTTACGAGTCCCCGCTTTCGTCCCGCTATGCGTCCGAATACATGCTGCACCTCTTTTCCCCCGATATGCGCTTCCAGACGTGGCGCAGACTGTGGGTGGCGCTTGCCCGCGCCGAGCACGAGCTGGGCCTGCCGATCACGCAGGAGCAGGTCGACGAGCTCGCCGCGCACATCACCGACATCGACTACGAGGTCGCCGAAAAGCGCGAGCACGAGGTGCGCCACGACGTGATGGCGCATGTGTTCGCGTACGGCAAGGCGGCGCCTTCCGCCGCCGGCATCATCCACCTCGGCGCGACGAGCTGCTATGTGACGGACAACGCCGATTTGGTGCTCTATCGCGACGGCCTCAAATACCTGAGAGGGCAGCTTCTCAGCGTGATGGTGAATCTTGCGGCATTTGCCCGCGAATACGCCGCCACGCCGACGCTCGGCTATACGCACTATCAGCCCGCGCAGCCCGTGACGATCGGCAAGCGCGCGACGCTGTGGATGCAGGACTTCCGCTCGGACCTTGAAGAGCTTGATTTTGTCATCGGCTCGATGCGCTTCCTCGGCTGCCGCGGCACGACGGGCACGGAGGCGAGCTTTGTCGACCTCTTCGAGGGCGACGGTGACAAGGTCGACGAGATGAACCGCCGCATCGCCGCGGAGTTCGGCTTTGAAAAGTGCTTCTCCGTCAGCGGCCAGACCTATCCGAGAAAGGCCGACAGCCGTATTCTGAATGTGCTCTCTTCCATCGCGCAGAGCGCCTACCGCATGGCGAACGACATTCGTCTGCTCCAGCACGACCGCCAGGTCGAAGAGCCGTTTGAAAAAAACCAGATCGGCTCGTCCGCGATGCCCTATAAGCGAAACCCCATGCGCTCCGAGCGCATCTGCTCGCTCAGCCGCTACCTGATGGCCGATGCGGCCAACGCGCCGATGACGGCCTCGACCCAGTGGCTCGAGCGCACGCTCGACGACTCGGCCAACCGCCGCATCTCGCTGCCGGAGGGCTTCCTCTGCGCCGACGCGGTGCTGCGCCTGTGCCAGAGCGTGACGAACGGCCTGCACGTGAACGAAAAGATCGTCGAGCGCACACTGCGCGAGTATCTGCCGTTCCTTGCGACCGAGAACATCATGATGGAGGCCGTCAAGCGCGGCGGCGACCGTCAGGAACTGCACGAGAAGATCCGCCAGCACTCCATGGCCGCGACTGCCCGCATGAAAGAGGGCGAGCCGTGCGATCTCTTAGACCGCCTCGCGGGCGACCCCGCGTTCGGCATGACGCGCGAGGAGCTCGATCAGGTCATGGAGCCCAAGCTCTACATCGGCCGCTGCGAGCAGCAAGTGCTGCGCTTCCTCGACGAGTGCGCGCCGCTTTTGTGCGACGCCGCCGCGGAGGATGGCGCGATCGACCTGTAAGCGGGCAAAAATTGAGAATGATCCCGAGCGGGAGAGATGGACGAGCCATCTCTCTCGCTTTTTTTTCACCTGAAAAAATGTGCGGTGGCGCGCGTTGCCTTGGCAAAAGCGGGCAGAATACCAGTAAGTGAACAAATTGTAAAGGGTGTACGTTCCTATACAAAAGGTAGCGAGTGTCTATGGATTCTGGTATCGAAGTGTGCTATAAAGAAGCTGTAAAGAAACATGCACAAGACGATCACTAAATTGCATAACATATTTGAAGAATAAATATTGATTTATTTATTGAAACAATCTATAATATGGAAAATCTGAGCGGGAAACATTTTCCCGCCGCAGTGCTAAAAGAGGTGAACGACAACATGGCAATGGAAGAATTACAGCAGGTGCAGGAGCTCGAAAAAGAGCTTGCAGCGCAGTATGCCGCCGCGCAGGCGGACGCCAAGCGCCGCATCGCCGTTGAGCAGCGCGCCGCTGCCCGAGAGATCGAGGACAGCCGCCGCAACGCCGACGTGGAGGCGCGGCAGCTAATGGCGGAGGCCGAGCAGCGCGCCGGTGAGGAGACGGAAAAGATCCTCGCCAAGGCGCGCACGGAATGCGAAAAGATGCAGAGCGCGGCGCGCGCAAACCTTGAGCGTGCGGCGCAGTGGATCGCGGAAGAGGTTGTGAACGACAAATGGCAATCGTAGCAATGAAGCATCTCCGCCTCCTCGGCATGGAGAGCGAGCGCGAGGCGTTGCTCAAGGCCATGCAGGACATGGAGTGCGTGGAGATCTCAAGTATCGACGGAAGCGAAGAGGCACTGAAATCAGGTTTTGCCAAGCCCGACGACAAGGCGCTGATGAGCGCGCAGGAAGCGTCGCGTGCGTACCGCACGGCGCTTGCCTCGCTCGACCGCTTTGCGCCGGAGAAAAAAGGCATGTTCCGCAAGCGGCAGGGCGTTTCCCGCGCGGTGTTTTTCAGCGCCGAGAGCGAGGAAAATGCCCGCACCGCGGCGGAGACGATCAATGGGGACACACGCCGCCTCGGCGAAATCGAGAGCGAGCGCACGAAGAATGAGGCGCTGCGAGCGACTCTTGCCCCGTGGCTGACGGTCGATGCGCCGCTCGGCGGCGCGGACGGCGCGCTTGCGGTGTTCTTTGGCACGGTGGGCCTGAATGTGACGGACGATGCGCTCAAAGCGCTGGCCGATTCGCTGGACGGGCTTCTCACCTGGCAGCAGGCCTCGAGCGACAGGTCACTGCGATATCTTCTCGTGATGTGTCACGGGAGCGTGAAGGAGCGGGCGCTGAGCGCGCTGCGCGACCTCGGGTTTTCGACCGTGAGCTTTCGCGGCATGACCGGCACGGCGAAGGAAAACGACAAGGCGCTTGCGGAAAATCTCGCTGCGCTCGAAAAAGAGCGGCAGGAGATCGAACAGCGCATTGCGGGCCTTGGAGGCAAGCGGGAGGCGCTCTTGGAAGCGAGCGACCGCGCGGCCATCGCGCTGCGGCGCGAGGAGGCGAAGAGCCGACTTGTCGGCACTGACAAGGTCTTTTTATTGGAGGGCTGGCTGCCCGCCGACCGCTGCGCCGCGCTTGAAAAAGCGCTCGAGCCGTTTACCTGCGCGATCGAAACGCGTGAGCCGACAGAGGACGAGTACCCGCAGGTGCCGGTGCAGCTCAAAAACAACAAGCTGACGCGGCCGCTCAATATGGTCACGGAGATGTATTCGCTCCCGGCCTACGGCACGCTTGACCCGAACCCGCTGATGGCGCCGTTTTTCATTTTGTTCTACGGCATTATGATGGCGGATATGGGCTACGGCTTACTCATGATGATCGCCTCGGTCATCATCAGCAAAAAATACCGGCCCAAGGGCACGAGCGGCGAGCTGTTCAGCCTGCTCGGCCTCTGCGGCATCAGCACGTTCATCATGGGCGCGCTGACAGGCGGATTTTTCGGCGATTTCCTCACGCAGCTCGTCGCCATCGTCAGCCCCGGCACGGTCTTCGCGCTGCCGAAGCTCTTCGACCCGCTCGACGATCTGACGATGATCCTGATCGGCTCGATGGCGCTCGGCATGGTGCAGATCGTCACCGGCATGGCCATCAGTTTGATCGAAAAGTGCAAGCGGAAAAAGTTCCTCGACGCCTTTTTCGAGGAGATCACATGGTGGATCGTGTTTGTCGGCATTGCGCTTCTGGCGCTCGGCAAGGGTGCGGCGGTGCTGTATGTCGGATGCGCGCTGGTGCTGCTCGGCCCCATCGTGCAGGGCAAAGGCTGGGGCAAGCTTACGGGCGTGTTCGGCTCACTCTATAACCACGTGACGGGCTACTTCGGCGACATTTTGTCCTACACGCGACTGATGGCCCTGATGCTCGCGGGCAGCGTGATCGCGCAGGTGTTCAACATGCTCGCGGCGATGCCGGGGAACGTGATCGCGTTCATCATCATCTCGACGCTCGGCAACGCGATGAACTTCGGACTCAATCTCCTCGGCTGCTACGTGCACGATCTGAGATTGCAGTGCTTGGAATTTTTCAACAAGTTCTACGTCGACGGCGGAAAGCCCTTCCGCCCCATGACGCTGGACACGGAATATGTCGATTTACAGTAAATTGCAGAAAAAACGGAAAAACCGTAAGGAGGATAAAAAATGGGTATCTTTGAACTGACGACGGGCGGCGCCATCGGTATGCTGGGCGCGGGTCTTGCTGTTTGCCTCGCGGGCGCGGGCAGCGCACGCGGCACGGGTCTTGCCGGCGAGGCCGGCACGGGTCTTCTCTGCGAGGATCCGAGCAAATTCGGTAAAGTGATGATCCTGCAGGTCATCCCCGGCACGCAGGGCCTTTACGGTCTGGTCATCGGCTTCCTCTGCCTGATGCGTATGGGCGTGCTGAACGGCACGTATGTTGATATGTCGCTTCAGGAGGGCCTTCGTTACTTCGCGGCCTGCATGCCCATCGCCATCGGCGGCGGCATTTCGGCAGTTGCGCAGGGCCGCGTCGCCGCGGGATCGATCAACATCTTGGCGCGCCAGCCCGAGCACTGGTCGAAGGGCATGGTGCTGTGCATCGTGGTCGAGTTCTACGCGATCCTTTCGCTGCTGGCGTCGATCATGATGCTGCTCAACATCGGCTGACGCGCCCACGGAAAGGCGGAAACGCAATGAACGGAATGGAAAAGATCACCGCGCGCATGAAAGAGGATGCGGCGCGCTCGCTGAGCGAGCTGAATGCGCAGACCGAGCAGGAGCTCCGGCGCATCCGCGAGGAGAGTGCCGCACGCGCGGAAAAAGAGCGCGAGACGGCGGGCGTGCGCGCGCATCTCGCCGCGCAGGAGCGCTATGAGCGCCTCTGCTCCGCGGCGGAGATGGAGACACGCAAGCTGACGCTCAGCGCCAAGCAGAAAGTGCTCGCCGAGACCTACGACCGCGCGCTGGAGATTCTCTGCTCCATGCCGCGCGAGGAGTACCTTTCGCTGTTGGTTCGCCTGCTGAAAGCGGCGGGCGGCAAGGGCGACGAGAAAATCGCCCTGAGCGCAAAGGACCGCGATGAGATGGGCGAAACGCTCGTCGAGCGAGCGAACAAGGAGCTGAACGCGCACTATACGCTTGCGGGCGAAGCGGCAGATATCCGCGCGGGCCTCGTGCTTATAAGTAAAGAATGCGACGTGAACTGCTCGTTTGAAACGCTTCTCGCCCTTTCGCGCGAGAAGACCGAGCGCGGCGCGGCAAAGCTCCTCTTCGCGGAATAAGGAGGGGATCGGATGCAGCAGTATCGGGATACGGACTACGCAGCGGTCTCCGCGGCGCTGCATGCGCGCGAGGCGAAGCTCCTGACGCAGGCGATGGCCGAGCGGATGATCGACGCCGCCACGCCGGAAGAGAGCTACAAGACGCTTTTGGAATGCGGCTACGCGCCGCTTGAGCGATGCACGCTCGAAAATGTGGAACACGCGCTCTCGCAGGCGCGCAGAGAGCTCTACCGCGAGGTGAGCGTGCTGGCACCGGACAAGCGCATCATCGAGCTTTTTCAGGTCAAGTACGACTATCACAACGCAAAGCTCGCACTCAAGAGCAAGCGCACCGGCGAGGACGTCTCCCGCCTTGCGATGGACTGCGGCCGCTTCGACGCGCAGAAGGTGCTTCGCGGCGAGACGAGCGCGGTTTCCGCGGCGATGAGCCGCGCGATGGTGCAGGCGGAGAGCGAAGTGGGCCACAGCGGCGATGTCCGCATGGCGGAGCTGCTGCTCGATCGCGCCTGCTACGAGGAGATGAGCGCGCTTGCAAGCGAGACGGGCAGCACGTTTTTGAAGGACTATGTCGCCTTGCAGATTGACGCGGTCAACCTGCGTACGCTCGTGCGCGCACGGCGCATGGGCTGCGAGGACGATGTGCTTGCTGCGGCGATGCTGCCGGGCGGACACATTCCGGCGGGTCAGCTCAAAGGCGCGCGCGGCGATCATTTATCGTCGCTCACACACGGCACGCCGCTTGACAGCGCGGGCGAGCTCGCGGCCAAACTGCTTGACAGCGGCGGGGGCCTGACGGAATTTGAGCGCGCGTGCGACGATGCGCTCATGTCCTATTTGCAGCGGGCGCGGCGCACGCCGTTCGGCCCAGAGGTCGTGGCGGGCTATCTTGGCGCGAAAGAGGCGGAGTTCACCGCCGTGCGCACCATTTTATCCGGCAAGATCGCGGGCATCGCGGCGGAGGACATCCGCGCGCGGCTGCGCATGAGTTATCTCTAAGGGAGGCGGCAGCATGAATAAGATCGCAGTGATCGGCGGGCGCGACAGCGTTTTGGGCTTCCGCGCCCTCGGGCTCGACACCTGCATCGCGGAAAACGGCGAGCAGGCGAAAACCGCCCTCCACCGCATGGCGAAGGGGAACTACGCCATCATCTATATCACCGAACACCTCGCCGCGCAGATCCCCGCGGAGATCGAGCGCCGGCGCGAGGATGTTTCACCCGCCGTCATCCTCATCCCGGGCAGGGAGGGGAGCCTCGGCATCGGCACAGCGGGCGTGCACGCGGCTGCGGAAAAGGCCGTCGGCGCGGACATTTTGTAAAAAAGGAGCAAAAGCCTTATGGGAAAGATCGTTAAGGTCTCCGGCCCGCTGGTCGTGGCGTCGGGACTTTCGGAAGCGAATATGGCGGATGTCGTCCGCGTGGGCGAGCAGCACCTCATCGGCGAAATTCTGACGATGAGCGGCGATTCCGCCGCTATTCAGGTGTATGAAGAGACCTCGGGCCTCGGCCCGGGGGCAGAGGTCGTGACGACCGGCGCGCCGCTGTCTGTTGAGCTCGGCCCCGGTTTGATCGAGAATATTTACGACGGCATCCAGCGCCCGCTGGAGGTCATCCGCCAGAAGACGGGCGGCAACTTCCTGCCGCGCGGCGAGGAGGTCCCCGCGCTCGACCGCGAGAAGAAGTGGGACTTCACCGCTGTCGCCAAGGTGGGAGACCACCTGATCGGCGGCGACGTGCTTGGCACGGTGCAGGAGACGTCGTCGATCCTGCACAAGATCATGATGCCACCCAAGATGAGCGGCACTGTGAAGGAGATCAAGTCCGGCAGCTTCACTGTGGAGGACGTCGTCGCTGTTATTGAGACCGACAAGGGCGAGACAAAGGAACTCACGATGATCCAGAAGTGGCCTGTTCGTGTGGGCCGTCCCTACACGAAGAAGTACCCGCCCGTCACGCCGCTCCAGTCCGGCCAGCGCATCGTGGACACATTCTTCCCCGTGGCCAAGGGCGGCACGGCGGCGATCCCGGGCCCGTTCGGCAGCGGCAAGACCGTCATGCAGCACGCGCTTGCCAAGTGGGCGGACGTGGATCTCGTCGTTTACATCGGCTGCGGCGAGCGCGGCAACGAGATGACCGACGTTCTGCGCGAATTCCCCGAGCTCATCGACCCGCGCACGGGCGAGAGCCTGATGAAGCGCACGGTGCTGATTGCCAACACCTCGGATATGCCGGTCGCGGCGCGCGAAGCGAGCATCTACACCGGTATCACCATCGCCGAATACTTCCGCGACATGGGCTACGCCGTCGCAGTCATCGCGGACTCGACCTCCCGCTGGGCGGAGGCCCTGCGCGAAATGTCGGGCCGTCTCGAGGAGATGCCCGGTGAAGAGGGCTATCCTGCGTACCTGTCCTCGCGCCTCGCGCAGTTCTATGAGCGCGCGGGCGTGGTCGAATGCCTCGGCAGCGACGAGCGGCAGGGCAGCCTGACCGCCGTCGGCGCGGTCTCGCCTCCGGGCGGCGACCTCTCCGAGCCTGTCTCGCAGGCGACGATGCGCATCGTCAAGGTCTTCTGGGCACTGGATTCGTCACTTGCCTACCGACGCCACTTCCCGGCCATCAACTGGCTGAATTCCTATTCGCTCTATCTCGATTCCCTGCGCCCGTGGTACAGCGAGCATCTGGGCCACGAATTCCTCGAAAACCGCGAGTGGGCCATGGCGATGCTGCAGGAGGAATCGAACCTCAACGAGATCGTGCAGCTCGTCGGCAAGGATTCGCTCAGCGCGAAGGACCAGATCACGCTTGAGGTCGCGCGTATGATCCGCGAGGACTTTTTGCAGCAGAACTCGTTTGCCGACAACGACGCCTATTCCGAATACGACCGTCAGGCGCGCATGCTGGCGCTCATCCGCCAGTATGACACGCAATGCCTGAGCGCCGCCGAGCGCGGCGGGAATTTAAGCGAGCTCTTCGCCATTCCCGCGCGCGAAAAGATCGGCCGCGCCAAGGGCGTGCCTGCCGACCAGTATAAGGACGCCTATGCGAACCTGCTCGTTGAGATGGAAGAGCAGATCGCCGCGATCGCTGAGAAAGGAGAGAAAGAAGAATGATCCGTGAATATAAGACGATCCGCGAAATTTCCGGCCCTCTGATGGTCGTGGACCATGTGCAGGGCGTCACGTATGACGAGCTGGCAGAGATCGTCCTCTCCGACGGCAGCACGCGCCGCTGCAAGGTGCTCGAGGTCAACGGCGACCGCGCGGTCGTGCAGCTGTTTGAAGCGTCGGCGGGTATCAACCTCGCTGATTCGCGCATCCGCTTTTTGGGTCACCCGCTCCAGCTCGCCGTGTCGCGCGACATGCTGGGCCGCGTCTTCAACGGCATGGGTCAGCCCATCGACGGCGGCCCCGCGATCATCGCCGACGAGCATCGCGATATCAACGGCCTTGCGATGAACCCCGCGGCGCGCAACTACCCCAACGAGTTCATCCAGACCGGCATTTCAAGCATCGACGGCCTCAATACCCTTGTCCGCGGACAAAAGCTGCCGATCTTCTCCGGCTCGGGCCTGCCACACGCGCAGCTGGCCGCGCAGATCGCGCGACAGGCGAAAGTGCTGGACGGCGAGAGCAACTTTGCTGTTGTCTTTGCCGCCATCGGCATCACGTTTGAAGAATCTGAGTTCTTCGTCAACGAATTCAAGCGCACCGGCGCCATCGACCGCACGGTGCTGTTCACAAACCTTGCCAACGACCCTGCGGTCGAGCGTATCGCGACGCCGCGCATGGCGCTGACCGCCGCGGAATATCTCGCCTTCGACTGCGGTATGCACGTGCTCGTCATTCTGACGGATATCACGAACTACGCAGAAGCCCTGCGCGAGATCAGCGCGGCGAAAAAGGAGGTCCCCGGCCGCCGCGGCTATCCCGGCTACCTCTACACCGACCTTGCGACGATGTACGAGCGCGCGGGCCGTCAGGTGGGCAAGGACGGCTCGATCACGATGATCCCCATCCTGACGATGCCCGAGGACGACAAGACCCACCCCATCCCCGACCTGACGGGCTATATCACCGAAGGGCAGATCATCCTTTCGCGCGAGCTGTACCGCCGCGGTATCAATCCGCCGGTCGACGTGCTGCCGAGCCTTTCCCGACTCAAGGACAAGGGCATCGGCGCGGGCAAGACGCGCGAGGACCACTCCGGCACGATGAACCAGCTCTTCGCGGCCTATGCCACCGGTAAAGAGAACAAGGAGCTCATGTCGATCCTCGGCGAGGCGGCGCTGAGCCCGACTGATTTACTCTACGCCAAGTTTGCCGACGAGTTTGAAAAGCGCTATGTCGCGCAGGGCACGGACGAGAACCGCTCCATTGAGCAGACGCTCGACCTCGGCTGGGAGCTTTTATCCCTTCTGCCGCGCAGCGAGCTCAAGCGCATCAAACCGGAGTATATCGACAAGTATCTCAAAAAGGAAGAGTAAGGGGGGAGAAAAGTGCCTACGACCACTGTTAATCCCACCCGCATGGAGCTCACGCGCCTCAAGGGGCGGCTGCGCACCGCCCAGCGTGGGCACAAACTTCTCAAGGACAAGCGCGACGAGTTGATGAAGCAGTTCATGGAGGTCGTGCGCGAGGACTTAGCGCTGCGGCAGAAGGTGGAGCAGTCGCTTGCGCGCGCCTACGGCTCGTTCACCGTGGCGAGCGCGCTGATGTCGCCGGAAATGCTTGAGCAGGCGCTATTGTGCCCCAAGCAGAGCGTTTCGCTCGAAACGGGCACGGAGAACGTGATGAGCGTCGAGGTGCCGCGCTATGAGTTCAAGCTCGCGAGCGAGGACGGCGGGAATATTTATCCGTACGGCTTCGCCCAGACGAGCGGCGAGCTCGACGACGCGGTGCGCGAGCTGGGCGACATTCTGCCCGACCTGCTCCGCCTTGCTGAGGTCGAGAAGGCCACGCAGCTGCTCGCCGCCGAGATCGAGCGCACGAGACGGCGCGTCAACGCGCTCGAATACGTCAAAATTCCGCAGATGCAGCAAAACATCAAGTATATCACGATGAAGCTCGATGAAAACGAGCGTGCCAACACGATCCGACTGATGAAGGTCAAGGACATCATCCTGAAAGAGGCCATCGAAGAGCGCCGCGAGACCGACAAGGCCGAGGGCGCGGACGTGTGAATGGCGAAAGTTGTCAAAACACTTGAGCGGAGTAAAGCAAAACCCATCCGTTTTGTATAATTTGTCGGTTGACATTTTCGGTTAAGGATCCTATACTGAGACCAACAAAGTTCCACGAACGGAGAAACAACACAAGATGAAGAGCATTTTCGTTTTTGCATACTATTATTACTTTACTATGGATTCGTAGTAAGGCTAATTTGTGATGCAAAGATGCAAAAAGGCTCTGAAAAGAGATTGCTTGATGCGGCACAGGTTAGACCTGTGCCGCATTTTTTCGTTGTGGCGATATTTCACGGTCAATAAGGAGGAAATTATTATGATCGTCGTACTCAAGCGTGGCGCAGAACAGGACAAGCGCGAGCAGCTTATCAACTGGCTCAAAAATCAGGGCCTTGGCGTGCACATCTCCGAGGGCGAGTACCAGACCGTGCTGGGCCTGATCGGCGACACGGCGCGCGTCGACATGGACCTGATCGAGAGTTTGAGCATCGTCGACTCCGTCAAGCGCGTGACAGAGCCCTTCAAGTGCTGCAACCGCAAGTTCCATCCCGACGACATGATCGTGCAGGTGGGCGACGTCAAGGTCGGCGGCGGAAACTTCTGCATGATCGCGGGCCCGTGCTCGGTCGAATCCGAAGAGCAGATCGTCGCGGTCGCCAAGGCCGTGAAGGCCTCGGGCGCGAACATGCTGCGCGGCGGCGCATTCAAGCCCCGCACTTCTCCTTATGATTTCCAGGGCCTCAAGGCCGAGGGCATCGAGCTGCTGAAGATCGCCCGTCAGGAGACCGGCCTTCCCATCGTCACCGAGATCATGGGCACGAATTACCTGCCGCTTTTTGAGGATGTAGACGTCATTCAGGTTGGCGCGCGCAATATGCAGAACTTCGATCTGCTGCGCGAGCTCGGCAAGCTGAGAAAGCCCATCCTCTTAAAGCGCGGCCTCGCCAGCACGCTCAAGGAGCTTTTAATGAGCGCGGAGTACATCATGGCCGGCGGCAACGAGCAGGTCATCCTCTGCGAGCGCGGCATTCGCACCTACGACGACTACATGAGAAACACGCTCGACCTTGCGGCTGTGCCGATGCTCAAGGAGCTCACGCACCTGCCGGTCATCGTCGACCCCAGCCACGCGACCGGCATTGCGCGCCTCGTGCGCCCGATGGCGCTGGCCGCTGCCGCCTGCGGCAGCGACGGCCTCATCATCGAGGTGCACAACGACCCCATTCATGCGCTGTGCGACGGCGCGCAATCCCTGCGCCCCGAGCAGTACGATGACCTCGCCAAGGCTGTGCGCCGCGTGAGAGAGGCGGTGGCAGAATGACCGCCGGCATCGTCGGCCTCGGCCTGATCGGCGGCTCGCTCGCCAAGGCATACCACGAGGCGGGCGAGCGTGTGCTCGCCAACGACATCGACCGCGATGTCTTGTCGTTCGCCGTCATCAGCGGCGCGGTGGACGAGGCGCTGACGGACGAGACGATGGCAGAGTGCGATGTTATCCTGCTGGCCGTCCGACCCGCGGCGGCGGTCGAATGGCTCAAAAATCACGCGGCAAAGATCGACAAGCACACGGTCGTCATCGACTGCTGTGGCACCAAGCGCAAGGTGTGCGCGGCGTGCTTCCCAATCGCCGAGCAGTACGGCATTACGTACCTTGGCGGTCACCCGATGGCGGGCACGCAGTTCTCGGGCTTCAAGTACGCCAAGGCGAATCTCTTCGTGGGCGCGCCGATGGTGCTCGTGCCGCCGCGCTTTGACGACATTGAATTACTCAGCCATGTGAAAGACCTGCTCTCGCCCGCGGGCTTTGGGAGCTACTCCGTCACAACCGCCGAGCAGCACGACGAGATGATCGCCTTCACCTCGCAGCTTGCGCATGTGGCGTCCAACGCCTACATCAAGAGCCCCACAGCGAAAAAGCACAAGGGCTTTTCCGCCGGCAGCTACAAGGATATGACGCGCGTTGCCTGGCTCGCGCCGCACATGTGGGCGGAGCTCTTCATGGAAAACAAGGAATTCCTGCTCAAGGAGATCGACTGCTACATCGAGCACCTGAGCGAATACAAGACCGCCATGGAACATGACGACGAAGAGACCCTTATCCGACTTCTGGACGAGGGCAAGAAGAGAAAGGAAGAGGTGGACGGCTGATGCGAAGCATCCATATCAAGGCCTCGCGCGAATACGACGTGCTGGTCGAGCGCGGACTTTTGGACCGCGCGGGCGAGCTTCTCCGGGAGGTCAGCGCCCCCGGCATGGCCGCCATCGTGTCGGACGACACGGTCTACGCGCTCTACGGCGAGCGCACGGTCAAGGCCCTTGAAAAGGCGGGCTACCGTGTGCACTCTTTCACATTCCCCGCGGGCGAGGGGAGCAAGAACCTCTCGACCTACGCCGATGTGCTGCACTTCCTCGGTGAGCACCGCTTCAGCCGCAGCGACGTGGTCGTTGCGCTCGGCGGCGGCGTGGTGGGCGACCTCGCGGGCTTTGCCGCGGCGACGTATCAGCGCGGCATGGGCTTTGCCCAGATCCCGACGACGCTGCTGGCCGCGGTCGATTCGTCCGTCGGCGGCAAGACCGCCGTCGACCTGCCCACGGGCAAGAATCAGGCGGGCAGCTTCTATCAGCCCTGCATCGTGATCTGCGATCCCAACACGCTCGAAACGCTGCCCGAGGAGCAGTACCGCTGCGGCTGCGCCGAGATCATCAAGTATTCGATGCTCGGCAATGCAGCGTTCTTTGAAGAACTCTACAAAACGCCCGTGCGTGAGCAGTACGAGCACGTCATCGAGGTCTGCGTGCAGATGAAGCGCGACATCGTCGGCGCGGACGAGTACGACCTCGGCCGCCGCCGCACGCTGAACTTGGGCCACACGTTTGGTCACGCGGTGGAGCAGTGCAGCGATTTTTCTCTTCTGCACGGCGAGGCGGTCGCCATCGGCATGGCGACGGTCACGCGCGCGGCAGTCAAGCGCGGCATTTGCGGCGAAGAGACGCTGGCGCGCCTGCTCGACATTCTGCACCGCTATGGTCTGCCGACCGAGACGGGCTACGAACTCGACAAGCTCTATGAGGCCGAGCTCGTCGACAAGAAGATTTCCGGCGGCAAGATGCACCTCATCGTGCCGGAAAAGATCGGTCAGGTGCGCATGGAGACGATCCCCGTCGAAGCCCTGCGCGACTGGATGCAGGACGGTGGCATCCGATGAAAAGAACCATCATACCCGGCGCGCGCACGGGACGTGTGCGCATCCCGGCGTCGAAATCGCAGGCGCACCGGCTGCTGATCTGCGCGGCGCTCGGCGAGGAGAAGACCGAGGTCGTCTGCGACGGCATTTCCGCCGATATCGCGGCCACGGCGAAGTGCATGAGCGCGCTCGGCGCGAAAATTGAAGAAATGGAGACGGGCTTTCTCGTCTCTCCAATCAAAAAAGTGCCCGAGGGGCGCTGCGACCTCTACTGCGGCGAGAGCGGGTCGACGCTGCGCTTCCTGCTGCCCATCGTCGGCGCGCTCGGCGCGCAGGCGGTATTCCACCGCGAGGGGCGGCTGCCCCAGCGCCCGCTCGCCCCGCTGGATAGCGTTTTAAAAGAGCATGGCATGACGCTCCGCGAGGACGGCGACCTGCTGTATTGCAGTGGACAGCTGATCGGGGGAAACTATACGATCGCAGGCAATGTGTCCTCTCAATATATTTCGGGCCTTCTCATGGCGCTGCCGCTGCTGATCAGAGACAGCCTTCTTATGGTGTCCGGCCCGCTGGAATCCGCGGCTTACGTCGCCATGACGGAGGATGCACTTCAGCTTTCCAAGCTGACCATCCCCAAAATGGGGGCGATGTGGGAGATTCCCGGTCAGCAGAGATGTCATCTGCCGAGGCGCACGGTCGTCGAGGGCGACTGGTCGAACACGGCGTTTTTCCTCTGCATGGGTGCGCTGTCGAAAGAGGGCGTGACCGTCGAGGGGCTGAATTTGCAGTCCTCACAGGGCGACCGCGGCGTGCTGGACGTTTTGCGCCGGTTCGGCGCGGAAGTCACGGAGCACGGCGACGCCGTGACGGTCAGGCGCGGCACGCTGCATGGCGTGATGATCGACGCCGCGCCCATCCCCGACCTTATCCCCGTGCTGAGCGTCATCGCATCGGTCGCAGAGGGGAAGACGAGGGTCGAAAACGCCTACCGCCTGCGGCTCAAGGAGTCCGACCGCCTCAAGAGCACGGCGAATCTCCTGCGCGCGCTCGGCGGACAAGTCGAAGAGAAAGAAGACGGCCTTGTCATCACGGGCGTTCCCGCGCTGCACGGCGGCGCGGTCGAAACGCAGAACGACCATCGCCTCGCGATGTCTGCCGCCACGGCGGCCTGCGCCGCGACGGGCGAGATCACAGTCGACAACGACGGCTGCGTGGCAAAGTCCTATCCCCGCTTTTGGGAGAATTTTAGCAGCTTGAAAGGAGAAGGTTTATGAGCAGCACCTACGGCGAAAATCTGCATTTGACCATCTTCGGCCAGTCGCATTCCCCTGCCATCGGCGTGACGGTCGAGGGCATCCCCGCGGGCGAGAAAGTTGATCTGGACGAGCTCCAGCGCTTTCTGAATCGCCGCGCGCCGGGCAAAAACGTCTGGTCGACGCCGCGCAAGGAGGCCGACGCGCCGGAGATCCTCTCCGGCCTTGTGAACGGTTATACCTGCGGCGCGCCGCTCACGGCCGTCATCCGCAATACGAACACCCGCTCGCAGGATTACGCGAATCTTGCTGTCACGCCGCGCCCCGGTCACGCGGACTACACCGCCGAGGTCAAATACGGCGGCTATCAGGACCGCGCGGGCGGCGGACACTTTTCCGGCCGCTTGACCGCGCCGCTGTGTATCGCGGGCGGCATCTGCTTACAGATTTTAGCGCGCGAGGGCATCACGGTCGTGAGCCGCATCGCCTCCATTGCGGGCATTACTGACGAAGGTGAGCTGACAGGCTCGCTTGCAGGCAAGGAGTTCCCCGTCGTCAGCGATGCGCGCGGCGAGGAGATGCGCGAAGCCATCGCGGCGGCGCGCGAGGCTGGCGACAGTGTCGGCGGCGTCATCGAATGCGCGGTTTTCGGCGCGCCTGCGGGCCTTGGCGACCCAATGTTCGGCGGCATGGAAAATCGCATTGCCTCGGCGGTTTTCGGCATTCCCGCGGTCAAGGGCATCGAGTTCGGCGCGGGCTTTGGCGTATCGAAGCTGCGCGGCAGCGAGGATAACGACGCGTTCACGGTCAAAAACGGCGGGGTTGTCACCGAGACGAACCATTGCGGCGGCATTCTTGGCGGCATCACGAACGGTATGCCCATCGTGTTCCGCGCGGCGTTCAAGCCGACGCCATCCATCGCGCGCGAGCAGCAGAGCGTCAATTTGCAGACGATGGTGCCGGAGAAGATGGCCGTCACGGGCCGCCACGACCCGTGCATCGTGCCGCGCGCCGTGCCTTGCGTGGAGGCGGCAGCCGCCATCGCAGTCTATGACGCGTATCTATCGCGCAAAAAGGAAATGAGGTAAGGGAACATGGACTTAAACGACTATCGCAAAGAGATCGACAGCATCGACGATCAGCTCATTGCGCTCTTTGCCCAGCGCATGGAGACCGCTGAAAAGATCGCGGAATATAAAAAGGCCAACGGCCTGCGCGTGCTCGATGCGCGCCGCGAGAGGGAGAAAATGCGCGAGATTCTGGACAAAACGCCGGCCGACCTGCGCGAATACGTCTCCTCGCTCTACTCCCTCATTTTCGAGCTGAGCCGCAGCCGCCAGAGCTGTCTTCTCGGCACGAAGGGTGATCTGCCCGCGAAAATTGCCGAGGCAATCGAAAAGACGCCGCAGCTCTTTCCCGAGGACGCCGCCGTCGCCTGTCAGGGCGTGGAGGGCGCGTATTCCGAGCAGGCATGCGAAAGGCTCTTCAAGCGCCCGAGCACATTCTTTTTCAGCTCCTTCGAGGCGGTGTTCTCCGCCATCGAAAAGGGCCTCTGCCGCTACGGCGTGCTGCCGCTGGAAAACAGCACGGCGGGCAGCGTGAACGCGGTCTACGACTTGATGACGCAGCACAACTTCCGCATTGTGCGCTCGGTGCGCATCAAGGTTGACCATAATCTTCTCGCCAATCCCGGTGCGAAGCTCGAAAACATCCGTGAGATCTACTCACATGAACAGGCCATCAGCCAGTGCGCACACTTTTTACAGGGGCTTCCCAATGTGAAGGTCATCCGCTGCGAAAATACCGCGGTGGCGGCGCGCATGGTGGCCGAGTCCGGCCGCGACGATGTGGCGGCGCTGTCGTCCCGCGCATGCAGAGAGCTCTACGGCCTTGACTGCCTCGCCGCCTCTGTGCAGGATCAGGGCAATAACTTCACGCGCTTCATCTGCATTGCGAAAAACCTCGAAATTTACCCCGGTGCAGACCGCACGAGCCTGATGATGGTGCTGCCGCACCACCCCGGTTCGCTCTACAAGGTGCTCTCGCGCTTCAACGCGCTCGGCGTCAACATGAACAAGCTCGAGAGCCGCCCGATGCCGGACCGCAACTTCGAGTTCATGTTTTACTTCGACCTTGAAACCTCGGTCTATGCCCCGCAGTTCACCCAGCTCATGGGCGAGCTGCCCGAGCTGTGCGAGGAGTTCACGTATCTTGGCTCTTACAGTGAGGTGGTTTGAATGAAGCGCTGCGGATTACTCGGTGAAAAGCTCGGCCACAGCTATTCGCCCGCTATCCACGCGGAGCTGGCGGACTATGAATACCGGCTTTACGAGGTCGCGCCCGAAAAGCTCGGTGAATTTCTGACGGGCGGCGGCTTTGACGGCATGAACGTCACCATTCCCTATAAAAAGGCCGTCATCCCGTACTGCGCGGAGCTCTCGCCCATCGCGCAAAAGCTCCAGAGCGTGAACGTGCTGGTCAGGCGCGAGGACGGCACGCTGTACGGCGACAACGCCGACGCCTACGGTTTTGCCGGTATGGTCAGGGCGAGCGGCATTGCCATTGAGGGCAAAAAGACGCTCGTACTCGGCTCCGGCGGCGCCTCCTCGACGGTCTGTGCCGTGCTCGAGGAGATGGGCGCGCGCAGCGTGACCATCATCTCCCGCAAGGGCGAGGACAATTACAACAATCTGGACCGCCACGCAGATGCGGAGGTCATCGTGAACACCACGCCCGTCGGCATGTACCCGAACTGCGGCGTGTCGCCCGTCGATTTGTCGCTCTTCCCGAAGCTCGAGGGTGTGCTCGATATCGTCTACAACCCCGCGCGTACAGCGTTTGTCTTGCAGGCGGAAAAGCTCGGCATTCCTTATATGAGCGGGCTCTACATGCTCGTCGCGCAGGCTAAGCGCACGGCGGAGGTCTTTGAAAACAGGAAGATCCCCGACAGCGAGACCGAGCGTATCTGGAAAAAGCTGAGCCTTGAGATGCAGAACATCGTGCTGATCGGTATGCCCGGCAGCGGCAAGAGCACCGTTGCCGCGCGCCTTGCTGAGAAGCTTGACCGCATCGCGCTTGACAGCGACGCCGAGATCGAAGAGAAAAACGGTATGAGCTGTGCCCAGCTCATCGAAAAGCACGGCGAGGCGGAATTCCGAGAGCTCGAGAGCGAGGCCATTGCCGCGCTCGGCAAGCGCTCGGGAGCGGTCATCGCTACGGGCGGCGGCTGCGTGACGAGAGAGGAAAACTACGATCTTCTGCACCAGAACGGCATTATCTTCTGGCTGGAGCGCGATGTCAGTAAGCTGCCGCGCGAGGGGAGACCTCTTTCCGCGGGCGACCTTGCGGCGATGTACGACAGGCGCAAGGCCTGCTATGAAAGATTTGCCGACCACATCGTCGACAACAACGGCACAGTAGAGGATACCGTGCAGGCAATTTTGGATTGCCTGAAATAAAGGACAAAACTGCCCGCCGCAATTTTGCGGCGGGCAGTTTTTGCGCGATGGCGGCAGCTACGGCAGGGGATGGCGAGATCGCTGCGCGAGCGCTTCGTCATAGCATCTCGCGCAGCGCCGCCAGTCGATCACCTGCACACGCAGGGCGAGGGACTCCTCGCTGCACGGCACCACCGGCGCGGTCAGGTCGAGCAGCACCGCGCCGAACGAGATGTCGGGGTCCTTCGTGCCGGTGAGCCGGAGTGAGCCGTCCGCCATCAGCGAGAGCAGGACGCGACCGCCGCAGCCGCGGCGCAGCGCATGTGTGAGCACGCGCTCAAAGTCCTCCCGCTCGCCGAAATCGCGCAAAATCGCGGCCTCAAATGTATTCAAAACAGACCACCTCGCCACAAGGTATGCAAAAAGTCCATCAGACAGCACAAAAAAGCGGAAAGTCCTGTGACTTTCCGCTTTTCATTTCAATTTGGACTAACTTAGATGTGGACGACCTTCAGCTCACTCGCCTCGAAGAGACCGAGGCGCTTGCCGACGTTGACATATACCTGCGGGTCGCCGCTCGTGCAGATGACGAATTTACCCTTTTCCTGCGGGTTGAGCGCGTTCTGCTCGGTGAGGTATGCCTTGACGGCGTTTGCCTGCTCGAGCGCGGGGTTGATGAGGTGCATTTCGGGATAGCACTCGTGGAAGTTCTCTTCCACGATGGGATAGTGCGTGCAGCCGAGGATCAGGTTTTCGACCTTTTCGCGCGCGAGAATGTTGTCGACCTGCGTACGGATCTCGGTGTTAATGTCGTGCTGGTTGAAGTCGCCGCGGTCAACGAGTGCCGCGAGCAGGGGAGAGCCCTTGCCGACGACCTTGCACTCGGGATCACCCTCATGGATGAGCTCGGCGTACTTGCCGGAGGCAACAGTGAACTCCGTCGCGATGAGGCCGACGCTCTTGAGATGCTCGCGCAGGACGTATTTGGCAGCTTCCTCCACGATGCTGACGATCTTGTAGTCGAAGCAGGGGCGCAGGCGGTCGGCCATGGTGGAGATGGTGTTGCAGGCGATGGCGGTGCACTTGACGCCGTTGTCGCCGAGGAACTGGAGCATGTGGCTGCTCAGCTCGAAGATCTGGTCAGAGGTCTTGTTGCCGTAGGGGCAGTTGGCGCTGTCGCCAAAATAGATGATATCTTCGCCGGGAAGGATGCGCTGTAATTCGCGCACGACGGTGAGACCGCCGATGCCGCTGTCCATCACGCCGATGGGGTTGCCTGCGTTCAACATGGTTGAAAGCCTCCTTTTTTTGTCTATAAATATTGTACCACGCGCACACAAAAATGCAAGGGATAAATCATTTTTGCTGTTTGTAACAAATCTTGGGAAAAGGATTGCAATTTTGCCCTCACCTGATAAAATAGTATCTGGTGAGAGTTGGGTATTTTACAGCCCGAAACCTGCGCCGCGCGGCGGCATAATACAGAAGAAGAGGTTTGAAACGCTTATGACGATTTTCAACTTGATCACCCTCTTTGGCGGTCTGGCGCTGTTCCTGTACGGCATGCGCCTGATGGGCGACGGACTGAAAAAAGGTTCGTCCGATGCCTTCAAGCGCGCGATGGAAAAGGTGACGAACAATCCGCTCGTCGGCTTTCTGCTGGGCCTTGTGGTCACGGCGGTCATCCAGAGCTCTACGGCGACGATCGTGCTGACGTCGGGCCTTGTCGGCGCGGGCGTGATGTCGCTGCACCAGTCGATCGGCGTCATTCTGGGCGCGAATGTCGGTACGACGATCACGGGCCAGATCATTCGCCTTCTCGACGTGAACGCATCGGAGACATCGCTGCTCAATTTCTTCAAGCCCTCGACGCTCGCGCCCCTTGCGGCGATTATCGGCATCCTCTTTCTAATGGCGGTCAAGACCCGCCAGTCCGATACCATCGGCTCGATCGCGATGGGCTTCGGCATCCTCTTCACCGGCCTTCTCAGCATGACCGCGGCGGTGAGCCCGCTGTCGGAATCTGAGACATTTGCCAACATGTTCTACCAGCTCTCCGGTAAGCCGGTGCTCGGATTCCTGCTCGGCGCGGGCGTTGCGTTCCTGCTGCAGAGTTCGTCGGCGACCATCGGTATTTTGCAGGCCATTGCCACGACCGGCGCGCTGACGTTCTCGTCGGTTTACGCCATCATCATCGGCGTCAACATCGGCGACTGTGTGACGACGGCCATCGTCTGCTCCATCGGCTCGAAGGCCGATGCCAAGCGCACGGGCGTGATTCATATCCTCTTCAACATCGCCGGTTCGATCCTCGTGATCGTGGGGCTGATGCTGCTGCACTCGTTCGGTGTGCTCGATGCCCTGTGGGACGAGGCGCTTTCCTCCGGCGGCATCGCGAATGTGCACACGGTGTTCCGTCTTGTTTCGGCCATCGTGCTGCTGCCGGTGTGCGGCCAGTTTGAAAAGCTCTCGCGCAAGCTCGTCAAGGACGATGTGAGCCTTGGCGAAAATGTCGACCACGAGCTTTCGCTGCTCGATGAAAAGTTCTTCACCTCTCCCGCCATCGCGCTCTCGGGCGCGGGTGAGGCCATCACCACCATGGCGCGCCTTGCGCGCACAGGCGTGATGAGCGCGATGGGCGTGCTCGAGCAGTACGACGCCCACACGATCGAGGTCATCAACGAAAACGAGGAGCACATCGACAAGCTCGCCGACCATGTGGACAACTACCTCATCCGCCTGTCGCCGCACATGCCGAGCGGACACGGGAGCGACATGCTCAACTACTATATCCAGTGCTTCGGCGAGTTTGAGCGTATCGGAGACCACGCCGTGAACCTGACGGAAAATGCGCAGGAGTTCCTTGACCGCAGTGCGAGCCTGTCGCCCACGGCACATCAGGAGCTCATGGTGCTGCGCGAGGTGCTCGGCGAGATTTTAGATTACACCTACAAGGCCTTTGCCGCCACGGACTACGAGGCCGCGCGCCACATCGAGCCGGTCGAGGAGGTCGTGGACGACCTCGTCGCCACGCTGCGCGCCAATCACATCCGCCGCGTGCGCGACGGGCAGTGCACGGTGTACGCGGGCCTCACGTTTCTCGATATCCTCGTCAATGTGGAGCGCATCGCCGACCAGTGCTCGAATGTCGGCGTTTTCACGCTCTCGATGTTCGACGAGCACATCATGAACAACCACCACGACTATATTCAGGCGCTGCACCAGGGCAAAGACCCGGTCTTCAACCGCGCCTATCAGGAGGCGCACGACAAGTATTTCGGCGAGCTCAAACGCATCGAACGCAGCAAGTGAACTGGGCCGGATCTCTGCGTGCCCCTGTTTTATGGAAAATAACGATCAAAGCGACTTTTACGCGCCGCGGCTTGCGTTTGCCGCGGCGCTTTGCTATAATGCAGTGCATAATAGCAGCGTGATTCTCTGCAAAGGAGCATGAAAATATGAAAGCGATTCTTGATGAAATGCTCGCGGCCCTTTCGCGCGGCGAGCGTGTGGTGCTGAGCAGCATTCTGGCATCCTCGGGCTCTGTGCCGCGCGGCGCGGGCGCGAAGATGGCTGTCTTTGAAGATGACCGCGTGCTCGGCACGATTGGCGGCGGCGCAGTGGAGCGGCTGAGCATCCAGCGCGCGCAGGACGCGCTCAAAAATGGCGGCAGCAACGAGCTCAAGTCCTACAACCTGCACCCGAGTGAGGTGGCCAGCACGGGCATGATCTGCGGCGGCGCGGTCACGGTCTACTTCCAGTTCTTCGCGCCCGAGCAGGCGGCGGATATCGCGGTGCTCAAGCGCTGGCGCGAAATGCTCGACAAAGATGTCGACCTATGGCTGCTGCTGTCTCTTGACGGCGACGGCGTGAACGAGTTCCACGTCGTCACGCGCGAGGAGATCCCGCAGGACAAGGCGGACTATTTTTCTGCCAAGGCCGTGTGGAAGAACGGCATTTATGTCGAGCCGCTGTGCCACGCGGGCAGCGTGTATATCTTCGGCGGCGGCCATGTGGGCCGCGCGCTCGTGCCGGTGCTGGCGACGGTGGGCTTCCGCGTGGTGATGTACGACAACCGCGAGGAGCTTGCGAAGAAAGAAAACTATCCCATGGCGAGCGAGGTCATCTTCGGTAGCTTTTCCGATATTTCCGGCAAGGTGGCGCTCACGGCGAACGACTATGCCGTCGTGATGACGCCGGGCCATCAGGCAGACTATGAGATCCTCGCCCAGGTGCTTAAGAGCAGCGCGACCTATATCGGCTGCATCGGCAGCCGCACGAAGGTCGCCAAGACGCGCGAGCGCCTCAAGGGCGACGGCTATACCGAAGAGGACATCGCGCGCGTCCACGCGCCCATCGGCCTTCCGATCCTGGCCGAGACGCCGGAGGAGATCGCCATCAGCATCGCGGCGGAGATGATCGAGCACCGCGCGCACCTCGCCGGACAGCGGCACTGAGGGCGCTCACATGCAGATCGCACCGCTTTTGCACGTCGGCCGCGGCGTGACGGCCATCATCGGCGGCGGCGGAAAGACGACGCTGATGGAAACGCTCGTCGGGGAGCTTTCGAAAAAGGGTAAGGTCATTATCACGACCACAACGCACATCTGCCGTCCGAAGCAGTATGAAACGCTGCTGGATGCGGACGAGGCCACCGTTTCGGCGGCATTGGAGCGGTCGGGCATCGTCTGTGTTGCCTCGCAGGCGGAGAGCGGCAAGCTCTGCGCGCCGTGGCTCTCAATGGGCACGCTGGCGCAGCTTGCGGATTTTGTGCTTGTCGAGGCGGACGGTGCCAAGCGCCTGCCGCTCAAGGCGCACGCTTCCCATGAGCCGGTGATCCCGGAGGAGGCGCAGCGTGTCATCATGGTCATCGGCATCGACGGCGTCGGCAAAACCATCCGCGAGACCTGCCACCGCAGCGCGCTCTACGCGCAGTTCGCGGGCGTGGATGAGGAGAGGGTTGTCACGCCGCAGCTCGCCGCGCGCGTCGTCAACGCCGAGGGTTACGGCGACCGCGTTTATATCAACAAGGTGGAGTCTGCCGCCGATTATGAAGCGGCGCAGGCCATGGCAAATGAATTTTCCTGCCCGGTCATCGCGGGCAGTCTGCATCAGGGGGTATATGTATGCTTGCATTGATTCGCGGCGCAGGAGACATCGCGAGCGGCGCGGCCATGAGATTGTGGCGCTGCGGGATCGACGTGGTGATGACCGACCTCGCCCGCCCGACGGCCATCCGCCGCACGGTGGCGTTTTCCGATGCCATCGTCCACGGGGAAACGACGGTCGAGGGCCTGCGCGCCGTGCGCGCGGAGAATGCCGCGGAGGCGAAGAAGCTGCTGCGCGAGGGCGTGCTGCCCGTTTTGGCTGACCCTGCTTGCGCCTGCCGCGAAGAGCTTGCACCCGACGCGCTCGTGGACGCGATACTCGCTAAGCGCAACCTCGGCACGATGATCACGGACGCGCCGATCGTCGTGGGCGTCGGCCCCGGCTTCACGGCGGGGGAGGACTGCCACGCGGTCGTCGAGACGATGCGCGGCCACACGCTCGGGCGCGTCATCTACTCCGGCAGCGCGCTGCCGAACACGAACATTCCCGGCCTTATCGGCGGCTTTGCGGGCGAGCGCGTGCTGCGCGCGCCGTGCGACGGCATTTTTACTGCCGTCCACCGCATCGGCGACACGGTCGAGGAGGGCGAGACCATCGGCTTTGTCGAGGGTCAGCCGATGAAGTGCACCATCAGCGGTGTGCTGCGCGGCGTGCTGGACGACGGCGTGCCCGTTAAGAAGGGGATGAAGTCCGGCGATGTCGACCCGCGCTGCAAGCCGGAATACTGCACGACGATCTCGGACAAGGCTCTCGCCGTCGGCGGGGGAGTGGTCGAAGCGGTGCTGTATTTGAGCGCCAAGGCGCAGGGAAGAAGATAAGGTCCCCACACCGTGTGGGGACACGGGAAAGGAGGCCATTCTCTCACGTGAGAGAATGGCCCCCTTACACCCCCAAGAGAACGCAAGGGGCGCTGCCCCTTGACCCCGCCATTGCGAGATTTGGGCTTGAAGAGCTGCGCAGCCTGCGGAATCGGGTGCCTGCTATTTTTTGTATCTAAACGACTTGACTATCTCCTATCTTCGCTGCCGCTTTGCCTGCGATTTGTTACTCTTTAGCAATCTCCGTCTACTTTGGATTTTGGAAGACTTGTTGGTGCCTGCCAGGGCGGCATTGCTTCGCTCGCCGCATCTCTAATAGAAAAAACGACCGCGTCAGCGGTCGTTTTTATATGAATAAGTCATCGTATGGTTTTCCGAGGGCTTGGTGCAGGGCTTTCATTTCGTCAGGATAAATGTGGCGTTGACCGACTTCAATTTTAGCGAGGGCGCTTCGCGTCAGGTCGCAGCCGAGCACTTGGAGCTTGGCGGAGAGCTGTTCCTGTGTCAAGTGATTGTCTTTTCTGATTTTCGCAAGATGTGCGCCGAGACGCTTTGAGTATTCGTAGTCCAAGCCCAACACCTCCTGCACTGATTTAGCACATTTCGGTATTGAGTTTATCCGCAAAGTTCGTTATAATTGCACTATATTAGTGCAAAATAAAATTTTTGTTGCGGAAAGGAAAAGACGATGGAAAACTATCAGAAGATGTACTCGACCCTGTTCAACGCCATCACCGACGCACTTGCTCAGATCGAAAAGCAAAATTACGGCGACGCAAAATCCGCACTCATCGCCGCCCAGCAAAAAGCAGAAGAAATGTATATCACAGCACAGAACTGAAATAGAAGCAGCCCTGAGCGGCGAGCGAAGCAATGCCGCGCCGTCAGAGGAGCGGGGAGGATAATCCAAAAAGGAGGGGCGAGGCCCCTCCCTTTTGGTCGTTAGGGGGTGCAGGGGGCGAAATCGAAACGCCCCCTGCCTTTTCTCTTGGGGGATTCAAAGGGGGAGGTTCTCTTTTGAAAGAGAATCTCCCCCTTTGTCCCGTGCAGCGCCGCTGGCGCTGCCATCCTTATTGATGCTTATAAACGCGGCGGTTGTCGAGCGCGAAGACACGCTGGCTGAATTCGCCCGCTTTGAGCGGCGCGAGCACCTCGCGGTAGATCTCCATGCGGCTGTCGATCTGGTCGACGAGCGACAAAAGCTCTGCCTCCGCGCACTGGGGCAGCACCGCCGCGCCAAATTCCGGTTGGCCGTGGTGCGAGAGAATCAGGTGCTCCAAAAGCGTCGCCTTTTCCTCGGGCAGGTCGAGCTCGGCGGTGATCGCCGCGACCTCCTGCGCGCCCATGACGAGGTGACCGAGCAGCTGGCCCTTCGTCGAGTAATCCGTCACAAGGCCGAGCTCGGAGAACGTGAACTCCTGCTCCTTGGCGAAGTCGTGCAGCAGCGTGCCGGTGAGAAGCAGGCTGCGATTCACGGTGTCCGCGTACTGCGCAGACAGAAAATCGGCAAGGAGCAGCATGTTGAGCGTGTGCATCAGAAGGCCGGACAAAAAGCCGTGGTGAACGCTCTTGGCGGCGGGAATGGTGCGGAACGCTGCCTCGTGGCGGCGCAGCATTTCCTCGCACACGGCACGGTAGTCTGCGTCCTCGATGGTCGAAACGAGTGCCTTGACCTCGTCATAGCCGGCCTCGCGGTCGATGGGCGCGACGCTCACGAGCTTCGAGACGTCGACGCAGTCATTGTCTTCGGCGAGGCGCAGCTTGTCGACTGTGAGCTGGGGCATGCCGCGGTAGTCCGATACGCTCCCACGCACCTTGAGCACCTTGCCTACGTCGCGCTCGCCGATGGGGCCGCTGTAGTCCCAGACCTTTGCTTCAATCGTGCCGCTCGTGTCGGCGAGCACTGCGCTCAAAAACGGCTTGCCGCTGGCTGTCACCTTGGCAAAGGCGGCCTTGAGCAGATAAAAGCCTTCCACGTCCATACCGCGCTGCATCTGCGCGATGGAAAGACCAACTTCCATGATAAAAACCTCTTTCTGCCCGCGCGCAGCGGGCGGATCTTTCTTCTTTCGTTAACGAACAGCATTATAGCATGCCTGCGCGGAAAGCGCACGGAAAATTTAGTGTGCGGCCTTTTCCCTCTGCGCACGCTCAAGCCAGTCTTTTCCCTCGGTGAAGCGTGCAACAAGGAACGACACGACGTAGTCGCCGGCGGAATTGATCATCGTCGCGGGTGGGTCGACAAGGTTGCCGATCGTCACGGCGATGGGATAGGCGATGGCCATCTGCGCGGGGAAGAAGAGAGAGCAGATGATGTACTCGCCGATGTAGCCGCCGCCGGGAATGCCGCTCATCGCGACCGAGCTGAACACGGCGACGAGCAGGATCTTGACGATGAGCCCCGCGCCCTCAAACGGGATGCCGAACACGCCGAAGAGGAACGCGATCTTCAGCACGCAGCTGAAGCACGAGCCGTCCATGTGCATCGTCGCGCCCAGCGGCAGGACGAGGTCGGAGATGTCACGCGGCACGCCGCTGTCTTCCGCGGCCTCTAAATTTGTCGGGATCGTCGCGACAGACGAGCAGGTGCCGAGCGCCGTGACCGCGGGGCGCAGGATGTGCCGCCGCATGACGCGCACGCCCTCCTTTCCGCCGCCGAGATAGGCGTAGAGCGGAAACGCGGCGAGCGCGTAGACAAAGCAGAGCGGATAGTAGACGAGCATCGCGCGGCCATAGGCCGCGGTGATCTGTGCACCGTAGGTCGCGACGAGTGAGGCGAAAAAACCGAAAAACGCGACGGGCGCGTAGTAGGGGATGAGCGAGACGACCTTCAAAAGGCAGTTCGTCATGTCCTGCAGGACTTTTGCCGTCAGGCAGTCCGCGCCGCCGCTCAAATTGACGCCAAAGCCGATGAGGATGGAGAAGACGATGAGCGGCAGCATCGCGCGGCGGGACAAAAGCGCCGCGAAATCCTCGACCGTGAAGAAGTTGACGAGCAGCTGTGCGACGCTCGCCTGTTCATCGACCGCGCCCGCCGCCGCGTCCGCCCACGGCTCGAGGACCGGTGGATAGAGGCGCATCGCAAAGAGCATGATGACTGCGGCGATAAGGCCCGTGACGATGAAGACCAAAAGCGTCGTGCCCATGATCCTCCCCGCGCGCTTCGGGCTTTTCATGCAGGCGATGGAGCTACTCAGCGAGCAGAACACGAGCGGCACGACGATGCAGAACATGAGGTTAATAAAGATCGTACCGAGTGGGGCGAGACACGTCGCCCCCGGCCACAGCGCGCCCAGCACGCACCCGAGCACGATGGCGAGCAGCATCGCGCTCAGAAAGCCGTAGGTGCGGAAAAAGGAACGAGACATAGAATTCCTCCCTTAAAAATTGCGTTCAACACAATATAGCGGGAGGACTTGGACGATATGCGAAATCAAAAAAGGACACATCCGTATGGATGTGTCTTTTTTTTGAGTTATTCAAGCTCGAATGCGCCGGTGTAGAGTTGGTAATAGGTTCCTTTTTCCGCAATCAGCTTTTCGTGGCTGCCGCGTTCGATGATGCGGCCGTGGTCGAGGACCATGATGACATCGGAATTCTTGACGGTGGACAGGCGGTGCGCGATGACAAACACCGTGCGGCCCTCCATCAGCTGATCCATGCCGCGCTGGACGATGGCCTCGGTGCGCGTGTCGATGGACGAGGTCGCCTCGTCGAGGATCATGACCGGCGGGTCGGCGACCGCCGCGCGGGCGATGGAGATGAGCTGGCGCTGACCCTGCGAGAGGTTTGCGCCGTTGTTGGCGAGCTCCGTCGCGTAGCCCTGCGGAAGGCGCGTGATGAAATCGTCCGCGCCGGCGAGCTTTGCCGCGGCGATGCACTCTTCATCCGTCGCGTTAAGTTTACCATAACGGATGTTGTCTATCACCGTGCCGGTGAAGAGGTTGACGTCCTGCAGGACGATGCCGAGCGAGCGGCGCAGGTCGGCCTTTTTGATCTTGCTGACGTCGATGCCGTCGTAGAGAATCTGGCCGTCGGCAATGTCGTAAAAGCGGTTGATGAGGTTCGTGATGGTCGTCTTGCCCGCGCCGGTCGCGCCGACAAAGGCGACCTTCTGGCCGGGCTCTGCGTAGACGGAGACGTCGTGCAGGACCTCTTTATTCGGCTCGTAGCCGAAGTCCACGTCGATGAGGCGCACGTCGCCGCGCAGCTCGCGGTAAGAGACCTTGCCGTTGTCGTTCGGGTTCTTCCACGCCCAGTGGCCGGTGTGATGGTCGCTCTCGGTGATCGTGCCGTCGGGGGCGATGTCCGCGTCGACGAGCGTGACGAAGCCGTCGTCCGTCTCGGCCTTTTCATCGATGAGGGAGAAGACGCGCTGCGCGCCTGCGCCCGCCATGACGATGGAATTGATCTGCTGGGAGAGCTGGTTGATGTTGCCCGTGAACTGCTTGGTCATGTTGAGGAACGGGACGAGAATCGAGATATCCAGCGCCTTGCCGGAAAGGCTCAGGTTCGGAACGCCGATAAGCAGCAGCACGCCGCCCACGAGCGCCAGAGCCACATAGAGGAAGTTGCCGATGTTGCCGATGATGGGGCCGAGCACGCTGGCATAGGCGTGGGCGCGGTAGCTGTCTTCAAAGAGGGCGTCGTTGATCTTGTCGAACTCCTCGATGGAGCGCTGCTCGTGGCAGAAGACCTTGACGACCTTCTGGCCGGTCATCGTCTCCTGAATATAGCCCTCGGTTTTGGCGACGGCCTGCTGCTGGCGCAGGAAGAATTTGGCGCTGCCGCCGCCGACGCGCTTGGTGACGACGATCATCAGAATCACGCCGAGCACCGAAATGAGCGTCAGCCAGATGCTGAAATAGAGCATAATGCCGAACACGGCCAGCACGATCGCGCCAGACTGGATGAAGGCGGGGATGGCTTCGGACACGAGCTGGCGCAGCGTGTCGATATCGTTGGTGTAGAAGCTCATGATATCGCCGTGCTGGTGGGTGTCGAAGTAGCGGATGGGAAGATCCTGCATGCCGCCGAACATCTCCTGACGGAGCTTGTCGAGAAAGCCCTGCGTCATATAGGCCATGAGCTGCTTGTAGACCAGGATCGCGATGATCGAGAGCACATAGAGCGAGATGAGCAGCGACAGGATGGGGATGAGCTCTGCTTTGGCGGAGACCCAGTCGCGCGAGACGTACCACTTTTCGATGACCTGAATGACATTCTGCACGAAAAGCGACGGGATCGACGTGACGATGGCCGAGAACAGGATGCACGCGAACGTGACGGGCGCGAGCACAGGATAGTAGGAAAAGAGCTTTTTCACCGTGCGCTTAAGCATGGCGAGGTTCGCCGCGCCGTCGTTTGGGCGGCGGGAATTCTTGGGATCACGCTTCATCCTGCTCACCTCCGTTCGTCTGGGATTCGTAGACCTCGCGGTAAATTTCACTCGAAGCGAGGAGCTGATCGTGCGTGCCCATGTCCGCAATATGGCCGTTGTCCATCACGAGAATGAGGTCGGCATCCTGCACGGACGCGACGCGCTGGGCGATGATGATCTTCGTCGTCTCGGGAATATAGGTGCGGAAGCCCTCGCGGATCAGCGCGTCGGTGCGCGTGTCGACCGCGGAGGTCGAGTCGTCGAGGATCAGAATCTTCGGCTTTTTGAGAAGCGCCCGGGCGATGCAGAGACGCTGCTTCTGTCCGCCGGAGACGTTCGAGCCGCCCTGCTCGATATAGGTGTCATACCCGTCGGGGAAGGAGCGGACGAATTCGTCCGCCTGCGCGAGCCTGCACGCCTCGATCATCTCGTCGTCGGTGGCGTTTTCATTGCCCCAGCGCAGGTTGTCCTTGATCGTGCCGGAAAACAGCACGTTCTTTTGCAGCACGACACTGACCGCACCGCGCAGGACCTCGAGGCCGTATTCGCGCACATCTCTGCCGCCGACCTTGACGCAGCCCTCGCTCACATCGTAAAGGCGCGGGATGAGCTGCACGAGGGTCGACTTGCTCGAGCCCGTACCGCCGAGGATGCCGACGGTCATGCCCGAGTCGATGTGCAGGTTGATGTCCTGCAGCGCGAATTTCTTCGCCTGTGCGGAGTACTTGAAGCTGACGTTTTCAAAGTCGATGGAGCCGTCCTTCACGTCCATCGCGGGAGATGCGGGATCGGTGAGCGCGGGCTCTTCCTCGAGTACCTCGCAGATACGGACGAAGGACTCATACGACATCGTCATCATCACGTAGATCATCGAGATCATCATCAGCGACATTAAGATCTGCATGCCGTAGGTCAGCATGGCCGAGAGCTGGCCAACGTCGATGGTCGTGCCGCCGTTCGTGATGATGATCCGCGAGCCGACAAATAGCACGAAGATCAGGTTGAAGTATACGCAGAACTGCATCAGCGGCGCGTTGAGCGCGACGACGCGCTCGGCGAAGGTGAAGTCCTTGGCGATATCGTGCGAGGCCGCGGCGAACTTCTGCTTTTCATACCCTTCGCGGGCAAAGCCCTTGACCACGCGCATCGCGCGCACATTTTCCTCGACCGATTCATTGAGCTTATCGTACTTGCGGAACACCGCGCGGAACGCGGGCATTGCCTTACGTGCGATCAGAAGAAGTCCGATTACCAGCACGGGAACGATAATGAGGAATGTCGTCGCCAGCGCGCCGCCCATGATATAGGCCATGATGATGGCGAAGAGAAACATCAGCGGTGCGCGTACCGCGATGCGGATGCACATCATAAAGGACATCTGCACATTGTTGATATCGGTCGTCATGCGCGTGACGAGCGAGGCGGAGGAGAATTTGTCGATATTTTCAAACGCGAAGCTCTGCACGCGGGTGAAAACATCGTGGCGGACGTTTTTGGCAAAGCCGGCGCTCGCGCGCGAGCCGTAAAGCCCGCCGAGCGCGCCGCAGCCGAGCGACACGAGCGACATCAGGATGAGCCCAAGGCCCACGCGCACAACGCCGCTGAGCTCCGCGCCGCCCTTGATTTCGTTGACGAGGTTAGCGGTGAAAAACGGGATCAGCACTTCAATCGCGACCTCGCCGACCATGCACAAGAGCGTCAGGATCGTGGGCTTTTTATACTCGCGGATGCAGCCCATGAAGCGATGGATCATATTCATCGGCAGTGGCCTCCTTTCTTAGTTTGTGGGGGACAGTCGGGCAGCTTGCCCTGCTCGATCATGCGCTTGCGTTTGGCCTCAAAGGTGTCGTGGATGGTGCGAAGCGCCGTGCAGAAGGTCTCGCGCTCTTCGCCTTCGAGCTGGTCGAAAAACGCGCGGAACTCCGCCGCATCCTTCTCTAAAAAGCTCGCCACGTATTCGTCGGCCTTCTCAGTCGCCCGCAGGCGGATGACGCGGCGGTCGTCGGGGTCGCTCAGCCGCTCGGCAAAGCCGCCCTCGACCAGCTTGTCGACGAGCTTGCTCATCTGCTGCTTGGGCATGCGGGCAAAGTTTGCAAGCTCTGTCATCGTCATCGTGCGGCCGCTGCGGCGCATCGACTGGATGCAGTAGTACATGTCAAGGCTGACGCCGTCGTTGAGCATGCGCTTGAACGGACGGGCAAACCAGTAGTGCCACGCGGGGATCGTGTCGAGCAGCAGCTCCTGGATCTCGTTGGTCTGCATGTGGTTCTCCTTTCTTGAAAATACTTAGATAGTCAACTTGAATTGACTATCACTTTGAATTGACAGTGCTTAGGATACAACAATTAAAAACGAATTGCAAGAGGAAAATGCGCAAAAAGAGCGCAAAAAAACGGCAGCTTTTCACTGCCGTTTTAGGAAAATATGAATGAGGAATGCCGCGCGATAAGTCTGTAAGAGGTCGGTTTGGCGCCATCAGCGATAAGTTTGTAATAAGAGGGTGGTTTGGATCCCTCAGGAGGTGAAAAGGGGAACGAGACAGTGCTCGTCTTGCCATCTACGGTGCTTTCGACCGTGAGGATCTGCGCAGACGCGTCCAGATGGCTGACGGCGCATGCGTCCGCGCTTTCGACGCGGATGGTTTTGTCGCCGTTGCGGCAATAATGCCCCGTGAAGTGCATTTCCTTGCCGCAGGTAAAGGCGGTGTAGCTGACTTCCGTACAGGCGTCCGCCGCAAAAACGGGGACGAGCAGCGCAAGCGAAAGGACCAGTGACAACAACAGGGAAGGGAGCCGTTTCATGGTATCGTTCTCCTATGCTGATTTTTGATCGCTGACGGGAATGCTTACATCAACAGCTTGGCATAAAGACAGGAAAATGGCAAGAAAAATTTGAATTCCACAAAAAATTCGGCACTTTGACAAAAATGAAGGCCAAAAATGAGCCAGAGTCACGAGCAAGGCCCGCGCCGGAAAAGACGGCGCGGGCCTTCTGTTATTGCTTGAGTTTTACATTGTTTCTGATCGTGCGCTCACTTCTGGGGCGGTTCGTCAGGCGTTGCAGCACGGCGCTGATCTGCCCCTCGGCGGCTTCGACCTCGGCATGGAACGCGCGGGCGGAGACGCGCAGCGCCCCGTGGCCGAGGATGATGACCTGCTCGGGGCCGTCGGACGTCGCCACGCGCACGCGGCGTTCGCGGCGCAGCTCGTAGGTCGCGCGCTCGATGTAGGTGTCGGCAGTCTCGGCCTCCTTGGTGTAGACGACCTTGACACCGTGCACCGTCTGCACGCTGCCGGGGTTGCCCTTGACCTTATAGGCGTCGAACACGACGATGACGCGGCACTTGCGAAAGCCCTGATAGTTGGCGAGAATGTCGATCAGCGCGCCGCGCGCCGCGGCGACATCCTGTGCGGCGAGCCGATGGAGCTCGTCCCACGCGAAGATGATGTTGTAGCCGTCGACGAGCAGATATTCCGTGTCCTCTGAGTGGATCGTGATGTCGTAGTGGTCGGCGAGCGAGGTGCGCGCGGGCTTTTTGCTCGGTTCGAACGCGCGGCGCTCGACCTTGCCGTATGTGCGCTCGAAAATGTCCTGCAATTCCTTGTCCTCGGCATATGCGCCGCCTGCGCCGACGCCGCGTCGGGGGAGCGGCGCGGGCGCTTCTTCGACAGCCTCTTCACCGAGGCGGATGCCGCTGTCGCAGTGAACATGCGCGGGAACTTCATTCCACGGGACCGTGATGCTGCCGCCGTGGTCGCAGAAGACGGAGGACGCGGGATTATCCGTGTCGCGCTCGGCGTCGTAGCCAAGGGACGCGACGATCTCGTCCTGATTTTGGCAGGCCTCATACCCGCGCACGGCGCAGGAGAGCTGTCCGCGGCCGCGGGTGTAGGCCGCGACGTCGGCAAAGTAGTCGCGCAGCGTGCGCACCGGCGCATAGCCCGTGAGTACGGCGTTTTCCCCCTCGTTCTGCGGCGGTTCGACGGTGCCGCCCATGTTTTGGAGGTCGGTCATCGCGCGGCCGACGCACTCGGCGGGCACCTCGAGACGGAAGTCGTAATACGGCTCGAGCAGCACATTTTCCGCCTGCATCAAGCCCTGCCGCACGGCACGGTACGTCGCTTGACGGAAGTCGCCGCCCTCGGTGTGCTTCAGATGCGCGCGGCCCGCGACAAGTGTGAACTTCACATCCGTCAACGGTGAGCCGGTCAGCACGCCCGCGTGCTCGCGCTCTAAAAGATGGGTGAAAATCAGCCGCTGCCAGTTGAGGTCGAGCGCGTCCGTCGGCACGTTTGACGCAAGCTGGATGCCCGCCCCGCGCGGAAGCGGCTCTATTAGAAGCTGTACTTCCGCATAGTGACGCAGGGGCTCGAAATGTCCCATGCCGAGGACGGGGGCGGCGATGGTCTCGCGATAGACGATGCTGCCCTCGCCGAAGGTCACGTCGAGGCCGAAGCGGTCGAGGATGCGGCGGCGCAGAATTTCGAGCTGAATTTTGCCCATGAGCTGCACGTGGATCTGCCCGTAGCGCTCGTCCCAGACGATGCGCAGCATCGGGTCCTCTTCTTCAAGCTCGCGGAGCTTTATAAGCGCGCTGTGCGCGTCCGCGCCGTCGGGTAGGATGAGCTGATAGGTCAAAACCGGCTGCAAAAGCGGGGCGGATGCCTCCGCCTCCGCGCCGAGGCCGAGACCAACATAGCTGTGGCTGAGGCCCGTGACGGCGACGACGCTGCCCGCGCCCGCCTCTTCGAGCGCGCGGAATTTGACGCCGGAGTAAAGCCGCAGCTGATCAGCCTTTTCATTGTAGTCCTGATTCTGCGCGCGATAGGTGAGAGGTGCCTTCACGCGCAGCGCACCGCCTGTGACCTTGAGCCACGTGAGCCGCGCGCCCTGCGCGTCGCGCGAGATCTTGAAGACCTTTGCGCCGAATTCCTTCGGATAGACCGGCTCGCGCGTGAAGCACGCGAGCGCGGTGAGAAAGTCCTCCACGCCGTCCAGCTTGAGCGCCGAACCGAAAAAGCAGGGGAAGACCTTGCGGTTTTTGACCATCTCAGCAATCAGAGCGTCGTCGATTTTTCCACGCTCCAAAAGCTGCTCGAGCGCCGCCTCATCGCAGAGAGCGAGCGCTTCGTCGCGCGTTTCCCGCGATGCGGAGAAATCGACGCATTCCGCGCTCAGTGTCGCCGTGAGCTGGCGCAGAAGCGCGTCCTTGTCCGCGCCCGCCAAGTCCATCTTGTTGATGAAAAGAAACGTCGGCACCTCGTAGCGCGTGAGCAGGCGCCAGAGCGTTCGCGTGTGGCTCTGCACGCCGTCGCTGCCGCTGATGACGAGCACTGCGTAGTCGAGCACCGACAGCGTGCGCTCCATCTCGGCGGAGAAATCGACGTGGCCCGGCGTGTCAAGCAGCGTGAACTCCTTATCGCCCGCAAACAGCATTGCCTGCTTGGAAAAGATCGTGATGCCGCGCTCGCGCTCGAGCGCGTCGGTGTCGAGGAAGGCGTCGCCGTGGTCGACGCGGCCGAGCTTCCGCAGTGCGCCGGAGGCGTATAAAAGCCCCTCGGACAGGGTCGTTTTTCCCGAGTCGACGTGGGCGAGAATGCCGAGCGTGACCTTCTGCATGGCGCACCTCCTTTGTGAAAATCTGATTTACGAAAAGTGCCGGAATACCAAAACGAGCGCATCGCGGAGCGATGCGCTCTGAAATTTGTGGATTGGAGTGTGTTGACAAAAAAGATGCAGGAGCAAAGTCTTGTGTCGCAATGGTTTGCGGGCTTTTGAGGCTCGATTTTCCGTTTTGCAATTCGAACCCCCAGCATCTTGTGATGACGGATGAATGATCTGTAAATGTGCGCGTGAATCTGTAAATTAAGTATACGTGAAAATACATAAAACGTCAATTCCAATAGACCAATTTTACGAGCCTTTTTTCTGCTTTTTTTACCGGATGTTAATTTCCCCACAAGTGGCTCAACACCCGCTCAAATCCCCGTGTGGGGGTGGTTACCTTGGGGTGCCTGTAAAAAGCGCACACGGCGGCTCACAGGGGCGAACACGGTGGGGAAGGGTGGAGCTGCCCACCGCGGGGCGGCTCTGTTATAGGGAGCGCTCAGTTTGTCGGCTCCATCCATGCCTGCTTTTCCTTCGGTGCCTGCACGATTCAGTCCAGAAGGTTTTGGCTTTCCTCCAACCACTTTGCCATTTCGAACATCTTTGTTCTGGCTTGTATACTGTCCATGCGCAGGCTCGTTTCGAACAGGTCCCAGATGTTGTCCAGCGTTTCCAAGCCGGTGGCATGCATCGGGAGTTCATCCTCCGGCAACACATGCGCTACCGTGCCACCTTCGCCTGCGGCGCGGATCGCATCCAGCTCACAATCCAGAAGCGAGATGACCTCCTGCGTGTCACCCACGGGGATGTCCCACGCTGTGCCAATGAGGAAGATGCACTCCCTATGGGGCTGCACATTGAAGCTGGGATGGAACATCAGCAGTGCCAGTCCCTCTTTTGCAATGTTCATTTGAAGATCCTTTGCGCTATCAATCGTCATGCTTGTTTCCTCCTGCTTTTTTGTTTTGGGCGTAGCCCGCGTCAACACAATGGCATACCATGCTTTTCAGATTTTGGGTGTTTCCCGACTGCACATTTCTTGACATTTCCAAAGAAAATTTTCAAGCCTACACCTCCAAGATTCCAAAAACTTATAAAATGTAAAGCGAACCTGGAGCATATAGGTGGTTGTCAAATATCTCCTTCAGCGAAGAGCCACCCGCCTTTAAGTTCTTAATCTTTTCAATCAAAGTATCTTTTTCCTCAAAGCAACACAAGTCTTCGCATTTTGTTCCCTCACAGAAAAGCCATTTTCCATTTCCGTTCACAATGGCATATTGTCGATTCTGATACTCAAATTCAATCTCCCTGCCTATATTCAAGTCTTTTAACATCTCATCAAAAGAATATTGCATGACTCATCTTCCTTTCATCTCTAACGTAGTCGGGAAAGCTATTCGTGAACCCGGACAAAGATTTATGCTTGAGCTTGTGAAAAACTTACTTAAATAAAAAGTGGAGACACATTTCTTTTTCCTCGGCATTATTCAAGAAAAGCCGAATTCGGCTTTTCTTAAAGTCGTACTATGCGTCCGTCGAGTGCATGGAGCGCGGTCTTGACCCTATGACAACAAACCTTGTGGTGGCGGATATCAGCCGTACCGAGAAAACGATATGCCTTGCGGTTTCGCCAGCCCTGAAAGCCTACGGGATACCCGGTAGAGCTCGCATCTTTGAGGTGGTGGAACGCGTCAAAGAAGTCAACGCCGAACGCCGGCGTGAAGAATCCGCCATCGTCATCAAGGCCACAGACCGATACTCGGAGACAGTCAAGCGCAAGTGCGAGACTACGAAGAGCTTCGGGAAGAACCTTGGCAAAACGGAGGACATCCTGACGCTCCTGAGCAAAAACAAAGCAACCGTCAGGGTTGATGTGAAGCAGGCGAAAGCACCTTGCAGGATGCGGAAAAGCAGTTTGCGAAAACCCGCAGCGAAGCGGACAAGCTGAAGCTGGAAACGGCCCAGGCGGACTATGATAACATGGTCCGGAATTTGAAGTCCGTCACCAAGGCCGCCGGGGATACAGAGAAGGCAATCTCCAAAATAGAGGATACGGCTACTGGGAGTAGTAACGCATTTTCAGGTATTGTCGGTGCTATCGCACAAACGGGAATTACTAAACTGGTGGGCGATGTCGCTCTGGACGCACGATAAAATTCCGAAGGCCATTGGCGCGGAGCACATTCAGTTCCACGATCTGCGGTATGCCTTCGCCGCACTGTCCCTGAAAAACAGGGGTGGACGTAAAACCGTTATTTGGGGGTGCCGGGCCACTATTCGGATGGATCCACCCTTCGCTCCTACACCCATACCACACCCTAAACGAAGCAGGGCACTGGGCGCGTCATCGGCCAGCAGATATGGTAAAAACCGCAGGCCCAGCATTTGCCGGTCCTGCGGTTTGTCTGTGTTCAGATTTGCCGGTCTCACTTTTTTCAAAACCGTTTTCAGCGCAAGACTTCCACCCGCTCCACGCCGTACCGCCGGAACAGCTCCAGCGCTTCCGGACCAATTCGCTCACCGGATACCGCAATGGGGATCGCAGGCGGACACCCCACGGTAGGGGCACCGCAGACCCGCCCCAACGACTGCGCCGCCGGTATGGTCTCCCGTGGGGCAAACAGTGCCTCTCGCGCGGAACATACCCGTTCTCCACGAGCCAACGGCAGCGACGGCTGCGGCGCATAAGCGGCGTCGTTTGTTCCTATGGCATACACAAGCCGCTCGATATCCGCCTCACTATTCTCCGGCGTCAGCATCAGCACCAGAAAGTCCGAATCGGCATATTCACATTCCACGCCGTTCTCCCGCAGACGGTCTGCCAGCGCTCCGCCGGTCATCCCGGCTGGAGCCTTGACGGTCAAACGAAGCGGGTCCGACGGCTCTATCTGCCACCCGGCAGCCGTCAGCATTTTCCGTGCCTCGTCCAGATGCCCGCACATCTCCCGCAGGTGGTCCCGGTACCCATCCGTCAGATAGCGGTTGCACAGATCCAGCGACGCCAGCGTCAGGTAGGACGGACTGGTGGAACCAAACATGGCCATCGCTGTTTTTGCACTCTCCCGGAGAGATGCCGACGCCGCACGGCTGATGTGCAGGTACGCGCCGCCGGTCAGCACCGGCAGCGTCTTGTGTGCCGAATCGCAGCACAGGTCTGCGCCAAAATCCAGCGGGTGACAGGATGGTTCCAGAAACCGCAGATAGGCGCCGTGGGCGTTGTCCACCGCCAGCAGCGTACCGTGTTTCCGGCACACCTCTGCCAGAGTGGAAATATCCGCCATATCGCCCAGATAGTCCGGGCTGGTAAGATAGACCGCCGCCGGCGGCGCAGTCAGCTCCTCCAGCGTCCGCTCCAATGTGTCCGGCGATACCGGGCAGCCGCAGAGAGATGTGCTGCGCTCCGGCCACAGCCAGACGATCTCAAAATCCAACAGGGCCGCCGCATATACAAACGCCCGGTGTACGTTTCGGGCCGCCACCACCGTCCGGGACCCGTTTCCGCAGGTCAGCGCCAGATACAGCATCGCCCGGATGCACTGGCTGGACCCCTCTGTGGAGTACACCGTCCGGCCAGAGCCGAACAGCTCCCCGGCATAGGACTCACTGCGCCGGATGATGCCGTCCGCTTCATATAGGCTGTCCGCCCCCCGGATCTCGGTGATATCCAGTGCCTCGCACCCCAGAAAGGGCTTCCCCTTGTGGCCGGGCATATGCGCCCGGACCATCCCGGAATTCGCGTACCGCCGGACAAAATCAACAACCGGCGTTTCCATCAGCCGTTAGCGGAAGCTTCCGCCACCTTCATCATGATGGCACATTCAATACGCTTGCGGAACAGCTCGCAGCCCGCTTCGTAGACGCCGCGGATCGAGCCCGTCGCGTGGAAGGCGTTGGCCGCGCAGCCGCCGGAGCAGTAGAATCTCGCCCAGCAGTCATTGCACTCAGGCCGGGCGTAGGCGTTGCAGGAACGGAATTCCTCCCGCAGGGCCGTATTGGTCACGCCGTTCCAGATGTCGCCCAGCTTGTAGGCTTCCTCACCCACGAACTGATGGCAGGGATACAGGTCTCCCCAAGGGGTCACAGCCATATACTCCGTGCCGGAGCCGCAGCCGGAGATCCGCTTGTAAATGCAGGGGCCGCCCGTCAGATCCAGCATGTAGTGATAGAAGGTGATGGGCTTGCCTTCCTTTTCCCGGCGCAGCATATCCTTGGCCAGCAGCTCGTACTGGTCCTTCACGATCTCCAGATCCTCCGCTGTCAGTGCGGCGGGGTCCTCCGGCGCGCACACCACCGGCTCCATGCTCAACTCCGTGAAGCCCAGATCCGCCATGTGGAACAGGTCCTTCGTAAAGTCCGGATTGGCATGGGTAAAGGTGCCGCGCATATAATAGTTCTTGTTGCCTCTGGCCTCTACCAGCTTCTGGAACTTAGGCACGATGCGCTCGTAGCTGCCGTTGCCCGCATAATCCACCCGCAGCCGGTCATGGATCTCCTTGCGGCCATCCAGCGACAGCACCACATTGCTCATTTCCCGGTTGGCGAAGTCGATCACGTCATCATCGATGAGCATACCGTTTGTGGTCAGCGTAAAGCGGAAATTTTTGCCCCGCTCCTTTTCCACACTGCGGGCATACTCCACCAACTGCTTCACCACGTCCCAGTTCATCAGCGGCTCACCGCCGAAGAAGTCCACCTCCAGATTGGTGCGGCTGCCGGAGTGATCCATCAGAAAGTCCAGAGCCTGCTTGCCAACCTCAAAGCTCATCAGCGCACGGTCTCCATGGTATTTTCCCTGGCTGGCGAAGCAGTAGGAGCAGTTCAGGTTGCAGGTGTGCGCCACATGCAGGCACAGCGCCTTCACCACATCGCCGGAACGCTCCTTGAACGTACCGGCCATGTCTGCGAAGGTGTCGGGGGTATAGAGCTTCCCGGCCTGCTTCAGCGCCTCCACGTCATCAATGCAGTTCCGCAGATCCTGCTCCGTCACATCCTCGCGTGCGCCGTATTTTTCCATCATCGCCGTTACGATCTCATCCGCCGTGTGATCCGGGTAAAGCGCAATGATGTCATAGGCCACCTCATCCACTACATGAATGGCGCCGGAGCAGGTGTCCAGCACGATGTTGTAGCCGTTCAGTTGATACTGATGTACCATTCTTCCGTTCTCCTCGTACAGAAAAAGTGCCGCCTGAACAGGCGGCAGCTTTTTGAAAATTGCAATTGATTACTTGTTGGTGTTCTCGCACTTCTGGTTTGCCACGCCGCAGCTGGTCTTGCAGGCAGACTGGCAGGAGGTCTGGCACTCACCGCAGCCGCCGTTCTTGGCGCTGTCGCACAGGCTACGAGTCTCGAGAGTCTTGATTCTTTCCATAATATGTATCTCCGATCTGTTAAATTCTAATGGATTTCCCGGCAGACCACCCGCAGACAGTCACCTAAAAACCGGAAAAATTTTAGCATATCATCCGTATAAAGTCAAGATATTCCAGCAATTTGGCTATTGGGCGCATTTCATAACGATAAAAGCACAGACCATGGCTTTTTGGGGGAAGCCCCGCCGCCCGGTTGTTGCCCTGGGCAGCGTGAAGTCCAAGCTGCTGAAAAGCTTGTCGTAAAACATGGCGGCGCTTTGGGATGTAAACAGCGTCACATCCTGGATGATTTCCTGTCGGTAGATAGCGGCCAGCCCCTTTCCGGTTGGTTTTCTCTCAAGTCAATTTTACCAAAAAAGGGCTCCGCTTTCTATACCATATGAGTGATTTTCGGTTTCGGCCATGGCCGGGAACCATTGCAATTACTACTCTTTTGGAGTTTTGCCCATGGCTGTGTCTACTCCATTGATGAGGTGATGATCGACGCCACCAGTTACCTTGGGACGTATCACATGACGGCACGGGAACTGGCACGAACCATGATCCTTGATGTGCTGCGCACAACGGGGATCACCGCGACCGCGGGGATCGGCACAAACCTCTATCTTTGCAAGGTCGCTATGGACATCATGGCCAAACACGTCGCGCCGGATGAGAGCGGTGTCCGGATCGCGGAGCTGGATGAAATGAGCTACCGCAGACAGCTTTGGATGCACCGCCCGCTGACCGACTTCTGGCGGGCGGGAAAAGGCTATGCCAAAAAGCTCGAGGCCATCGGCATCTACACCATGGGAGATATCGCCCGGTGCTCCATCGGGAAGGTCGGGGAATACTATAACGAGGCGCTGCTCTATAAGCTGTTTGGCATCAACGCCGAGCTGTTGATCGACCACGCCTGGGGCTGGGAGTCCTGCCGGATCTCCGACATAAAAGTCTATAGGCCGGAGACGAACTGTGTCAGTTCCGGGCAGGTCCTTCAATCCCCTTAGCGGAACCATGTGCGACGGTCCTTGATCCGCAGACTGTCCATTTCTGCTGTGGTGTGGTACCGGCCAATGCGTTTGACCTGATAGCCCAGATGGGTCAGCAGCTCCGGCAGATCCGTTTTCCTGGCGATCTGTATTTCTGTGTCTGTAAAGCGTCTTTTGATTTCACTTGCCATAGTGATGACCTCCTTTCTGACGAAACGCAAAAAGCCACCCAGGGCATCCGAGATATTCGGATGCCCTGGGTGGCTTTTCCCTAAATCGTGTTTCTTTTGTTTTGGCTTTAACGCAGGCTTACACGGCGCTTTCCTCGTCAGGGGTGTCCGTGTCCGCAGGGGTGGCCTCGTCGTCCACACGGGCCTCGGCAGGGGCCTCAGCGGGGGAGTCCTGCTCTGCGGCGCGCTCAGCGTCTGCTTCGTCCAGTGCCTGCGTGATCAGGTTCAGCACGAAGTCTCGCTGGGTGAGCTTTTTGCCGGTGCGGAACGTCTCGCGCTCCAAGTGACGCTTGATGCGCTGGAAGAGTTCTTCTGGAATCTGGAATGCCATGGTTCTGCCTTTTTCAGTCATTTGAATGCCGCCTTTCTGATTTTCCATCATGTTGTAATAGTCTTGGATGAGGTTGACGATGTACTCGCTGGTGGTCTGACCCAACCGTTCCCGTTCTTCGCTGACTCGCTCGTGGAGGGCGATGGGGATCTGAGCGCACAAGTTTTTTGTAGTTGCCATTCGGGCGCCTCCTTCGTTTTTTGTAACGCAATCATACCCGAAAGATTGCGAGAAAGCTATTACCAATACCATCAAGGAATGGCTCACAAACGAAGCAGAAGCAACATAAGCACCGGAGAAACGAAAAAAGGCCACCGATCTGCTCCCCGTGTGGGAGAGAGATCGGTGGCCTGTCATTTTGTTCTTTTTTAATGCCCTGGCGTTCGAGTCACATCAGTTCATAAAAATGCCCTGCTGCATCTCTAAAATGTCGCCTGTCGCGGAGAAAAACTCGTTGTCCGAAAAATCATGTTTTTCTAACTTTTTGAATTGAAAAGTGGCGATAAATATATGAAAACACCGCACTCTCGTGCGGTGTTTTCTGCGCTGCATCTTTCATCAACACATTTTGGTGCGGGCATGGGGACTTGAACCCCAACGCCTTGCGGCACGAGAACCTAAATCTCGCATGTCTGCCAATTTCATCATGCCCGCATATATTTTACTATATCATATCTCTTTCGCGGCGGCAAGGAGAAAATTCGTTGCAATGCGCGCCTGCGCGATTTATAATGGAGCAGCGCGCGATATATGACCGCGCAGCACCGATCATGGGAGGACTCCGCCGTGCAGAACGCTTATCCGGACTATTATCCGCTTTTCCATTGCATCGCCGACCGCTGCCGACACAACTGCTGCATCGGCTGGGAGATCGACGTGGACGGGGATTCCCTCGCCGCCTACGATCAGATCGGCGGCGCGATGGGCGAGCGCCTGCGTAAATGTATCGACCGCAGCGGCGAGATGCCGCACTTTATCCTCGGCGAGCAAGAGCGCTGCCCGTTTTTGAACGGCAAAAACCTCTGCGATCTCATTTTATACGGCGGGGAGGACATGCTCTGCCAGATCTGCACCGACCACCCGCGCTACCGCAGCTTTTTTTCGGAGCGCACGGAGATTGGCGTTGGCCTCTGCTGCGGGGAGGCCGCGCGCCTCATTTTGACCAGGCCGGAGAAGACAATGCTTGTCACGACGGGCGAAGGCGAGCTTGATGAAGAGGAGACGGCGCTGCTCACGCTGCGCGACCGCCTTTTCACCCTTGCGCAAAACCGTGAGGAACTGATCGAGCGGCGAATGGAGCAGATTTTATCGGCCTGCGGTGCGCACGTGCCGGGCGTCCCGCTCGTACATTGGGCAGAGTTTTATCTCTCGCTCGAGCGCATGGACGAGGCGTGGACAGGCATTTTGGAAGCGCTGCGCGAGCACGCAGATGAGTTGCCGCTCGACGATTTTGCCGCGCACATGAAAGGACGCGAGACGGAGTATGAGCAGCTGCTCGTCTACTTCCTCTATCGTCACGTGCCGACGGCGCTCGACGACGGGGACGTGAGCAGCAAGGCGGCGTTCGCCGTGCTGTCTGTCCGGCTGCTTTTCTCGCTTGGTGCGCTGCACCTTTTGCTGCACGGCGAGTTCACGGTGGAGGATCAGATCGAGCTCTGCCGGCTGTACAGCGCGGAAGTCGAGTATTCCGACGATAATATGGATGCGCTCTTCGACGCACTGCTGTAACAAAAATGCCGCCCGATTCGACACGGGACGGCATTTTTTGCGCTTTTTGGTTGATTCTTATGTAAACCTGTGGTATCATGGAAAAACATTATAGAGAGTGGGCGTTTTCGCCCGATCCCAGCAAAAGGAGAGAAACGAGATGAAGCAGAACATGAGAAAGAGATCGCCGCTGGCCATGCTTCTGGCGCTGTGCCTTGCCATGCAGCTCTGCGTGCCCGCCGCGATGGCGAGCAATCGGCTGATGCGCGCGGGCGACGCGGCCATCGAGCAGATCGAGGAGGAAGAGGGCTTCCGCGCGGAGAAGTATTCCTCCGGCGGCAAGTGGTACATCGGCTACGGCACGGAGTGCGGTGCCGAGGATTATCCCGAGGGCATCACGCGCGAGGAGGCGGAGCTTCTTCTGATGAGCAAGGTCGAGGCGTATGAGGCCAAGCTCAACGACTTTTTTGACCGCTACGATGTCACGCCCACGCAGGGGCAGTTCGACGCGCTGATCTGCTTCAGCTACAATTTCGGCACCGGTTGGATGAGCGGTACGAGCGACTTGGTCAAGATCGCCCGCGGCGAGAAGGACGCGACGCGCCTTGAAGTGGCGCATGCGTTCGGCGAATGGTGCCACTCCGGCGGACAGGCTCAGGCGGGCCTTGCCGACCGCCGCCTGCAGGAGGCTGCCATTTATTTGGATGACGTCACCCGCGCGGCGGAGGACGAGTTTGCGTATCTCATCATCAATATGGAGAGCGGCGCGTCCTATGAGACAGACTTCGCCGTCTACGAGATCGGCAAGACCTACGGTAGCTTCCCCAAAGCGGAAAAGCTCGGCTACAGCTTTGCCGGCTTCCAGACGAGCGACGGCAAGACCATCACGGAAAACAGCATCGTGAACGGCAACGCGGTCGTCACGGCGCAGTGGACGGCGACGAGCTACACCGGCAAGACCTATACCGACGTCAACAAGTCCGACTGGTTCTATAACTATGTCATGGAGCTGAGCGAGCAGGGCATCGTCGGCGGCAACGGCGACGGCACGTTTGCCCCCAACCGTCCCACGAGCACGGGCGAAATGCTCAAGCTCGTGCTACTCTCGACCGGCCACAAGGAGCAGAAGCCCAGCACGGCGCACTGGGCAAGCGGCTACGCGACCTACGCCTATTCCATGGGCTTTGCCGCGCAGAATTACAGCGACTATCAGCTTGACAACGGCATCAGTCGCCTCGATGTGGCGCGCTTTGCGGCCAAGGCGCTGGGCTATGGCGCATCCAACACGACCTCTCCCTTTGCCGACGTGAACGACGGCTATGTGACGGCGCTCTATGAAGCGGGTGTGTTCATCGGCACGAAGGTCGGCGACCTGACGTATTTCTACCCCAACAGCAGCATCACGCGCGCGGAGGTGGCGACGATCGTTTACCGCATCTATCAGCTCAGCTCGCTCGACCAGAAGCAGAAGATCTACTACAAGGACTACACGCTCGATGTGCTCGAGGGTGTGCCGACGAACACCTATAATCAGTCTGCGTTCGTCAAGAACGGCAGCATCATGACCTACAACGATCCCAGCGTGCGCACGCGCGTCGGCATCGACGTGTCGCAGTATCAGGGCGATGTGGACTGGAACGCGGTCGCGCGCACTGATGTGGACTTTGTCATCGCGCGCGTGGGCGGCCGCGGCTACACTGTGGGCGCGATCTATGACGACACGAAGTTTGACGAGTATGCCGACGGCGCGGCGAGAGCGGGCCTTCAGGTGGGCGCTTATTTCTTCTCGCAGGCTGTGAGCGTGGCAGAGGCGCAGGAGGAGGCCTACCACGTGCTCGACAAGCTGCGCGGCCATGAGATCACGGGTCCCGTCGTCTTCGACTGGGAGGTCATCGGCAAGAGGGAGGCGCGCACCTACGGCATCGAGACCGGCGTGCTCTGCGCCGCGGCAAACGCCTTCTGCAAGATCATCAAGGACGCGGGCTACGACCCGATGATCTACATCACCGACTACGCGGGTTATGTCAAGTATGACCTCAGCGAGGTCATGGATTACCCGCTGTGGTACGCGCGCTACGATGTGGACGCGCCCTCGTTCTACTACGATTTTGCCATGTGGCAGTATTCATCCAAGGGCAGCGTGGACGGCATCAAGGGCAATGTCGATATGGACATCTGGTTCATCAAGTAAAGAAGCAAAAGAAAAGGCGATGGCCGTACAGCCATCGCCTTTTTTGTTGCGATTTTTCTTAGAGCTCGATCAGCTCATACTCTCTCGAACCGAAGCCGTGCTCGGCGGCGGCCTCCACGGTGTGGACGCCGTTGAGGCTCTCGATGCGCTCAACGAGGTGGTCGCGGCCCGGATCGTCGGACGCGTAGACGAGGTCGAGGCACGCCCGGTCGATGGCGATGGGGTCAAGGGAGGCGAGAATGCCGATATCTTTCATACACGGGTCCTCCGCCACGGCGCAGCAGTCGCAGTCGACGGACATGTTCTTCATCACGTTGATGTAGACGATCTTGCCGTCGAAAAGCTTGACGACGGACTCCGCCGCGTCGGCCATAGACTCAAGGAAGGCATTCTGCTCGGTCGTCCACATCTCTTCGGGCTTGCCCGCGCCGTGGATGTTCGCCTTGCCTGCGCTGGACGCGCATCCGATGGAGAGCTGTTTGAGCGCGCCGCCGAAGCCGCCCATCGGGTGGCCCTTGAAGTGGGAAAGAACGAGCATGGAATCATAATTTTTGATATCCTTGCCGACCAGATTCTTCTGGATGCGCTTGCCGTTCGGGATGGGGAGCTCAAGATCGGGACCCTCGGCGTCAAGAATGTCGACATCGAAGAGCTTGCTCCAGCCGTGTTTGATCATCGTGCGGCGGTGGGCGTCGGTCGTGTTGCGCTCGCCGGGATAGGCGGTGTTGCACTCAACGATGGTGCCGTGTACGGTCTCGACCATCGGCTGCCAGAACTCGGGCGTCAGAAAGTTCTGGTTGCCCGGCTCGCCGGAATGTACCTTGACGGCGACCTTACCGGGCAGCTCGAGACCCACGGCCTTGTAGAGCTCCACGACCTTTTTCGGCGTGATCTGCTTGGAAAAATAAACCTTTGCTTTCATATTTTGATCCTCCTGCGGTGGATTGTTTACTGCTTGGGACGTATCTAATGCGAAGCGTCCCTATAAAAACAGCATAAAGCAAAAGCACGCAGGATGCAAATGAAAAAATGAATGGACACGTTTTTTGGCTGAATTCCCGCGCGGAGGTGTATATTTCTAAGGCGTTTGCAGAGGAAATACTTGATTTTGACGCGGGGAGATACTATAATTATTTTCTAATTGTAATATGACTGTTTCTGATAGATTGCGAGGATTAGCTATGGACAAAGCAAAAAAGAACACCGTCATCCATGCGGCGGCTGACCGCATGGCGGCGAACTACAAGAGCTCTCAGATCCCCATGTACGGCGATGCGCTGCGCATGCCCAACCGTAATGCGGTCATCGAGATCATCCGCGACTGTCAGAAGCTCATTTTCCCTGTTTACTACGGCGACCGCGACCTCTTAAAGCTGCCGCCGGAGCAATACAGCGCGCTTTTGATGGAGCACATCCACGAAAAGCTGACGCGCCAGATCACGCTGACGATGCCGGAGTGCGACGAGAACTGCGAAGTAGCCTATGCGATCAGCACGGCATTCATCGAGCGCATCCCTGCCATTCAGGAGTTGCTGCTCAAGGACCTGTCGGCGAACTTTGAGGGCGATCCTGCGGCTTACAGCAAGGAGGAAGTGTTGCTCTCGTATCCCGGCATGTTTGCCATCTTCATCTACCGCATCGCGCACGAGCTGTATGAGAACAAGGTCGCGATGATCCCGCGCATGATGTCGGAATACGCGCACTCGCAGACCGGTATCGACATCAACCCCGGCGCGAAGATCGGCGAATACTTCTTCATCGACCACGGCACGGGCGTCGTCGTCGGCGAGACGACGATCATCGGCGACAACGTCAAGCTCTATCAGGGCGCGACGCTCGGCGCGCTCTCGCCCGCGGGTATGGCGACGAACCCGAATGTGCGCCGCCACCCGAAAGTCGGCAACAACGTCGTCATCTACGCAAACTCCACGCTGCTCGGCGGTGCGACGGAGATCGGCGACAATGTCGTCGTTGGTGGCAACGCGTTTCTGACCTCGTCGGTCGCGCCCAACACGGTCGTGAGCGTCAAAAATCCGGAGATGACGTTCCGCGGCAAGCACCACAGGGGATGATCCTGACGGAGGGGACGCACGTCCGCCTGCGGACGATGCGGCGGGAGGACGCGGACGAATTATACGCCTTGCTCTCGGATGAAGCGGTGATGCGCTGGCTGGAGCCGCCGTTTAACCGCGCGCAGACCGAGCGCTTTTTGGAGCAGGCGGGACTTTCCGAGCCGCCGCTCATCTATGCCGCGGAGAATATGGCGGGAGAATTTCTCGGCTACGCCATCTACCACGACTATGACGAGTACAGCCGGGAGCTCGGCTGGGTGCTCAAGCCTGCCTTTTGGCACAAGGGCTATGCGGACGAAATGACGGACCTTCTGACCGCGCTTGCGCGGCGGGAGGGGAAGAATGCCGTGATCGACTGCGTCCCCGAACAGACGGCGAGCGCGCACATCGCGCGCAGGCACGGCTTTTCGTATGAGGGCCGCGCGGACAGCTGTGACGTTTACCGCCTGCGCTGTGAAAAATAAGAAAGAGGGCGCTTCCCAAGCTGGGAAGCGCCCTCTTTGTGCTGCTGTTTTGCTTTGCGCCGATGGATAGTGGATGGAAAGCGGCAGAAGAGCGTACAAAAGCCGGCGGGGAGGAGGACCTGCCGGCTTTCGCGCCTACATTGAGAAAAGAGAGAAAAGGATGATAACAAAATTAATAGAGGAGACTGCTTTACAGCAGCATGACGCCCGCATCCTCGCAGGTCTTGCGCGTGGCTTCGTCCCACAGGGAGACCTGTACCTCGCCGATGTGCGCGGTGCCGATGAGCAGCATGCACAGGCGGCTCTGGCCGATGCCGCCGCCCATGGTCAGGGGCAACTCGCTATTCAGCAGCATCTTGTGGAAGGGGAGCGCGCGGCGGTCGTCGCAGCCGGCGATCGTCAGCTGGGAGTCGAGGGACTTGGGGTCGACGCGGATACCCATGGAAGAGATCTCGAACGCATGGCCGAGCACTTCGTTCCAGTAGAGGATATCGCCGTTGAGCTCCCAATCGTCATAGTCGGGGGCGCGGCCGTCGTGCTTGATGCCGGACTTTAAGATCTTGCCGATCTGCATCAGGAAGACGACGCCCTTCTTCTTGCAGATCTCATCCTCGCGCTGCTTGGGTGTCAGGTCGGGATAGAGGTCTTCGAGCTCCTGCGTGGTGATGAAGAAGACCTCGCTGGGGAGCTTGGTGCGCAGGGAGGGGAAGGCGACATTCAGCGCGCTGCTCGTCTCGCTGACGGCGGCGACGATATCGCGCACGGTGCGCTTGAGATAAGCGACGTTGCGATCCTCGGCGGAGATGACCTTTTCCCAGTCCCACTGGTCCACATAGACGGAGTGGAGGTTGTCGACCTCTTCGTCGCGGCGGATGGCGTTCATGTCGGTGAACAGGCCCTTGCCGACCTTGAAGTCGTAGCGCTTGAGCGCAAGACGCTTCCACTTGGCCAGCGAATGAACGACCTGGGCATTGGTGCCGACGTCGGGAATGTCAAAGGAGACGGGACGCTCGACGCCGTTGAGGTTGTCGTTCAGACCAGAATTTTCATCCACGAACAGCGGAGCAGAAACCCGGCGGAGATTGAGGGCATTGCTCAGATTGACCTGAAAATTGCTCTTGATGAATTCGATGGCGCGCTGCATTTCATAGACAGACAGCGGGGTGTGGTAGTCCTGCGGGATATAGACTTTGCTCATACCGGTTTCACTCCTTAAGAAAAAGTATGCGCTAATTATAATCAGGCATATTAGGAAATTCAATAGTGAAATTTTAAGTAGTTGAGCTTGCAAAATGAGAAATTTTTGTCGACATGGTCAGCAATATGGAAAAACTTAATCCTTTTGCCCGTTGCAATCTGAAAGCACGCGTGATAGACTGCATAATGAGATAAAATGCAGATAGGAGGCTCTTTTGTGAGAACACTCTTGAAAGGCGCGGACATTCTGCTGCGCAAGGAAAACGGATATGAAACGCTGCACGGCGCCTATCTCGGCGTCGATGAGGCGAAGATCGACTATATCGGTGAGGAAAGACCCGAAAAGGCCTATGACCTTGAAAAGGACATGAGCGGCAGGCTCCTTGCCCCGGGACTCATCAACTGCCACAGCCATATCGCCATGACGCTGATGCGCGGCATCGGCAGCGGACTGCCTTTGCAGGACTGGCTCTTCAAGGCCATTTTCCCGATCGAGGACAAGCTCGTGCGCGAGGATATCGCCGCAGCGAGCCGCTTTGCCCTGATCGAGATGATCGCGGGCGGCACGACGAGCTTTTCCGATATGTACTTTTTCCCCGAGGAGACCGTCTGGGCGGTCGAAGAGGCGGGGATCAAGGCGAACCTGAACCGCTGTGTGCAGTGCTTTGACGAAAACCAGACCGTGGAGCAGAACACGCAGATCCCTGAATCGCTTGCGCTTTTTGAAAAGTACCACGGCGCGGCGGACGGGCGCATTCACATTGACTTTTCCATCCACGCGGAGTATACCTGCAAGAGCCATATCGTCAAGGCATACAGCGACCTCTGCCGCGAAAAGGGCGGGCGCATGCACATCCACCTCGCCGAGACCGCGCGCGAGCAGCGCGAGTGCATCGAGCGCTACGGCAAAACGCCGACGGAGTGGTTCGAATCGCTCGGCACGTTCGATTCGCCCACGGCGGCGGCGCACTGCGTCGCGGTGACGGAGCGCGACATGGACATTCTGAAGGCCCACGGCGTCAGCGTCATCCACAACCCGACGTCGAACTTAAAGCTCGGCAGCGGCTTTGCCCCCATCCGCCAGATGATGGACAAGGGCATCAACGTGACGCTCGGCACCGACGGCACGGCCAGCAACAACAATTTAAATATGTTCGAGGAGATGCACCTCGCTGAGATCATGCACGACGGCTATCACAACGACCCGACGCTGATCTCCACGCAGGAGGTGCTCGATATGGCGACGGTCAACGGCGCAAAATTGCAGGGCCGCGACGACACCGGCGTGCTGGCTGTCGGCAAAAAGGCTGACATCATTGCCATTGATCTGAGCAAGCCCCACCTCTATCCCAATTTCGACACGCCCGCGCTCCTGACCTGCTCGGCGCAGGCGGGCGACGTGTGCATGACGATGGTGGACGGCAAGATCCTGTACGAAAACGGTGAATTTAAGACGCTGGACGAGAACAAGGTGCGCGCCGACATGGAGCGTGCCGTTGAGCGCCTTTATAGAAAGTGAGAGAGAAGAAACATGGAGAGAGCGGACAAAGACCTCGCCTTTTTGCTGCGCTACGAGAATGTCGCGTGGTTTGAAGACGGCGAGGTGCGCATCTTAGACCGGCGCATTTACCCCGCAAAGGTCGAATTTGTCACCTGCCGCACACATCAGGAAGTCGCGCGGGCCATCACCGACATGGTGACGCAGAGCGCGGGCCCCTACACGGCGGCGCCGATGGGCATGGCGCTCGCGGCGTGGGAATGCCGCGGCAAATCGGCGGACGAGCAGATGGAATACCTCAAGAAAGCGGCTTACACCATTTCCCATGCGCGCCCCACGACGCAAAAGCGCATGACGCTTCTGTGCGACATCTGCCTGAAAGAGGCCGAGCGCGCGCTTTCAGCGGGGGAGAATGTGGCCGAGGCCATCAAGAATAAGACCATCGAGCTCAACAACGTGCGCTATAACAGAATGGCGAAGATCGGCTCGTACTTAGTCGATATGTTCCCCGACAACGGAACGGTGATGACGCACTGCTTCGCCGAGACCATCGTCGGCACGATGCTTCGTGAGTGCCGCAGCCGCGGCAAAAACATCCGGCTGTTCTGCCCCGAAACGCGCCCGTATTTTCAGGGCGCGCGCCTGACGGCGTCCGTCTGCCACGACATGGGCTTTGACGTGACGGTCATCTCCGACAATATGCCGGCGTTCGTCATGCAGAACGAAAAGGTCGACGTTTTCACCACCGCGGCGGACGCCATCTGCTGCGACGGCCACGTCGTCAATAAGGTCGGCACGTTCCAGAACGCCATCGTCGCCAAGTACATGGGCATCCCGTACTTTGTCACCGGCGCGCCCGATCAGGGACACGAGACGGTGGACAGCATCCACATTGAGATGCGCGACCCGAACTTCACGCTCCAGGCCATGGGCGTGCGCACGGCGATGGAGGGTGTGAAGGGCTACTATCCTGCCTTCGATATCACGCCGCCGCATCTCGTCTCGGGCGTCGTGACCGACCTTGGTATCTACTCTCCCTACGATCTGCACCGCTATTTTACGGACGGCAGCATCGGCAAGGACAATCTGGTGATCTAAATGGAACAAAATCTGGACATTCTTCGTCAGGAGATCGTGGACAAATCGCTTGAGGCGTTCCGCGAGGGCCTGTTTTCCGGCACGAGCGGCAACATGAGCTGCCGCGTCGCGCCCGATGAAATGCTCATCACGCCGACGTCCGTGCGCTATGATGTACTGCGCGCACAGGACATCGTGTATATGAAGCTCGACGGCACGGTGCTGGAGGGTGAATTGCAGCCCTCGAGCGAGTGGCGCATGCACGCGGCGGTCTACAAGGCGTATGGCGAGACGAACGCCGTCTTCCACACGCATTCGCCCTATGCAACGGCGTTCGCCGTCGTGCGGAAGAGCATCCCCGCGGTGTTGATCGAATCGTGCATCTTTTTGGGCGGCGACATCCGCTGCGCGGACTACGCCGCGCCGGGGACGGAGGCCGTCGGCACGAACGCCATCCCCGCGCTCAGGGACCGCGGCGGCTGCACGCTTGCCAATCACGGCGTGCTCGCCGTGGGAGAAGACCTTGCGCAGGCATATCTGCGCGCGGAATACATCGAAGATGTTGCAAAGATCTATGCCTATGCCAAGGCCATCGGCGAGCCGGTGGCGCTCGATACACTCTAAATTACCCTGCGCATGGGCGCAGAAGGAGAACTGCCAATGAAAAGGTTTCTGAAAAAAGACAAGCTTCTCGTGCTTCTTGCACTGCTGGCGCTGCTCGTTTCGCTCGTACCGATCGCCGGGCGCATGCAGACCGAGGAGAACAACAAATATTACGAATGTGTCCTCGACTATTCGAGCCTGCGCGCCATGGCGCGCCAGTCTGAAATGAGCGAGGATGAGTGGCTCGACCTGTTCCGCTCCCTCGGCGTGGACAAGGTGGCGCTCAGCGAGGCGAGCGCGCTCGACCTGCACCAGAGCGCGGCCATCCCTGTGCACGCGATGACTGTGAAAAAGGCGATGGAAAACTACGGCTGGGAGGATAGCTACCCCGCCGAGGTCGCGGCGTGGCTGCGCGAGAGCACCGACGTGAGCGACTGCCTCATCTGGACGGAGACTGCCGCGGGCTACGAGTGGATCCTCGACGCTTTCACCGCCCGCTTTGAAGATTTTGAAGCCAAGACCTATCTTGAAGGCGAGCACGGCTTCCTCTTCGTCCAGCAGCAGAAAAACGGCATGAAGGGCGAAAAGCTGCTCGACCTTTGCCTCGGCATCTGGCCCGATACGGTGGAGCTGCTCGAGCGCCACGGCTACGAGATCATTCCGCGTACCGTGACGAAGAAGGACATGAACGGCACAAAGTTTGCGGCGGCTTATATCGATGTGCTCAAGCATTATGATGCGCCTTACTTTATGAACAGCGGCAAGGAGCTTGTCGGCTACGAGAGCGACGAGGGCTGGGATATGCTCGTGCAGTATCTCAACGAGAGCGGCGCGAGCGTCGCCATGATGGAGCAGAACGACCAGAGCCTCAACCTCACCTGGCCGGGCATTGAGGATCTGCTCAATGAAACGGGTTATCACGGCGTGCGCGTTTTCAACGAGTGGGCCTACATCCAGAACCGCTACCAGTACTGCGGCTACGAGGGCCCGGAAGAGATCACGAACACGTTCTTTAGAGCCATCGCCGAGCGTAATTGCAAGATCATCTTCCTCAAGATGATCCTGGAGCCGGACAACGACGTGAGCTGGGACGCCGACGAGAAGGAATGGACCTATGTCACCGATCCTGCCGACTATGAAAAGATGCTCAAAGACCTTGATGCGCGCCTTGCCCCCCTCGGCTACACGCGCGGCACGGTGCCGGCGATGGAGCTGAAAACGCCGCCTTTGGCGCTGCGAATCGTGCAGAGCGTCGGCACGGCGGCGCTGCTGGTGCTGCTCTTTGACCTCTTCTTCCACATCGGCGCGCGCTGGCGCATGATCCTTCTGGCGCTCGGTGTGCTGGGCTTTGCCGCGCTCAGCGTGCTGAAGCCTTCGCTTTTCCGCCTGCTGCTCTCCATGTCCGGCGGCATCGTGATGCCGTCGCTTGCGGCGGTGGGCCTCTGCCGCGTGCTGATGGAAAAGAGAAGGAGCGAGCCGCGCGTGCGCTTTGGAAAGCTCCTTGGCTACACGCTCGGCGTTTCCGCTTTGACCATCCTGACCGCGTTCTGCGGTTCGCTGCTTGCGACCTCCGCGCTCTCGCAGCTCTCCTACATGATCGAGATGGAGCTCTACCGCGGCGTGAAGATCATGCAGCTCATCCCCATCGGACTTTTCATCCTCGCTTACCTGATCGTATTCGCTTACGAAGAGACGGGTGCGCGCGAGGCCGTCCTCGCCCACGCGGGACAGCGCGGGGAGAAGAACCGCGTCAAGCGATTCAACGCCTATTTCGGCGAGCTGATGCAGACGCCGATGAAACTCGGCTGGTTCCTTGCAATCGTCGTCATCGCGGTGGCGGCGGTGTTCATGCTGCTGGTGTTCGCCTACTATATGTACCGCACCGGCAACTCGACCACGACGTCGGCAAGGGAGCTTGCGTTCCGCAACTTCCTGGAAAATACGCTCATTGCCCGCCCGCGCACGAAGGAAATGATCGTCGGCTGGCCGATGCTGATGCTTTTCATCTGGTCGCTGCGCCGCAGAATGAGATTCCTGCCGATGATCTTCGGCATGGGCATGACCATCGGCCTTGTCAGCGTGGTCAACACGTTCCTGCACATCCGCACGCCGTTTTTGCTGAGCCTGCTGCGCACCGGCTGGGGCATCCTCTTCGGACTTCTCATCGGCACAGCCGTGGTCATTGTGGCGGAGCTCATTTACCGCCTTGTGCGCAGGATCTGCGGGGTGACGAATGGTTAACATTCTGATCTCGGGCTATTACGGCTTCGACAACATCGGCGACGAGTCCATCCTGCGCACGCTCGTCTCGTCGCTGCGCGAGCACATTCCCGACTGCTCGCTCACGGTGCTCTCGCACAACCCCGCCTCCACGCGCGAAAAGTACGGCGTTGAGGCGGTGGACCGCATGTCGCCGGTGGCGATCCTGCGCGCGGTGAAAAAGTGCGACATGCTCATTTCCGGCGGCGGCAGCCTTTTGCAGGATGTGACGAGCAGCAAGAGCTTACACTATTACCTCTCCATCATCCGCTGCGCGGAATTCTTCCATAAAAAGGTCTTCATCTATTCCCAGGGCATCGGCCCCATCGACCGCCCCGGCAACCGCCGCGCCGCGGCGGCGGCGCTCAAGCGGGCGGACGGTATCGTCGTGCGCGACGAGCGGTCGGCATCGCTTTTGGAGGAAATCGGCATCGCGCGCGACAAGGTCGTCATCACGGCGGACCCCGTCATCCGCATGAAAAAGCCCGATGGCGATGTCGGCGCGGAGATTCTGCGAAAGGCAGGTGTCTCGCTGGATGGCCGTCTAACTGTCGGCTGGGCCATCCGTGAGCGGGACACAGACAGCCGCTTTGTCAAAGAGCTTTTGCGCTCCATCCAGATGATGAAGGACAAGTACAACGCGCAGTCCGTGCTCATCCCGTTCCACTATGAAGAGGACGGCGAGGTCTGCCGCCATATCGCGGCGCAGCTTCCGGACGACACGGCGGTGTGCCTGAATGAAAAGTACCTCTCCGAGGATATGCTCTCCATCATCGGCAACATGGACCTGCTCGTCGGCGTGCGCCTGCATTCGCTCATCTATGCCGCCATCATGGGCGTGCCGCTCATCGGCATTTCGTATGACCCCAAGTGCACGGCGTTTTTGAATTCCGTGGGGCTCGACAAGCTGAGCACGAAGGAGAACTTCACGGCGGAGCTCTTCCTGCCCGAGGCCGAGCGTGTGCTCGAAACGGGCAAGGAGCAGGTGCAGTGCGTCGAAGCGCATATGGCCAAGCTTTCGCGCAAGCTCGACACGAACGAGAAAATGATCTGCGCGATCATGGAGAAATCGAGGAAACATACCATGCAAGACCCTCAAAACAATACGGAAAAGAAGGATAAATCGGGCGTCCGCACGGCGGGCGCGATCAGCTTCGTCTTTCTGCTGACGCTGTTTGCCAAGCTCCTCGGCGTGGTGCGCGAAATGATGCAGGCCAACATCTTCGGCACCGGCATCGACGCGGACCTCTACACCGCGTCGTATAACTCGACGCTCTATCTTTTCACGACGATGTGCTACGCGCTGTGCATCGCGGCGGTGCCGATCCTGACGAAGGAATTTGCTGCCGACCGCAAGCGCGGCGAGAAAGCTGCCAACAATCTTTTGACCATCACGCTGCTCGGCTCGCTCGCGGCGGTCGTTTTGTGGCAGGTCTTTGCCTCGACACCGCTTGTCGGCACGATCTGGGATCTTGACGCAGCCGAGCTGCCGCGCCTTGCGAGCTATATCCGCATCATGGCCTGCGCGCTGCCGGTCGTGGCGGCGGCGTATCTGAACGTCGCCATCTTCCAGGCGACCGACCACTATGAATTGCAGGGCAGCATGAGCATCCCGTACAACGCGTTCCTTGCGATTTTCCTTGTGACGCTGGGCGCAAAGTGGGGCATCAAGGGCGTCGTCATCGCGAGCTCGTGCGCGTGGCTCTTACAGCTTGCCATGAGCATCCCGTATGCGAAAAAGGAACATTATGTCTACCGGCCGATGCTCGACCGCAAGGCGGACTATGTCGGCACCTACTTCAAGACCGCGCTCGTCACGGTGCTGACGACATCGATCTTCCTGTTCTGCTATCTCATCGACACGGCGACCGCCACGGCGCTCAACGACAGCGCCGTCAGCGCGTTCTACTATGCCGATAAGCTCTTCACCCCGCTCACGACGAGCGTGCTCTACAGCATCAGCGCGGTCATGTTCCCGCGCTTTAACCGCGAGTTCACGAAGGAGGACTCGAAGGGGTACCTCGGCTACATCTGGAACGTGACGGAAAACACGCTGCTTTTCATCCTGCCGGTCTGCGCGATGATGTGCGCGTTCGGCACGGATATCATCCGCGTCATTTTTGAAAGCGGCAGCTTCACCGCTGAGTCGACCGAGATGACAGGCAGCATCTTTGCCCGCTACGCGCTCGGCATGAGCGCCTTCGCCGTGCTCGACCTTTTGAACAAGGCCTACTACGCGATGAAAAAGACGCTGGTGCCGCTGCTCATCAACCTCGGCGTTCTGGTGCTGAACCTCATCCTGAACCGCGTGTTCTATACCGACACCGGTGTCGCGCTGGCAACTTCGCTTGCGCTGACGATCGGCGCGATCGCGATGACGATCCAGCTCTTCCACGGCACGAAGATCGTGCGCCTGGTGCCGCTCCTCAAGGGCCTTGCCGCCACGGCAGCGATGGCGGTCGTCCTCTACGGCGGGCGTTCGCTTCTTGTCGTGGCGGATGACAGCAAGCTGATGCTCGTCGTCAAGTGCGGCCTGACGGGCGTTGTGGGGTGCGTTATTTACGTGCTGGTCAGCATGATTTTGAAGCAGAATATCATTGCTGATACGATTAAGAAGTTCAAAAAGTGATACTTTTTGGGATTTATCCCCACACCGTGTGGGGACGCGGCAAAGGGGACCATTCTCTCACGTGAGAGAATGGCCCCCTTAAACCCCCAAGAGAACGCGAGGGGAGTTCCCCTCGACCCCCGACATTGGCAGTTTGTAGCTTGAATGACTGCACGCGCTGCGCAATGTAAGTGCGGTGTACATGGCTTCGCCATGAATCCCTGCGATTCGTGACCGCTTGCAACTGCGCCTTACTATCGTGAGGCGCGAGTGACGGTAGAACGGCGGCAGACTGCGAGCCGAATGCGGCATTGCTTCGCTCGCCGCATTGATGAGACTGGCGGTAGACGGAAATTAGGCTGTACTTCTACGAGACTGGCAGAGCGGCACCCGCAAGGGGTGTGCCGCATCCGTAAGGCGGCAGAGCCGCCAACGGCTGCGCAACAGCGGATAATAGAAGAAGAGACAAATCGTATAGCAACACTAACCGCGGCAACGCCGCGCGCAGGCATTCCCATTCCGGAGGTATAAGTGTCATTCAAGCCTCAGACTGCCAATCAAAAGCCTTTCTCTTGGGGTTTCAAAGGGGCCATTCTCTTTTGCAAAAGAGAATGGCCCCTTTGTCCCGCTTCCCTGCGCGGCGCAGGGAAACAAAGTACAGCGCTGCCGCGCTGTGATATGTTACCCTTGACGTTTTTTGAAGGTTAAGTAACCTTCAAGCATCAGGCTCGCCGCGACGGCGTCGACAGTTTTCTTGCGCTCCTTGGCGCGCTTGCCATTATTCAATAGAATATTGTGCGCGTCGACGGTCGTGCGGCGCTCGTCCCAGAGCGTGACGGGGAGCGACGTGGCCTCGCGCAGCATCTCGGCAAAGCCCTCGGCCTTTTCTGCGCGGGGGCCGCGCGTGCCGTCCATGTTGAGTGGGTGGCCGAGCACAAGCTCTGTGACTTCGTGCTCGGAGATGAGCGGCAGCAGCTTTTCGATGACCGCTTCGGGCCGGTACGCGGTGATAACGGTCGAAAATCCAGTGAGCGTCAGCGTGCGGTCGGAGATCGCGACGCCGGTGTGCGCGTCGCCGTAGTCGATGGCCATGATTTTCATAAAATTGCCTCCTGAGCGTTTCTTTTGACTGCCAGCATACAGGATTTTCACCCAAAAAGCAAGCGCAGGGCAGGGAGGTGGCGTGCGGAAACGGAAAAATCGCGTCAAGAGAGGCAGCGGGAGAGAAAAAACAGGGGAAAGAGCGCAAAATCTGCGCGATTTTCTGCAAAAACGTGCAAAAAGTGCTTGACGGCTGGACATGACATGTGGTATCATCTTACTTACCTGTGAAAGAGGGCTTTCTTTTTGCGCGCTTTTGCTTCTCGGCACGCAAGGGAAAAGCACCCCTCAAATTTGAGAGCAGGGAGGCAATCGCCAGCTTCGTGCCGCTTTTGGCAAACGGAGCTGAGTAAATAAGGAGGTGCCGTTAGATGCGCATTAAGATCACGCTCAGATGCAACGAGTGCAAGCAGAGAAACTACAACACGATGAAGAACAAGAAGAACACCCCGGACAAGCTTGAGCTGAACAAGTACTGCCCCTTCTGCAAGAAGCACACCGTCCACACCGAAACCAAGTAATTAGGAAAGGCTGTTGAAACATGGCAGAAGAAAAGAAGAAAAAGGACCGCAGCAAGTGGTTCCGTGAAATGAGAAGCGAACTGAAAAAGGTCGTATGGCCCACCGCATCCACCACTGCGAAGAACACCGGCACTGTGCTGCTGTGCTCCCTCGCCGTCGGCGCCTGCATCTGGATCTTCGACTACGTGGCCGTTTCCGCAGTGCACCTGCTGATCGGTCTCGCGGGCTGACAGGAGAGCAGTCATGGCTGATAATGCTAAGTGGTATGTTGCGCATACTTACTCCGGCTATGAAAACGCAGTCAAGACGGCCATCGAGAAGTTCGTCGCCAACCGTCATCTGGAGGACATGATCCTCGACATCCAGATCCCGCTGGAGACCGTCACGGAAGTGACCGACTCGGGCGAGACGAAGGAAGTCGAACGCAAGGTCTTCCCGGGCTACGTGCTCGTCAAGATGATCATGACGGACGACACCTGGCATCTGATCCGCAACATTCGCGGTGTGACCGGCTTTGTCGGCACGGCGAACAATGAACCCATTCCTCTGACGGAAGAGGAAGTCCTGGCGCTCGGCATGGAACGGCGAGAGATCGTCGTGCGCTACAATGTCGGCGATCAGGTCAAGATCACCGACGGCCCGCTTTCGTCCTTCCTCGGCACGGTCGAAGAGATCGACGCAGAGAAGAACAAGGTGTGCGTGGTCGTGTCCATGTTCGGACGCGAAACGCCGGTCGAGCTGGAGCTCGATCAGGTCGAGGTCGTAGAACCGTAATCACCGCTAAAAGCGATGAGCCGCATATGCGGCAAACGTGGGAGAGACGTTCAGTCTCGCCAAGGGCGGCCGGAATCGCCGGTCGTTACCACATTCAATATTAAGGAGGTGCCTCTCATGGCACAGAAGATCACCGGTTACGTTAAGCTGCAGATCCCTGCAGGCAAAGCAACTCCCGCACCCCCCGTTGGCCCCGCGCTCGGTCAGCACGGCGTCAACATCGCTGCGTTCACCAAGGAATTCAACGAGCGCACCAAGAACGACATGGGCCTCATCATCCCCGTTGTCATCACGGTGTATGCCGACCGTTCCTTCTCCTTCGTTACCAAGACTCCTCCCGCTGCCGTCCTCATCAAGAAGGAATGCAACATCGAGTCTGGCTCCGGCGTCCCCAACAAGACCAAGGTCGCTACCATTTCCAAGGCCTCTGTCCAGAAGATCGCTGAGATGAAGATGCGTGACCTCAACGCGAGCACTCTCGAGTCCGCGATGAGCATGATCGCCGGTACCGCACGCTCCATGGGCGTTGTCGTCGAAGAATAAGGAGGGTGTGAACAATGTTTAGAGGTAAAAAGTATCAGGATGCTGCAAAGCAGATCGAAAAGAACACTCAGTATGACGCCGCAGAGGGCTTCGGCCTGATCTGCAAGACCGCTTCCGCGAAGTTCGACGAGACCGTCGAGCTGCACGTCAAGCTGGGCGTCGACTCCCGTCACGCTGACCAGCAGGTCCGCGGCGCCATCGTCCTCCCCAACGGCACCGGCAAGAACGTCCGCGTTCTCGTCTTCGCCAAGGGCGACAAGGCCGAGGCTGCCAAGGCTGCCGGCGCTGACTATGTCGGCGAGATGGACCTCGTCGAGAAGATCCAGAAGGAAAACTGGTTCGACTTCGACGTCGTCGTCGCTTCCCCTGACATGATGGGTGTTGTCGGCCGTCTCGGTAAGGTGCTCGGTCCTAAGGGCCTGATGCCGTCCCCGAAGGCCGGTACCGTCACTCCCGACGTCGCCAAGGCTGTTCAGGAGTCCAAGGCCGGTAAGGTCGAGTATCGTCTCGACAAGACCAACATCATCCACTGCCCCATCGGTAAGGTTTCCTTCGGCCCCGAGAAGCTCGCTGAGAACTTCAACGCTCTCATGGGTGCTATCATCAAGGCCAAGCCCGCCGCTTCCAAGGGCCAGTATATCAAGTCCTGCGTCGCCGCCTCCACCATGGGCCCCGGCGTCAAGATGAACACCGCAAAGATCTAAGAAAACTTAAAGAGGGGGACGCTGTCCCCCCTTTAGATTCCCCCTCACCAGTTTGCGAACTGGTGTCGCCGCGCGATCGCGGCTGAGCCGCGGTATTTTTCTGACGCGCATGTCGTCAGAAAAATGATTTGCGCTGTGCGCGGCGCAAATATGGGGTATTTTGCGGAAAAAACGATATTTGGGGTTGACAATGCTGCCAACTCTGGATATACTATTAGAGCGTTCCAAAGACAGCAGGTGAGATTCGTCTCGTAAGTCCTGCCGAGGATGGCAAACATTTATTGATTGCTTTACCGTCCTCATGTCCTGCATGAGGACGGTTTCCTTTTTAGAACGCCTCTTTCCCCTGGCACGCGAGGCGTGCCGCAAAATCCAATGGAGGTGAACTCAAGAAATGCCTAACGCAAAAGTTCTGTCTGAAAAGCAGGCGATCGTGGCCTCTCTGACTGAGAAGCTGCAGGGCGCAGCTGCCGGCGTTATCGTTGACTACAAGGGCATCACCGTCGCGGAAGACACCGAGCTCCGCGCTGAGTGCCGTAAGAACGATGTCGAGTATGCAGTTGTCAAGAACACCCTGCTCCGCTTTGCTTTCAACAACGTCGGCCTCAATGAGCTCGATGATCAGCTGAACGGTACCACGTCTCTTGCCATCGCTGCCGATCCCGTCGCCCCCGCGCGCGTGATCGCCGACTTTGCCAAGAAGCTCAACGGTAAGTTCGAGATCAAGGGCGGCTTCATGGACGGCAAGGTCGTCGACATGGCCACCGTCAATGCTCTGGCCGCGATCCCCGCACTGCCCGTCCTGCAGGCACAGGTGCTTGGCACCATGCTGGCTCCCATTTCGGGCCTGGCTTGCGTCCTCAAGCAGATCGCCGAGAAGAACGGCGCTCCCGCCGAGGAAGCTTCCGCAGAGTAATCGTCTGCACCCAACTCAAAAACTAAAACAAATATCTTAAAATTGGAGGATCATTACAATGAGCGAGAAAGTTACCGCTATGATCGAAGAAATCAAGGGCCTTACCGTCCTGGAGCTCTCTGAGCTCGTCCACGCTCTCGAGGAAGAGTTCGGCGTTTCCGCCGCTGCTATGGCTGCTCCCGCTGCCGGCGGTGCTGCCCCCGCTGCCGAGGAGAAGACCGAGTTCGACGTTGTCCTCGCCGGTTTCGACGCTGCTGCCAAGATCAAGGTCATCAAGGCTGTCCGCGAGATCGCTGGCCTGGGTCTGGCCGAGGCCAAGGCTTTCGTCGAGTCCGCTCCGAAGGCTCTGAAGGAGGGCGTGTCCAAGGAGGATGCCGAGAACTTCAAGAAGCAGCTCGAAGAGGCTGGCGCGAAGGTCGAGATCAAGTAATCTCACCCTACTGCGAGGTTCAAAAAGCCCGTGTCACAAGACACGGGCTTTTTCTTTTTGACTGTCTTATGGAATAGAACATCTGTTGACATAATATATACGCATGTACGTCAAAAGGACGTGCGCACCGTGGGCTCGGACGGGGCAACGATGTCGATGATCTGATTCTGCGTGTAAATGCCGTAGTGCTTCCACGATGCGGGAGCGTCCGTTCCATCGGGTATAAGTTGGACATCAATGGCACGGGGAAGATAGTCGAGCAGTTTGGACCGTTCGAACGTGCAAAGATAGGTGCCGCCGCGGACTTCGTCTGCGTCAAATACGCAGTAGGATTCGTTGCGCACCTGATAGAGCAGGTAATTTTCAAAGATGAGCTCGATCTTGGCGTTTTCATCGGGGCACAGCGGCGTACAGTGCGCGAGAATGTCGTCGAGGGCGGCATTTCCTGTGGACGGAGTCTGTGCATTTGGCTCCGCTTTAGCGCAGCAGATGGTGATGTGCAGCTCGTTTTCATCCTCCTCACACAGCGTCAGGAGAAACGGTGCACGGTGGCCGGCGTCCACAAGGCGGCCTGCTTCGGCGAATGTGGTGCAATGAGACATGGGAGTCGCCTCGTTTTGTAAAGTATGGAAAATACTGCTCACCGTGTGACGGTCAGGCAGTAAAATGATAACCGGTTTGTCTCCTTGTTGTTCCAGAGGTCAGTTTCGCCGAGCTCGCGCAGATCGTCTACGACGAATTCATCGAATCGCACAGCAGCGCGGTGAACGACGGGACGTTCATCGAACGAGTAGAAGCCGCCCTGCCAGACGTGCCAGAGTTCCACGCAGGGCGCGGATTCGAGGGCAGAGCCAATGTAGTCGAGCAGCTGCCGCGCGCGGCCCTCGGTATAGTAGGCCCAGTCGAGGCAGACGGCAAAGGCTTTGTCGGTATAGAGAAAACTGTCTGGGTAAGTGCGCAGCGCGAAGTTGTCGTCCGCGCCGCCGTCGTCGATCGTACCGTCGTCCACATTGATGGCGAGGTAGTCGTACTCCGGCGGAGGAAAGACCTCCGGCAGCGGCGCGTCGGAAGCGAAAAAGATGCAGGCGCTCATCATGATCCTCCTGTAATGCCTCATTTTCCTTTTGGTACGGCGATCATATCATAAAAGATATGAACAAATCTACTGCGATGCTGTTACGAGACCCTTGCGCCGCGGTGCGGGAAGAACGCGCGCCGGTGAGGAAAAGGCTGGAACAGCCATAATATAAACCGCTCGAGCGCTTGACTTTTTTGTGCAGCGGCATTAAAATGTATAAAATATAAGAGCAGGACTTTTCATGCGTTGTGTATCCTGCGTACAAAATCTGATGAGAGACAGGCTGATGCCCGCGTGAGCCGAGGAATGCTTACGCGGTTATTTTTTCACCTGGATGGGAGAAAACATGAAGAACACCAAAAACTTTGCGAGCCGATGGGGCTTTATTCTGGCGTCCGTCGGTTCAGCGGTCGGCATGGCGAACGTCTGGGGCTTTCCTAACAAGCTTGGCAGCAACGGCGGCGGGGCATTTTTGCTCATTTATCTGCTGTTTATTTTCATTTTCAGCTACGTGGGTCTGCCCGCGGAATTTGCCATGGGCCGCCACGCGGCGACGGGCACACTCGGCGCGTATGAAAAGGCATGGTCGACGCGCGGCAAGGGGGCAGGCAAGGCCGGAGGCCTTCTTGGCTGGCTGCCGCTCGCGGGCTCGCTGTGCATTGCGTTCGGCTACGCCGTCATCGTGACATATATCTTAAAGGCGCTGGTGGATTCGCTCGTCGGCACGCTGATGACGACGGACACCGCGTCGTGGTTCGGCACGTTCTCCTCCACACCGTATTCCGTCATTCCGTACCACATCATCGTGGTCGTGGGGACGCTGCTGACGCTCTATTTGGGCGCGCACAGCATCGAAAAAACCAACAAGATCATGATGCCGCTGTTTTTCATCATCTTCCTGATCCTCGCGGTGCGCGTGGCGATGCTGCCGAATGTGGCGGAGGGTTACCGCTTCATGTTTACTCCGCGCTGGGAGGCGCTCAAGGACCCGATGATCTGGATCTGGGCGATGGGACAGGCGTTCTTCTCCCTCTCCGTCACGGGCAGCGGCATGATCGTGTACGGCGCGTACCTCTCGAAGGACGAGGACGTCGTCGGCGTCGCGCAGCACACGGCGCTGTTTGACACGATCGCCGCCGTCGTTGCGGCGCTCGTCATCATCCCCGCATGCTTCTCCTACGGGCTGGACGTCGGCGCGGGCCCGAGCCTGCTGTTCGTTACGTTGCCGACCATTTTACAGGATATCCCGATGGGGCGGCTGTTCGCCATCATCCTCTACCTTGCGATGATCTTCGCGGGCGTGAGCTCGCTGCAGAACATGTTCGAGGCCGTGGCGGAATCGCTGCTGCACAAGTTCTCCAAGCTCAGCCGCACGGCGGTGCTGGCGATCCTGTGTGTGCTGTGCCTCGGCATCGGCATTTTCATGGAGCCCATCAGCAAGTGGGGCCCGTGGATGGACCTTGTTTCCATCTATATTATCCCCATCGGCGCAACGCTCGGCGCGATCTCGTGGTTCTACGTGATGAAAAAGGACGAGCTGCTCGCCGCCGTGAACACCGGCAGCAAGAAAGAGCGCGGTGCGCTGTGGTACAACGTGGGCCGCTTCGTCTACGTGCCGTTCGCGGTCATCCTGTGCTGTGTGGCGCTGTTCATGCACGTGGCATTCTGAGGGAAAAGCGTTTTAATCGGACTGAAAAGCGCAAAAGGAGAGCATGCGAAATAGAATATCGAAAGAGAGTCTGCGCATCGCGCAGACTCTCTTTTTTACCAAACTTGTTGACAAATCAACATTAATGCGCTATGATAGGCAAGCTTGTTGATTTGTCAACGACTATATAAGAGGAGGAAAGACCCATGGAGGAGCGCTTTGAGACCTTTACCGTCCTGATCACGCGCATCAGCCGCAGCATCAAGCGCATCAAGGCGGACGAAATGGCGGACTTCGAACTGAAAGGGCCGCATGTGTCCTGCCTCTACTACCTCTCCCAGCAGGATGGCATGACAGCCGCCGAGCTCTGCGAGCGCTGCGACGAGGACAAGGCGGCCATCTCCCGCTCGCTGGACGACCTCGAGAAAAACGGTTACATCACCTGCGCAAGCGGCGCGGGCAAGCGCTATAAGAGCCCACTGCGCCTGACGGAGCGGGGCAAGGCGGTCGGCCGCGCGATTGGGGAGAAGATCATGCGCATCGTCGAGGCGGCATCTGAGGGCCTGAGCGAAGCCGAGCGGCAGACGATGTACCGCGCGCTCGCGCTCGTGAGCGAGAATTTGGAACGGATTTATACCCATAAGAAGACCGCGGGCGACAGAGCCGCCCGCGACGAACAATAACGGAGGAAAAGCATGAGTGTTCAGATCATTGTGGATTCGACGGTCGACATGCCAGAGCGCATGAAGGACCGTTTTCGCATCGTGCCGCTCACGGTGCATTTTGGCGCGGAGGAGTTCATCGACGGCGTGACCATCGACAAGCACCGCTTTTATGAGCGGCTTGTCGAGAGCGACGAGCTGCCGACGACCAGTCAGGCGTCGCCCGCGGCATTCGACGCGATCTTCTCCGACGTTGCGTCGGTGGGCGACAGCGCGGTCGTTGTGACGCTCGCGTCGAAGTTCTCCGGCACGTATCAGAGCGCGTGCATCGCCGCGGCGGAGTACGACAACATCTACGTTGTGGACAGCAAGAGCGCGGCTATCGGCTCTGGCATCCTCGCCGAGTACGCGCTCGAGTGCGCGGACAAGGGCATGGACGCGAAGACCATCGCCGAAACGCTGGAGAAAAAGCGCGACGAAATTTGCCTCATCGCGCTGCTCGACACGCTCGAATACCTCAAAAAGGGCGGGCGTATCTCGAAGACTGTCGCGTTTGCGGGCGGACTTCTCAACATCAAGCCGGTCATCACCGTCGTCGACGGAGAGATTCAGGTTATCGGTAAGGCAAGAGGGTCGAAGCAGGGCAACAACCTGCTCGTGCAGAAAATCCACGAGAGCGGCGGCATCGACTTTGATGAGCCAATCATCCTCGGCTACAGCGGGCTGAGCGATTCGTATCTCAAAAAATATGTCGAGGACAGCCGCGACATCTGGCAGGACAAGGCGGACTCGCTCGACTCCACGCTCATTTGCAGCGTGATCGGCACGCACACTGGCCCCGGCGTGGTGGCGGTCGCATTCTTCAAAAAGGGCTGAGCCTCTATAAAAATCAGAAACAGCAGGAAGCCGGCGTATCGCACCGGCTTCCTGCTGTTTTTTCTGAAATATTCTCTTTGATCCAGCGATTAAAATAGCAACGGCGCTTTCAAACGACACCGGTACTCGCTGTACCTTGACAACAGACGGCACGGCGAATTATAGTGATTCTATAAAGGTATATTGATATTCAGCGGCTATGTCTTGCGTGAAAGCGGTGCTTTGCGCTGGTATCGGTTTGCCCGTGAAACAGGTTGAATGGGAAAAGGGAAATGCGGCATGCAGTGGACGGACGAGAGCATTGCGTTTTTGCGTGATGCGGCGGCGATGAACCGCTATTATGAGACCATCGCGGAGAAGATCACGCCGCAGCTCCAAGAAAACGCGCACGTCTGCGACGCGGGCTGCGGCATCGGCGAGCTGAGCCTTGCTCTGAAGACGTACTGCCGCCATGTCACGGCGGTGGACGCCGACGAGCTGGCCATCAAAACGCTGGAAGCCCACCTGATAGAGGGCGTCACCGCGCGCTGCGGCGATATGGAGACGCTTGCGCCGGAGAAGCCCTACGACGCGATGGTGTTCTGTCTCTTTGGCCGCACGCAGGACACGCTGCGCATCGCGAAAAAGCAGTGCCGCGGGAGAATTTTCCTCGTCAAGCGGGACTATTCGCATCACCGCTTCAGCGCGGGAAAGGTAAGCCTCGGCGAGTACACGGCGGGGAGTACGGAGAATGTTCTGCGCGAAAAAGGTATCCCTTACACCGTGGAGCGCTTCACGGCGGAGTTCGGACAGCCGTTCCGCTCGCTCGAGGCGGCGGAGCACTTTTTTGCACTCTATAACCGAAGTAGAAGTGAAACGCTCTCCAAGGATGAGATTAAAGCGCGCCTGACCGCGGGGCCGTCGGAGAAATTTCCCTACTACCTGCCGCACAAAAAGGCACTGTGCCTGTTTACAGTCGAGACGGCGGACATTCCGGAGAAAGCGATATGAAGAGACATCTTTTGATCTGCGGGGAGCGCGGCGTCGGCAAGTCGACGCTGATCCGCCGCCTGCTGGAGAAGAACATGCGGGAGGTCGGAGGCTTTGTGACAAAACGGCTGCCGGTCGCGGATGAGAACGGCTTTTTTCCGATTTACCTCTATCCCGCATCGCAGAGTGAGGGCGAGCGGCGCAACGAGACGGCGAATCTTGTCGGGATGTGCGACAGCCGCTCGAGCATCCGCCATCCGGAGGTCTTTGACGGCCTTGGCGCGCAGCTCATTAAGTCCGCACCGAGCGGCGGTATCATCCTGATGGACGAGCTCGGCTTTCTCGAAAATGACGCCAGGGCGTTCCAGTCCGCGGTGCTGTGCGCACTGGACGGCGACACGCCGGTGCTGGCCGCGGTCAAGCCGAAGGACACACCGTTCCTGCGCGCCGTGCGCGGGCATGAGAACGCGGAGCTTGTCTTCATTGACGAGCAGAACCGTGACGCGCTTCTTGAAAAGCTCCTGCCGCACATTTTGCGGTGGAATGAAGCTTGAAGCAGCAAGCTCGCCGTGCAATAGAGAAGAAGTTTTCAAGCGAACACTTGTTTGACTATCAAAACCGTGCTATAATACCGCCATTGAGAAATTTGCAGAGGGGAGGGGACAGCGCATGGAGCATCTGCTTGCGGGACTGAACCGCGCGCAGCACGAGGCCGTCACGGCGACGGAGGGGTATGTCCGCGTCATCGCGGGCGCGGGCTCGGGTAAGACGCGTGCGCTGTCGCACCGCTTTGCGTATCTTGTCAACGAGCTCGGCATCCTGCCGGGGAATATCCTGTGCGTGACGTTTACGAACAAGTCAGCCAACGAGATGCGCCAGCGTATCCACGCCTTGACCGGCGACAACGACACGGGCTATATCAACACGTTCCACGGCTTCTGTGTCTCCGCTTTGCAGGAGGACAGCCACGCCGTGCAGTATCCGAAGAGCTTTCTGGTGCTGGATAATTCCGACATCGACGCGATGCTCGGCATCATCTGCGAAGAGCGCGGCCTTACGCTGCGCGACATGACCTATTCCGCCGCACGGGACATGATCGAGATCCGAAAGCTCTTTAAGGAGCCGGAGTATTACAAGGACATGATCACGATGTCGCTCGACACGCTGCGCGAAAAGTACGAGCGCGCCGACACGGCGGGGGACATCATCTTCTACGGCTATCTCTATCAGGAGAAAAAGTGCTTCGGCCTCGACTACAACGACCTCATCAAGTTCTCGCTCTATATTTTCGAGCAGCACGAGGACATCAGGCTCAAGTGGCAGCAGCGGCTCGAATACATCATGATCGACGAGTTTCAGGATATCGACGCGCTGCAATATGAGCTGATGGAGGTGCTGTGCGGCTATCACGGCAACCTCTTCATCGTGGGCGACCCGGACCAGACGATCTACACCTGGCGCGGCGCGAACGTCAAGTATCTGCTGGATTTCGACAAGGTCTTTCCAAACGTGCAGACCATCATGATGATGGAAAACTACCGTTCCACGCCGGAGATTTTGGCGGCGGCGAACTCGCTGATCGCAAAAAACGGCCACCGCATCAAAAAGGACCTGCTCCCGACGAAGCCCTCGGGCGAGAAGGTCGTCTGCCACTTTGCCGACACGCAGGAGGCGGAGGCGCATTGGATGGTGGGCGAGATGAAGCGGCTGCATGATCGCGGCCTGCCGCTGCGGGATATGACCGTCCTTTACCGCGCGCACTATGTGACGCGCGCGGTGGAAGAGGCGTTGATGCACGAAAAAATTCCCTATACGATCTACTCCGGCGTGCAGTTTTTCGACCGCATGGAGATCAAGGACGCACTTTCATATTTGCGGATGATCGCCTATCAGGACGATCTGTCGTTCCGGCGCATTGCCAACGCGCCGAAGCGGAACCTCGGCAAGCGGCGCATGGCCTTTTTACAGGAGACGGCGGAAAAAGAGGGGACGAGCCTCTATGTAACGCTCAAAAACCACCTCGAAGACAGCGTGTTCAGCGGCACGAAGGCAAAGCAGTTCGTCGATCTGATCGAGCGCTTTTCGCACTCGTATCAGGGTCGGCCCATCTCTGAGGTGCTCTCGGATATTCTGGACAAGAGCGGGTATGAAAAGGCGCTGCGCACCGAGGGCAGTCAGGAGCGGCTGGACGATCTGGCCGAGCTCAAGCAGTCCATCTACGAATACGAGACGAGCTGCGGCGAGGAGAGCACGATGGAGCATTACCTCGCCCACATCGCGCTTTTCAGCAACGGCGATGTCGCCGAGCAGGGCGACAAGGTGAAGCTGATGACCGTCCACGCGGCGAAGGGCCTCGAATTCCCGTATGTATTCCTCTGCGGCATGAACGAGGGCATTTTCCCCTCGCGCAAGGTGCGAACGCTCCCCGGCATGGAGGAGGAGCGACGGCTCGCTTTCGTTGCGCTGACGCGCGCGGAGAAGGGGCTTTACCTCTCCGAGGCCGACGGGTGGAATTTTGACAGCTCGCCGCGCTATCCCTCGCGCTTTCTGCTGGATATCGACCGCGAGCTTCTGTCGTTCACGCACGAGGTCGACGAGACGCTTCTGCGTGAAGCGGCGGATGACGTCGCGCGGCGAGACAAGTATCTGCGCGAGGACGACGGCGACGGCACGCTGCCCATCGGGCAGCGCGTGCGCCACGCGGTGTTCGGCGAGGGAACGGTGCTGGACGTGGACCTGAACAAGGGCGCGCACGTCATCCAGTTTGACGGCATGGGAACGCCGCGCAGCATTTCGCTGCGCGCGAAGCTCGAAAAGATCGGGCCATAAAATCAATTGACAGATTTATTTTGGAGGGATTTCGACATGAGAAAGAATTTTGGTGCACAGCCCTAGGTCTATCCGCAGCCCGTGCTCATCATCGCAAGTTATGGTGAGGACGGCACGCCCGACGCGATGAACGCGGCGTGGGGCGGCGTGGCCGACAGCAGCCGCGTCGCAATGTATTTAAGCGGCGGCCACAAGACCGTGAAGAACATCTTAAAGCGCGGTGCGTTCACCGTGAGCAGGGGCGACGCAGAGCATGTGGCGGCCTGCGACTATGTGGGCATCGAGTCCGGCAACAGCGTGCCCGACAAGGTGGCGCGCGCGGGCTTCCACGTGACGAAGAGCGAGCATGTGGACGCGCCGGTGATCGACGAGCTCCCGCTCGCGCTCGAGTGCAAGCTCGTGAGCTACGACGAGGAGACAAGACTTCTGACCGGCGAGATCGTGAACGTCAGCGTGGACGAGCGCGCGCTCGACGAAAACGGCAAGCTCGCTGTCGAAAAGCTGCACGTCATCACCTTTGACTACGCCAACCACGGCTATTATGTCTTGGGCGAGAAGGTCGCCAGTGCGTTCGAGGACGGCAAAAAATTCAAGTAAATCCGGCGAAACAGAAAGCGCCGCGTCCCGTATTTTCTTCGGGACGCGGCGCTTTTTTGCCGTTTCGGTCAGGATTTCGACTTTGTTTGTGCAAAACCGACGCATTAGTGTTAAAATCTCGTTAAAAACCGTCCCTTTTACTACTGGCACGGGCGCGGGGCAGGTGGTATAGTAAACAGGCATGTGTTTTTTAGGAGGATCAATATGTTTTCTGCCTTTTTTCGCAGCCTGAAGCAGGAATTTGCAGGCTACAACTCGAAAAAGCTGCTCGCCGACATGATGGCGGGCCTGACGGTCTGCGCTGTCGCGCTGCCGCTGGCATTGGCGTTCGGCGTTTCATCCGGCGCGAGCGCGGCGTCCGGGCTTGTCACGGCCATCATCGCGGGCGTGGTCATCGCCATTCTCGGCGGCGCGTCGTACCAGATCTCGGGCCCGACGGGCGCGATGAGCGCGGTGCTCGTCGGCATCGTCGCGGAGTATGGTTTGCAGGGCGTGTTTTTCGCCTGCTTTGCCGCGGGCGTTCTGCTACTGCTTGCGGGCATTTTCAAGCTCGGACGGCTCATCAGCTTCATCCCGATGCCCGTCATCATGGGCTTCACCTCGGGCATCGCCATCATCATCGCGATGGGCCAGATCGACAACTTTTTCGGCACGGTGTCGGAGGGCGGCTCGAATTTGGAAAAGCTCGCGTCCTATGGCCGCCTCGGTTTCCACCCGAATATGCAGGCGGTGCTCATCGGCCTTCTTGTGGTGCTCGTGATGATTTTCTGGCCGAAAAAGTGGGGCGCGCGTGTGCCGGGCTCTCTCGTTGGCATCATCCTTGCGACGATCGTCGCGACAGTCGCGGGCATGGATCAGCTCGCCGTCGTCGGCGACATTCCCAAAACGCTCCTGCTCGCCGACCGCCTGTCGCTCAGCGGTCTGAACCTCACGATGCTGGAAAACTTGCTCTCTCCCATCGTGACCATCGCGGCGCTCGGCATGATCGAGAGCCTTCTTTGCGGCGCGTCGGCCTCGCGCATGAAGGGCGAAGCGTTCAACGCCGATCAGGAGCTGATCGCACAGGGCGTGGGTAATATTCTGCTGCCGCTTTTTGGCGGCGTGCCCGCGACCGCGGCCATCGCGCGCACGAGCGTGGCAGTCAAGTCCGGCCAGCAGACGCGCCTTACGAGCGTGTTCCATTCGCTGTTCCTGCTTGCCTCGATGTTTCTGCTCGGCGGCGTGATGGCGCGCCTGCCGCTCTCGGCGCTCGCGGGCGTGCTGATGGTGACGGCGTGGCGCATGAACGACTGGGAGGGCATCCGCTACATCTTCCGCCACAAGTTCAAGTCCGGCATCAGCCAGTTTTTGATCACGATGCTCGCAACGGTCGTCTTTGACCTGACGGTCGCGATCCTGCTCGGCGTGGTATACTCCGCCATTTTGTACATGGCGAAGTCGAGTCATATCCATGTGAATTTCTCCGATATCGACGCGAACAAGCTGCGCTCGGTGGAGGGCAAGCCCCCCATTCTTGAGACCTCCGGCGTGGCGTACATCACGGGCGCGCTCTTCTTCGGCGCGGTGGATGAGTTCAATCACCGCATGGCGGAGATGCCGCAGTACGACCACATCATCTTGTCGATGCGCGGTATGCCGAGCGTGGACGTTTCGGGCGCGCAGGCGATGCTCGAGCTGTGTGAGGCGCTCGAGAGTCAGGGCAAGACGGTCGCCTGCTGCGGCATGACCGAGGCGGTACGCAGCTACTTTGACCGCGCGGGCATCACCGAGCTTCTCGGCGAGGAGTCCTACTTCTGGAGCGCCGACCAGGCGATCCTTGACCTGCTGGACGTCGAGATTGTGGAATAACGAACATAGTAAAATCGCTTTCCGCCATCAGGCGGAAAGCGATTTTTTATAGCCTGATTTATTTGCCGAATGCGGCGGCGTAGACGTCGTCCTGCTCGGGCAGGTGCGTGACATAACCGATGGGGAGCTTGCCGCCCGTGGCCTCGATGATGGCCTTTGCGCCCGCCTCGCCAAATGCGCCGCAGAGCTCGATGCAGTCGACACCCTCATCCTGCAACATCTTGGCGGCGGAGACGGCTTCATCGAGTCCCTGCACGCCGAGAATCTGCATATCGCCGTTGTGGATCTTAGCGCGGTCGCAGTCTGTATGAGAGGGGACCATAATTAAAAATGCAAATTTCATGGGAAAATCCTTTCTCTTTGTTTGTGCTGCCCGTTCAGGACAGATAGTTTACCATAATTCTGAATCGGCGGCGGAAAAGATTATTTCCGCCGATCACCTTCGCACGCAATCTTATCGAGCGATTCCTGCCGGACAGCCTGACGAAGCGCCATCAGGTAGGGCGAAAAGGCGACGTTCTGCTCGCCGTAGGTGAGCTGGAGGTCGTATTCGTGGTCCTCCCAGGTCGAAATGTCGGACTCGTTGTGGGAGATCACGGCCTCGAGCTTGTCGAGCACCTTGTAGATTTGGGCCTCCTGCGTTTCGAGCGCGGCCATCTCGTCGTAGAGTGCGCGCATCTCCTCGCGGCAGGGGGAGGGAAGCGATGCGACCCACTGGTAGAGCAGCTCTTCCTCCGTCGATTCGTCCTGTGCGGTCTTGTCAAAGGCGGGAATATCACCCGTGAAGCACTCGCCGAGGTCGTGGATGAGGCACATGCGCGTCACCTTGTCCATGTCGGCCTCGGGAAATTCATCGCGCAGGAAAAACGCCATCAGTGCGATGCGCCAGCTGTGCTCGGCAACGCTCTCGTGCCGCCCGCCGGAGGTGTAGCAGTGGCGGGTGGTGTCCTTCAATTTTTCCGCCGTGTGCAGCGCGGCGAGCAGTTCGCTTGGTCTCATGCGTCTCCTCCATTGTCGTTTTCTGGTATTTTACCAGAGGCGGAAACGACTTGCAAGGAAAAGAAAGAAGAGAGATTCCCATTCCCAGCGGCATATGATATCATGAATGCGAGAAAATTTGGCGCCCGGTGAAACAAAACGGGCGCGGAATGCGTCTAAATAAGCAGAAGCAAGAAGATTTGAGAGAGACCCTCCCATGCGGAGGGCGGAGAGGAGAATTTATGAAGCTTGCGGCGGATTTTCGGCAGGCGGCGCGCGAGGCGCTGCGCGGCAAGTGGCCCATTGCCATTCTGATCGGCCTTGTGGCGGTGCTGCTCGGCGGCGCAGGGAGCGGCGGTCCGGAGGTCAAATTCAATTACGATGTGTCCTCGGGCGTGTCGACGACGTTTGGCTACGGCGGACAGACGATTTACTCCACAGGCTACGGTTTGGACCCGAAGTGGAGCGGACTGCTCGTCGGCGGTGCGGTCTATCTCATCGTGATCACGCTCGTGTTGGCGGCGGCGTACTTCATCCTCGGCAGCATCGTGGGCGTGGGGTATGCCAAATATAACCTCGGCCTTGTCGACCGCACGGAGCCGGGCTTTGAGGCGCTGTTCGCCTATCTTCCGAACTGGAAGACGACGACGCTGACGCGGCTTTGGAAGGGCCTCTATATTCTGCTGGGGACGATCCTGCTCGTCATTCCGGGACTGATTATGGGCTACACCTACGCGATGACGGACTACATTTTGGCCGAGCACCCGGACATGGCGCCGGGCGAGGTGATGAAGGGCTCGAAGGCGATGATGGAGGGCAACCGCTGGCGGCTGTTCTGCCTGCAATTCAGTTTCATCGGCTGGATGCTCCTCAGCTCGCTGACGTTCGGCCTTGGCAACCTTGCGCTGCGCCCCTATCAGGAGGCGGCATACGCCGCGTTCTACCGCGAGGTATCGCTCGGGTAAAAAGATAGAGAGAAACAAAACGCGCCCCGCGGATGATCCGCGGGGCGTATTTTTGCTGTGATGGAAAGCTTACTTTGCGCTGTCGTTTGCGAGGGCCTGGTCGATCAGCTTCTGGAGCGCTGCCATGTTGTCCTCGTTGTCGATGCCACCGAGCATCGCCTCACCGACGATGGCGCCGCTGCGGTCGATGACATAGGTGGTCGGGAAGGCCATGATGTCGCCCGCAAAGTCGCCGGCTGCGCTGTCGGAGGGGAAATAGATGTTCTGGTAGCTTGCGCCCTTGGATTCAAGCAGACTCTTGGCCGTGCTGATCGCATCGGCGTTGCCATCGAGGGTATCGACGTTGATGCCGATGAGCGCGCCGCCCTGCTTCTTGAGCGTCTCGTTGAGGGCGTTCAGATCGCCAAGCTCCGCCACGCAGGGCTTGCAGCCGCTGAACCAGAAGTTCACGACCGTCACAGCGTTCTGGGAGAAGATGCTGCTGTCCACATCGTTGCCGTCAAGGTCCTTGCCGGTGAAAGTGGGGAAGGTCGGGACGGCGGCGCTCATGTCGCCGTTTTCACCGTCGCCTGCGGGCTGAAGTGCGGCGTACTGCTCCTGCAGGGGTTGGATCTGGTCTTCAAGGTCGCGGATCTGCTCGGAGCCTTCGGTCAGCGTCTTGAGTTCGTCTTCGGTGAACTGATCCTTCACAAGGTCGAGGGCGGCAAGCAGGTAAGCGCCGTAGTTCGATTCATCGGGGATCTCGTCGCGCTTTTCGTTCATGGCGGCGAAGAGCTTCTGCCACAGCTCAAGGTTCTCTTCCATGATGGCGTTTTCCTTGTCGGCGAGCTCCTGGATCTGGGCGTAGATCTCCTCGGCGGTCGCGCCCTGCGCATCGCCATCGCCCTTGCCGTCGCCCTTGCTGCCGCAGGCGGCGAGGGAAAGCGTCAGCGTAAAGGCGAGCAGCAGCGTAATGATCTTCTTAAAATTCATGGTTTATTCTCCTTTGTTTTCTTCAATGATCGGTTTTTGAGACAATTTGGAACATGCTCCGCCGCTGCCGAAGGCGTAGCGGAAGCGGACGGCCTCCGTTGGGCAGGCGGTCACGCATTTGCCGCAGCGGATACATTCGCTGTGGTTCGGCGTTTTGGTCACATCCACGTCCATGGGACAGGTCCTTGCGCACTTGCCGCAGGAGACGCATTTGCTCTCGTCAACGTGCATCGACAGCAACGACACGCGGTTGAAGAGCGCGTAGAACGCGCCGAGCGGGCAGAGCCACTTGCAGAACGGGCGGTAGAAGATGACGCTCAGCACGACGACCGTGATGAGCACGCAGAGCTTCCACGAAAAGAGCTTGCCGAGCGCGGCACGGATGGGGGCGTTCGTCAGCGAGAGTGGGATCGCGCCCTCGAGCACGCCCTGCGGGCAGAGATATTTGCAGAAGAACGGGTCGCCCATGCCAGCTTCGTTCACCACGAGCACCGGAAGCAGGAAGACCATCACCACCAGGATGACGTATTTGAGGTAGGTCAGCGGCTTTAGGCGCTTGGTGGAGAGCTTTTTGGTCGGGATCTTGTGCAGCAGCTCCTGAAACCAGCCGAACGGGCAGAGGAAGCCGCAGATGAAGCGGCCCAGCAGCACGCCAAGAAGGATGAGGATGCCGGTGATGTAATAGGAAAAGCTGAATTTGGACGAGCCGACGACAGCCTGAAACGCGCCGATGGGACACGCGCCCGCCGCACCCGGGCAGGAGTAGCAGTTCAGCCCCGGCACGCAGACGGTCTTGCCCGCGCCGCGGTAGAGCTCGCCTTTGAAAAAGTTCGGCAGGTGGAGGTTGGTCAAAAGTGCCGCACAGGCCTGCACCAGACCGCGCCAGCGGGCGAGCAGAAAGGAAAATGGTTTTTTCTTATCCAATGCCCACACACTCCAGACATAGTTTGATCGCCTTGTTCAGCACCGTGTCCGCCTCGCCGCGCATCACACCGCAGACGAGAAATGCGAGGCCAAGCAGCAGAAAAAGAATCTGCACCCCGGCCTTTTTGCCAAATGTTTTGTTCAAATTATCACCCTTTCTGTTGTACCGGCGCTTAGACTACACAGGGAATATGAACATAGTATGAACAGCGCCTTAAAAGAACCCTAATTTTATCTGGAAATAATAAGAAGTTTGCCCTGTGCGAAGGGGGTTGCACCATTATCCGCGCTTTTGAAAGAGCTTTGGACCATAACGGGAGACGAGCTCACCGATCACAAGCCCCAGCACCGCGCCGGCGAACACGTCGCTCGGAAAGTGCACATATAAATAAAGACGAGAGAAGGCGAGCAGCACGGCGAGCGGGATGGCCGCATAACCGAAGCGGCGGTCTGCGCGCGTTGTCGATGTCCTTGTCAGGATAGGTCTCGATGTACGGCTCTTTGGCGAACGCCGCGACCGGCAGCGCGGGCAGCCATGCCATCGGATGCGCAGCAGGAACCCAGGCCGTCAGCTCATCGTAGCCGATGGGGAGCCAGTCGTGCCCACCCTCGCGCGCGGAGATGAAGCACAGATCGAGTTGGTGCGCGTTGAGCTGTGTGATCAGCTCTGTGCTGTACCCACCGCGCAGCTGCACCTGAATGCCGCCGTAGCGCGCGTGGAAATCCGATATGATGCGCGCGAGCGGCGAATAAAACGCGCTGTATGCCGTGCCGACGGTGACCGTGCCGACATCCAGCCCGCGCAGCTGCGCGGAGAGCTGGGCGCAGCTCTCGCCCGCGTGCAGTAGGTCGCGGATGGCGGGCAGCAGCTTTTCGCACTCCTTTGTCGGGCGAACGCCGCTGTGCTCGCGCAGCAGGAGCGGAACGCCCGTCTCCTCCTCAAGCGCCGCGACCATGCGGCTCACGCCGGAGGGCGTGTATTGCAGCGCCTCCGCGGCGGCGGACAGGCTTCCCGTTTCGATGGCGCAGACGAGCGCGCGGTAGCGATCGAGTTCCATGGCGTTCTCCTTTGCAAAATTGTCAAAGATAGCTTGATGGATCATCGGTTTACGCAAAGTATAGCGCGGGTGTATGCTGTTGCCAAATCCTTGGAAATGGGGGAAACTATGGCACGCTCTTACGATTTGACGAGCGGCAGCATCCCGCAGCATCTGCTGCGCCTGGCCGCACCGCTCATCATGGGCAATATCTTGCAGCAGCTCTACAACACGGTGGACGCCTTTATCCTCGGGCGCTTTGCGGGCGATTTGGAGTTCGCCGCTGTCGGCGTTGCGGGCTCGGTGATGAACCTTTTCCTCTTTATGATCACAGGCGCGTGCACGGGTATTTCCGTCATTTTCGCACAGCTCTACGGTGCGGGCGAGCGCGAGCGCTTCCGCCGCGAGCACTGGCTCTCGCTCTCGTGCGGGCTGCTGGTGACGCTCGCGTGCAGCGGCCTCGGCTTTTTGCTGCTCTCGCCGCTGCTGCGGCTCATCCAGACGCCAAGCGAGCTCAAGACCTTTGTCTCGGTGTATCTGACGATCATTTTGGCGAGCCTGCCCGCGGCGTTTTTCTACAACCTCTACGGCGCGCTGCTGCGTGCCATCGGGCGGGCGAACGCGGCGCTGATGGTGCTCGCCGCGGCGGTGACGGTCAATGTCGCGCTCGACTACTGCTTTGTTGCGCGCTTTCAGTTGGGCATCGCGGGCGCGGCGTGGGCGGCGGCGGCGTCGCAGGCCATTTCGGCGGTGCTGTGCATCCTCTACCTGCGGCGCAAGGCACCGGAGCTCATTTTTGCCCGCGCGGACTGCCGTATGGATGGAGAGCTATTGAAGCAGACGGCGCATTTTAGCTTCGTCACGGCGCTGCACCAGTCGAGCCTGTACATCGGAAAGCTCCTGGTGCAGGGCGCGGTCAACACCGGTGGCACGGACATGATCTCGGCCTACACGGCGACGACGCGCATCGAGGGCTTTGCCAACTCGTTTGGCGACAGCGGCAGCGCTGCGACCTCCGTGCTCGTGGCACAGAATCGGGGAGCAGGGAAAGAAGAGCGCGTGAAGGAATCGTTTCGCAGCAGCCTTTTTCTGATGCTTGCGATGGGGCTCATCATGTACGTTAGCGCGAGCACGTCGGTCGGCTTTATGCTCGGGACGCGCAGCGGCGCGGCGTTTGAGAATGCGCGCGACTATCTGAAGCTCGTGGCGCTTTTCTACACGCTCTGCTTCACCGGCAACACATTCGCTGGCTATTTTAACGGCATCGGGAAGGTGTCCGTCCCGTTCCTCGGTGCGACGAGCCACATCGCGCTGCGAGTCGTCCTCTCGTGGCTGCTGGTCGGCAAAATGGGCCTCCCCGCCGTCGCGCTGGCAACAGGCCTCGGCTGGGTGCTGGTCAACGCCCTGTGGACCTTTGTCAAATGGAGGATGGAGAAAAAGCAGAAAGCAGCAGAACGTGATATTATGTAAACATCAAAAGCCGCGCGCCCTTAGGCGCGTGGCTTTTGATAAGTTTTGTGAAGTATCGCCGCTGATCGAAATGCGCGGCAAAGGGATGACATTTTTGAGAAAGCACGAGGTTTTTGCTCATATGGGAAGACCGTGTCGAAAGAGAAAGACTTTTGTAAGAGACGCGCTCTGCTTGCTGAACTTCTGTAAAGTGAAACTATTTTACAATTCTTCAAAATGGTAGCGCGGCTTGCCGGCGCTTTTCTTGCCATATTCGATGACTCTTGTCGGGCAATAGCAGATGCAGGCCATGCACTGTGTGCAGTTGGTTCCCCAGACGGGACGGGCGTTTTGCAGTGTGATGTTATTCAGCGGGCAGAGCTTTTCGCATTTGCCGCAGCCGATGCAGACATCGCTTGCAGTAAAGGAATTTGCCTTCACAAACAGCTGATAGAAAACCGGGTTCACCGCGCTGCTCGCGATGCGGTCGTAGAGTTTTTTGCGCGGCGGCGAGAACATGTGTCCTGCGCGGATCGCGGCGATCGCGCGGTCGATGAACGGCTCGGCTTTGGCGACGATTCGGCGCGCCTCCTCGACGGTTGGTGCGTTGAACATGGCGATGAAATTCTCCGGCATGACGATCTGCGCCGTGCCCATGTAGACGAGGCCCTTTTCGCGGCAGAGCGCGCGGTTGTACTTCGCGGCGTTGCCGATCTCGCTGCCGCAGTCCATGACGAACCACGTTTCCCTCGCGCCGCGCAGCTCTGTTCGCAGCAGATGGTCGCGCACGATGCGTGGGATGCGCCAGGCGTAGGTCGGCATGACGAGGACGAGCCGTCCGTTGACGGCGAGCGGTGTTATGTCGCCTGATTTGATGCGGTCATTCAGGCTGATGAGCGTATCGTTCAGCGCGTGTGCGATGCGCTCGGCGATGTGGCGGCTGTTGCCGGTGCCGGTGAAATAGAGTACCATGGCGACCTCCTGTGTCTTTGCTTGGGCACTGCCCGAATATTGTATTGCTTCTATTGTACCAGCCGTGGCACGCGCAGACAAGCGCTTTGTGTAGGAAAACCGGCGGAGTAAAGGGACTTAAACCTGAGAGAAAAATCGCCGCGGCTTTTCTTTTTTAACCGAAAGGGGCGAAAGAGGCGTATTATCTCTCGTATACTTGTGTTTCCTGCATTTTCTGCTTGCAGAATGGGGGCGGATATGGGTATCTTGAACCATGTGTCCGTCGGCCGTTTTCGGCCGGCGGTTCACATGCTCTAACTGAACGACCACCGAAAGGCAGGGCTTTTTCTTATGATGATCAACAAACGGCTTATCGGCGCGGTGCCGGAGAGCAAAAAATATATCGCGGGCAACGTCGCGCTGCAATGGTGCTCGCTGTGCGCGAACATCGCGATGATGAGCGCCGTGACGGCGCTGCTCGCCGCGCTGTTCGCGGGCGAGGTGACGCAGAGTAAGATCGCCACGACCGCCGTGATCGCGCTTGCAGCTGTCGCCGTGCGATACGGCTGTACCGTCGGCGCGTCGCGCATGGGGTATCTATCGTCCAAGGCGGTCAAGAAGACGCTGCGCGGCGCGATCTATGACAAGCTCCTGTGCCTCGGCGCGTCGTATTCCGAGCAGATCAAAACGTCGGAGGTCGTGCAGGTCGCGGTCGAGGGCGTCGACCAGCTCGAAACGTACTTCGGCGCGTATCTGCCGCAGTTTTTCTACGCGATGCTCGCGCCGCTGACGCTTTTTGTCGTGCTGTGCTTCGTGAGCGTGCCGGCGGCGGTCGTGCTGCTCGTCTGCGTGCCGCTCATCCCCGTCGCCATCGCGGCGATACAGACATGGGCGAAGAAGCTGCTCTCGAAATACTGGGGGCAGTACACGGCGCTCGGCGACACGTTTCTTGAAAATTTGCAGGGCTTGACGACCTTGAAAATCTATCAGGCCGACGCCTTCAAAAATGATGAGATGAACGTCGAGGTCGAAAAGTTCCGCAAGATCACGATGAAGGTTCTTACGATGCAGCTCAACTCCATCACGATCAAGGACCTCATCGCCTACGGCGGCGCGGCGCTCGGCGTCATCATGGCCGCAACGCAGCTGCGCGCGGGGAAGATCGACCTTGTGGGCGCGCTGCTCATCATCCTGCTGGCGGCGGACTTTTTCATCCCCATGCGCCAGCTCGGCTCGTTTTTCCATATTGCCATGAACGGCATGGCCGCGAGCGACAAAATTTTCCGCCTTTTGGACCTGCCCGAGCCCGCACACGGCGGCGTCAGCTGTCCCGCGGGCGACATTGTCTGCCGCGGCCTGCGCTTTTCCTACGAACCGGAGCGCGAAATTCTGCACGGCGTTGATCTGACGATCCCGCAGGGCAAATTTGTCTCGCTCGTCGGCGAGTCGGGCTGCGGCAAGTCGACGATCTCCGCGCTTTTGATGGGTAGAAACAAGGGCTACACCGGCTCTGTGGCAATCGGCGGCGCGGAGCTGCGCAACATTGAAAAAGCGAGCCTGATGCGGCGCATCACCTACGTCAGCCACCAGAGCTACCTCTTCAAGGGTACGGTACGCGACAATTTGCTGATGGGCAAGCCTGGTGCGAGCGATGACGAGCTCTGGAGCGCGCTCACGCAGGTCAATCTCGCGGACTTTCTCAGAGGGGAAGCGGGGCTCGACACCTTACTTTCCGAGCGCGGCGAGAACCTTTCGGGCGGTCAGCGCCAGCGCCTTGCGCTCGCCCGCGCGCTGCTGCACGACAGTCCGGTGTACATCTTCGACGAGGCTACGTCGAACATCGACGTTGAGAGCGAGAACGACATCATGGCGCAAATTCACGCATTGGCGGGCCGGAAGACGGTGCTGCTGATTTCGCACCGTTTGGCGAACGTCACAGCGTCGGATGAAATTTACGTGCTGGAGCGCGGCGATATCGTTCAGCACGGTACGCACGATGCGCTGCTGAAGCAGGGCGGCGCTTACGCCGCGCTGTGGTCAGCCCAGCAGGTGTTGGAGCACTACGGAGAGGAGGCGGCAAAATGAAAAAAAGAAGCGGTTTTACCGTCATGGCGCGGCTCATCGGCCTCGTGAAGCCCCTGAGCGGCTACATGGTGCTCGCCATTTTGATGGGCCTTGTCGGCCACCTCTGCGCCGCGTTCATCACGATCTTCGGCGGCTTTGCCGTGCTTGACCTGCTCGGCTTCGCAACGCCCGTCGCGCTCAAGACGACGTTCGTCTGTGTGCTGCTCTTCGCGCTCGTGCGCGGCATCTTCCGCTACGCCGAGCAGTCCTGCAACCACTTCATCGCCTTCAAGCTGCTTGCGCTGATCCGCGACAAGGTCTTCCGCGCACTGCGCCGTCTCTGCCCCGCGAAGCTCGAGGGCCGCGACCGCGGCGACCTCATCTCCGTCATCACGTCGGACGTTGAGCTGCTCGAGGTCTTCTACGCGCACACGATCTCGCCCGCGGCCATCGCGGCGCTGTTCACGCTCATCATGTGTCTGTTCATCGGGCATTATCACGCGTTGCTCGGCCTTCTGGCACTCGCGGCTTACGTCTGCGTCGGCGTGGTCATCCCGCTCATCACGTCCCGCCGCTCGGGCGATACGGGGATGCGATTCCGCACGGAGTCGGGCGCGCTGTCAGCCTTCGTGCTCGACAGCCTGCGCGGCCTGAACGAGACCATTCAGTACGATCGGGGCGCAGAGCACCGCGCCGAGATGGATGCGCGCACCGATGCGCTATCCAAAGAGGAAGCCAAGCTCAAGTGTCTCACGGGCCAGAACATGGGCATCACGAACACGGCCATTTTGCTCTTCGACCTTGCAATGCTGGTTTCTTCCGCGGCGCTGGTGCAGCGCGGAGAGCTGACGTTCGACGGGGCGCTCATTGCGGCCCTTGCGCTGTTCTCGTCGTTCGGCCCCACGGTCGCGCTGGCAAATCTCGGTGCGACGTTGCAAAACACCTTCGCCGCGGGCAACCGCGTACTCGACATTCTGGATGAAGAACCCGTGGTCGACGAGGTCAGCGGACAGAAAGAGGTCGAATTTACCGGCGCGGAGGCCGAGCACGTCACGTTCTCCTACGGCGGGGAGGACATTCTCTCCGACGTTTCCGTCCGCTTCCCGGAGGGGAGCGTCGTCGGCATTGTGGGCCGCAGTGGCAGCGGAAAATCGACGCTTTTAAAGCTCCTGATGCGCTTCTGGGATGTGCAGAAGGGCCGCGTCCGCCTGTCAGGCACGGACGTTTCCAGCATCAACACGGGGAATCTGCGCGAGATGGAGAGCTTCGTCACGCAGGAGACGCATCTCTTCCACGACAGCATCAAAAATAACCTCCGCATCGCAAAGCTCGACGCGACGGATGACGAGATCGTCGCGGCCTGCAAAAAGGCCGCCGTGCACGAATTCATCATGACGTTGCCGCAGGGCTACGACACGCCGGTCGGCGAGCTGGGCGACACGCTTTCGGGCGGCGAGCGCCAGCGCCTCGGACTCGCCCGCGCGTTTCTGCACGACGCGCCGCTGATGCTCCTTGACGAGCCGACGAGCAATCTCGACAGCCTGAACGAGGAGGTCATCCTGAAATCGCTGCACGAGCAGTGCGCGGGCAAGACCGTCGTGCTCGTGTCGCACCGCGCGTCGACCATGCGCATCGCCGACACGGTCTACTCCGTCGAGCACGGGAGAATGAGCTGATGAAGCTGAAACGCCTTTTCTTCCTGATCCTCGGCTGCGTGTGCCTTGCGCTCGGCTGCGTCGGCATCGTGCTGCCGGTGCTGCCCACGGTGCCGTTCTTCCTTGCGACGGTGTTCTGCTTTGCAAACTCGTCGGAAAAGCTGCACACATGGTTTCTCGGCACAGAGCTCTATCAAAAACACCTCGACTCATTCGTGAAGAAAAAGGGCATGACCGCGCAGACCAAGGCCGGCATCCTGATGTCCGTGACGCTGCTGATGGCCGTCGGCTTTTTCCTGATGCTGCGAAAAGCGCTCTACATTCCCTGCACTATTCTCGCTATTGTGTGGCTTTGCCACTTCGTCTACTTCCTCTTCGGTGTGAAGACGATCAAGACAGAATGCGAGGAGCAGATTTGAGTAAAAAAGCGGCAGAGCCACCGGAATGCTCCGGCGACTCTGCCGCTTTTTTGAGAGAGGGAAAAATCATGCTTTTTCGGGGCGCAGCGGGCCGTAGAAGTAGCTCGCGGTCGCGCCGCCGTCGATGAGGAAGGTCGAGCCCGTGATGAACGCGCCCTTGTCGCTCATCAAAAGCTCGGCGACGTTTGCGACTTCGTCCGCCGCGCCGGGGCGTCCCGCGGGGCACTTAGCGAACATGTTCTTGTAGAAGCCGCCGCGCGGGCCGTTGAACTCGTCGAGTGCCAGCGGCGTGACGATGATGCCGGGGGCGATGTCGTTCAGGCGCGCGCCGCGCTTGCCCCATTCGACCGCCTGCGCCGTGACGCGCTTCTCGTTGCAGCGCTTCGCCATCTGATAGGCATGGAGCGTGTCACGGATGTTCTCGGGCTGCAAAAAGTCGAGGGACAGCAGCTCCTCCGTCGGCGTGGTGGCGAGCTTTTCGTCCTGCTCCGCCGTCAGGGCGGGCATGCGCCAGCCGGACTGGCTCGAGATCGTGACGCCCACGCCGCCCGGTGCGATGACCTTGCCGACCTCTTCTAAAAGTACCGCCGTACCGTAGAGATCGACCTTCAGGATCGCCTCGATGGGCGCCTGACTGGGCGACACGCCCGCAGCGTTGACGAGCATCTTGATCTCGCCGTACTTCTGCCCCTCGGCGATGAGGGCCTGAATGGACTCGCGGCTCGAGAGGTCCATCTCGACGGGCGTGACATCGAAGCCTGCCTCGTTCATCGTTTTGGCGATAGCCTGCGCATTCTCTAATTACTTGTCGCCTACAACGATTTTCATGCCCGCGCCCATGCGGCGGGCGATGGCCATGCCGATCTGTCCGGCACCGGCCCATAACATGACGTTTTTCATCGTTTTCCTCCTTACAGCAGCGCCTTGACGCTCTGCGCCCAGACGTTGATCTTGCTTTCCGGCGTTTCCAGATGGTCGCCGCCATTCGAGTCGAATTTCACCTGCATATCACAGGCAAAGTCCGCGCCGGGGCAGGCGGCCTTCATATCCTTGATGACGCGGCCCGGCCAGCCGCCGTTTGTCATAAACGGCACAACGGTCTTGCCTGCAAAATTCTGTCCATGCAGGAATGCCTTGACGGCGGGAGCCATCGTGTACCACCACGTCGGCGTGCCGACGGCGATGACGTCGTAGTCGGCGACGTTGACGGGAAGCGGCTTGAGCTTTGGCTCAAAGCCCGCGTTCACCTCGCGCTGGCCCTGATCGACCACATCATTGTAGCTGCCGGTATACGGCACGGCGGTGTCGAGCCTCACAAGATCGCCGCCGGCGACGCTCTGCAACGCTTTTGCGATGCGCTCGGTGTTGCCGCATGACCAGGAGTAGTAAACGATCAGGAGCTTTTTCATTTTGCGAACTCCTCAACCCACTGGGCAAGCACGCTCTTCGCCTCGTCCACGTGGCTGCCGTGGATGGCGAGGCCCTTCGTGACCGCCGCGCCATGGGCAGCCTTGCGGATGTCGTTTTCGGTATCGGAAAGGCCGCTGCCCTCGTGCGTGCAGAAGGGGTGGATGGTCTTGCCCGTGAAGTCGTAGTGCTCGAGGAAGGTGTAGACCACCATCGGCATCGTGCTGCAATAGTTGGGGTAGCCGAGGTAAATTTCATCATAGGCGTCGAGGTCATCGGGCAGATCCAACACCGCGGGACGGGCGTTTTTCTACCAGTCCTCACGCGCCTGCGCCACACAGGTCTTGTAGTCGTCTGAATAGGGCTCGGCCTGCTCAATTTTGTACAGCTCGCCGCCGGTCAGATCCGCGAGCATCTCAGCAACCTTTTCGGTGTTGCCGACGGAAATGCGGCGGTACGCGCCGCCGAAGTAGTTCTCTCCCGCGCGGGAGTAAAATGCAATCAATGCTGCCATTGTTTCGCTCCTTTCTTATCTCTTTGCGCCAAAAGCGGCGCACGGTTTTTGTTGATGCTACCATTCTAAACCGCCGCGCCGCGGGTATCAATTCCGGTTTTGCGGCTTTTCTATAAGAAAAACTGATATGAAAAAAGGCGGAGCCGTCGGCTACGCCTTCCTTACATGGTCAGGTATCGAATTGTTCTTTCAGCAGCCGCGCGAATTCCGGCACATAGGGGTTCGCGTTCTCCTTTTTCCAGAACGCGCAGTATGTGCGAAGAAGCGGCTCACCGTTTCGCACGAGCGGCACACGGGCGAGCGGTTCGGCTGCCTGCCTTTCGCCGCCCTCCAGCGGAAGAAATCCCCTGCTGCCCGCGACCAGAAGGCGCGCCTCCTCCAGATTCTCGGCATACAGGAATTCACTTGGAAAGCCGAGTACAATGCGGCTGAATTCCTGCTCCGCCTCCCGTTCCGGCGGCGGGGCGATCAGAATGCAGGGAAAATTCTTGAGCTCTGCCGGTGCGACCGCCTCCATTTGCGCGATTGGGCTGTGGGCGGAGACTTCAATCAGGGCGGGCCGGGCTGCAAGGATCAGATTTTCGTAGGTGTCGGAAACAAGCGGCGCTGATCGTTGAGCGTGATCTCGACCCGATCCTCGCTCAGCATATCACACAGCTCCCCATGGCTGCCGTACGCGATGGAGACGCTGCCGTCGGGATACCTCGCCGAAAAGGCCGCGAGCGCGCGGTGGAACTCTCCCCCAGCATAGGTGCGCAGGTAGCCGATCTTCAAATTCGCCGCCTCGCCCTTGGCAATCTTCGCCGCCTCGGCACACATGCGGTCGCAGTCCGCTGTGAGCAGCAGGCTCTTACGGTAAAAGTATTCGCCCGCAGGCGTGAGCGAAAATGAGCGATTTTTGCGCACGAGCAGCGCAAAGCCCAGCTCACGCTCCAAGGACTGCACCTGCTGGGAGATGGCTGACTGCGAGATGAAATTTTCCTCCGCCGCGGCGGAAACGCTCCCGAAACGCACGACGGATTGAAAGTATTTGAGCTGCTTGAGCATGATGCACCTCCTGATGTCTAAATGACGATCCCCTCGCAGTGGTCGATCTCGTGCTGGATGATCTCCGCCGTCCAGCCGGTGAAGGTCTTGAGGCGTGTTTGGAATTTTTCGTTCTGCCACTGGACTTTGACGGTCTGGAAGCGCTTTGCCTTGCGCGTGCCGGTGAGGGACAGGCAGCCCTCCTCGGTGTCGTAGGGGCCGGACTTTTTGACGATGACGGGGTTGAACATGAGCATGTATTCGCCGTCATTTTCAAAAGCGATGATGCGCTTGTTGACGCCGATCATGTTCGCCGCCATGCCGACGCAGCCGTCCTTGTGGGCGATTAGCGTGTCGAGAAGGTCCTGCGCGGTGTTGAGATCGTCCGCCGTGGCGGCTTCGGCCTTTTGGGCGAGGAAGGTCTCGTCTTTGCAGATCTCACGGATCATGGTGTTCCTCCTGCGCGGCATTCTGCTGCTTGTAATGTGTGCCCCAGACGACCATGGAATCGAGGATGGGCTTTAGGCTGTAGCCGGTCTCGGTCAGCGTGTATTCCACGCGCGGCGGTACCTCGGCGTAGACCTTGCGGGTGAGCAGGCCCTTGACCGCCATGTCGCGCAGCTGCGCGGTCAGCACCTTCTGCGTCACATGGCCGATGGACTTTTTAAGTTCACCGAAGCGCTTGGTGCCGTCCATCAGGTCGCGCAGGATGAGCACCTTCCATTTGTCGCCGATGAGCATGAGCGTCGTCTCGACGGGGCAGGCGGGTAATTCCATGGTATGACCTCCTTCGTGTTACAGATATTGACCGGTGATGCTGTCGGGGTTCAATTGAATTTCCTCCGGCGTGCCGGAGGCGACGATCCTGCCGCCGGCCTCACCGCCGCCGGGGCCCATGTCGATGAGAAAGTCCGCGTTGCGGATGACGTCGAGGTCGTGCTCGATGACCACGACCGTTGCGCCGTTGTCCAAAAGCGCCTGGAAGACGCCGAGCAGCACGCGAACATCCAGCGGATGCAGGCCGATCGACGGTTCATCGAAGACGAAGACAGAGTCGGTCTGCGTGCGGCCGATCTCGCTGGCGAGCTTTAATCGCTGTGCCTCGCCGCCGGACAGACTCGGCGTTTCCTCGCCGAGCGTCAGGTAGCCGAGGCCGAGCTGCTTCAAAATGCCGAGCTTCTGGCTGACGGTCTTCCGGTCCGCGCAGAATTCAATGGCGGAGTTGACGTCCATGTCCATGAGTTCAGGAAGCGAGGCGTTTTCGCCCGCCTTGTTCGTGAGCTTCACGCCATAGGCGGCTCTTGCGTAGCGCGAGCCGCGGCAGTCGGGGCAGGGAATGTTGACGTCGGGCAGAAACTGCACGTCGAGACTTACAACGCCCGTACCGTCGCAGCCGGGGCAGCGGAGAGAGCCGGTGTTGTAGGAAAAATCGCTCGCTTTATAACCGTGTTCCTTCGCGTCGGGCGACTTGGCGTAGAGCTTGCGCAGCTCGTCGTGCACGCCCGCGTAGGTCGCGACCGTGGAGCGGACGTTGATGCCGATGGGCGTCGCGTCGATGAGCTTGACGTGCGCGATGCCGTCGGCTTCGACCGAGCGAATGTGCGCGGGAAGAGCGTTGCCATTGATGTTTGCCTCCAGCGCGGGGACAAGGCTCTCGAGTACCATCGTCGTCTTGCCCGAACCGGACACGCCGGTGACGACCGTGAGGCGGCCCCTGGGGATGTCGACCTCAAGCGGCTTGACCGTGTGGATCTGAGAAGTAGACAGATGAACCGTGCCGTTTGCGAACAGTTCGTCCTTTTTGGCGCGCTCGCGCAGCTTTGTTTCAGCCTTGCCGGAGAGGAACGGCCCAATCTGCGAATTTGGGTTTTCTTCGATCGTGGGGATGCTCCCCTCGGCGATGACATGGCCGCCCTTAGCGCCCGCTTCGGGGCCCATTTCGACGATCCAGTCGGCCTCTTTCAAGATCTGTGTGTCGTGGTCGACCAAGATGACGGAGTTGCCGTCGGCGACGAGATCGTGCATCACGCCGGTAAGCCCCACGATGTTCGACGGATGCAGACCGATCGACGGCTCGTCGAGCACATAGAGGACGCCGGTCGTGCGGTTGCGCACGGCGCGGGCGAGCTGCATGCGCTGCCGCTCGCCGGTGGAGAGAGTGGAGGCCGAGCGGTCGAGCGTCAGGTAGCCGAGGCCCAAGTCGATGAGCCGCTTTGCCGTGCTCTCAAACGCCTCGCAGATGCTCTCTGCCATCGGACGCATCTCCTCAGGAAGACTTTTCGGTACGCCGTGCACCCAGTCGACAAGGTCCGAGAGCGTCATTGCGCAGGCCTCGTCGAGCGAGATGCTGCGCAGCTTCGGCGCGCGGGCGGCGGCGGAAAGGCGCGTGCCGTGGCATTCGGGGCAGGTCTCTTCTTTGAGGAATTTTTCGACGCGCTTCATGCCCTTTTCGTCTTTAACCTTGGCGAGTGCGTTTTCGACGGTATAGACGGCGTTGAAGTAGGTGAAGTCCAGCTCGCCCGCCTGGTTGGAATTCTTGTTGTGGTAGAAGATGTGCTTCTTCTCCGCGGGGCCGTGAAAGACGATGTCCTTTTCCTTTTCGGTCAGGTCGCGGAACGGTACATCCGTGCGCACGCCCATCTGGCGGCAGATGTCGGTCATCAGCGACCACATCAGGCTGTTCCACGGCGCGACCGCGCCGCCGTCGATGGTCAGGGAATCGTCGGGCACGAGCGTGTCTAAGTCAACAGTGCGGACGATGCCCGTGCCGCTGCACTTTGGGCAGGCACCCTGTGAGTTGAACGCCAGCTCCTCGGCGGACGGCGCGTAGAAATGCGCGCCGCACTCGGGACAGACGAGCTCCTTGCCCGCCGCAACGAGCAGGGAAGGTGGGACGTAGTGCCCGTTCGGGCAGCGGTGGCTGGCTAAACGCGAGAACATCAGACGCAGGCTGTTCAAAAGCTCTGTGCCCGTGCCGAATGTGCTGCGGATGCCGGGCACGCCGGGGCGCTGGTGCAGCGCCAGCGCGGCGGGAACATACAGAACCTCATCCACGCTCGCCTTGGACGCCTGCGTCATGCGGCGGCGCGTGTAGGTGGACAGCGCTTCAAGGTAGCGACGCGAGCCCTCGGCATACAGCACGCCGAGCGCCAGCGAGGATTTTCCTGAGCCGGACACGCCCGCGATGCCGACGATCTTACCGAGCGGAATGTCGACGTCGATATTTTTAAGATTATGGACCTTTGCCCCACGAATGAGCATTTTGTCGATCATGGTATCACTCCATCAGCTGTGAAAAAAGTGTTGAAAATATACAATAGTATCCTTTTGGTAACTACGCCACAATATTGTGCTTACTTTACGAAAGTTCTCTATGGCGCTATGATAAGGCCAACGAAAGAAAAATACAACCTTTCGAGTACAAAACATTTTGGAGATATTTATCATGAACAAGACTGCTGACCGTACCGTAGCGCTGGACAAGGGCCGCGTGGACGTCTATACTAAAAACGGCGTCACCCTTTACGCCTATCAGACCCGCGACCTCATCGACAACGAGGTCTTTGTGATGGCAAAGAAAGGCCGTGGCGTCGTGATCGAGCCGCCGTGCTTTTTTGACAATATTCGCGAGCTGACGGATTTCCTTAAGAGCGAGGGTGTCACGGTCGAGGCGAAATTCGTTGCCTATCACGCGGCGGGCGCGTCCTTCCTGCCGGAGGTCCCCGCCTACGGCACCGAATCCTCCGTCGCCTATAACACGACGGGCGGCGGCGCAGGGCTGGTCGCGAATTTCAAGAACGCATTCGGCGACAGCTTCGATCCCGCCATCTGCGAGGTGGATTACGTGCTGGAGGAGGGTGAGATCGAGCTTGCGGGTATCCGCTTTGTTGTGAAGCCCAACGCCGAGGCGTTCGACCTTGAAATTCCGGAGATCAACTGTGTTTACACGCACATGATGGGCCACGATTGCCACTCCATCGTGGCGGGCTGCCCGCATGCAGACGGCATCATTTCCCAGCTCAACTATTACATCCGCAAGGGCTTTGACCTTGTCCTGACCGCGCATTACACGCCCGAAGACCTGAAGGATGCGCAGACCAAGGTGGACTACCTGACGAACATCAAGGAAATCGCGCTGGAGAGCGAAAGCGCCGACGAGATGAAGGCCAAGGTGCAGGAACAGTATCCTGATTACAGCGGAATGAACTATCTTGACATGACGGTGGGATTTTTCTTCCCCAATAAGTAAAACGCCCTGAGAAAGGAGCAAAACATGACGCAGGCGGAGCGGCGGCTGTACCTGATCCGGTCGCTATTGAACGAAAAAACGGAATACCAAAGCCTGAACGTGCCGCGGGACGCGGGGGAGCAGCGCAAGCTGCTGCGCTCGCTGATGAATGTCCGTATGCCGAAAGTGGCAGACAAAGCGTTTCTGCGCGTGCAGGACGAGTACTTGCAGCAAGAGCTGGCAGACGAGGGCATTACCGACCTCGACGATCTGCGGCCGGTCAGTGGTGACCTTTACCTCTGGCAGGGGGACATCACGCGCCTCAAGTGCGGGGCCATCGTCAACGCCGCGAACAGCGGTATGACGGGCTGCTACATCCCGTGCCACGCCTGCATCGATAACTGCATCCACACCTTTGCCGGCGTGCAGCTGCGTCAGGACTGCGCCGCGCTGATGGCAGAGCAGGGGCACGAGGAGCAGACAGGGCAGGCGAAGATCACGAAGGCCTACAACCTGCCGTGCGATTACGTCCTCCACACGGTCGGCCCGATCGTCTCGGGCCGCGTGACAAGAGAGGACGAGCGGCTGCTTGCGTCATGTTACCGATTCTGTCTGGAACTTGCGGAGAAAAACAGTGTGCGAAGCATCGCGTTCTGCTGCATTTCGACCGGTGTGTTCCATTTTCCAAACGAGCGCGCGGCGGGGATCGCCGTGGAGACCGTGCGGCGCTATAAGGTGGAGACGGGCAGTAAAATAAAGGTGGTTTTCAATGTTTTCAAGGATCTCGACAAAACGATCTACGAGCGGCTTCTCGGCGCAAATTGCGCGCCTACGGCGCGCGCTTGACGAGGCGGATGCTGTCGTCATCGGCGCGGGCGCAGGGCTGTCCACCGCGGCGGGCTTCACGTACAATGGTGAGCGGTTCGAGCGGTATTTTTTGGATTTTGCGGAAAAATACGGCTTCCACGACATGTACAGCGGTGGGTTCTATTCGTTTCCGTCGCAGGAGGAGTTCTGGGCCTATTGGAGCCGGTATATCTTCATCAACCGCTATCAAAACGCGCCGAAAAGCGTGCACGAGGTTCTGCTCGAGCTGGTGCGGGACAAGGACTATTTTGTCATCACGACGAACGTCGACCACTGCTTCCAGAAGGCGGGCTTTGACAAAAAGCATCTTTTCTACACGCAGGGCGACTACGGCCTGTTTCAGTGCAGTGAGCCGTGCTGTCAGGAGACGTTTGACAACGAGAAAACCGTCCGCGCGATGGTCGAAGCGCAGGGCTTCGACGTAGCGGACGGTGTGCTGACGCCGCCGACAGATGGGACGCCAACGATGGCGGTACCGTCGGAGCTCCTTCCGGGCTGCCCGCACTGCGGCAGACCGATGACGATGAACCTGCGCTGCGACGACAAATTTGCCGAGGACGAGGGCTGGCACGCCGCGGCGGAGCGGTACGAAAATTTCCTCCGCACGCGGGACGGACAAAAGATCCTCTTTTTAGAGCTCGGCGTCGGCTACAACACGCCGGTCATCATCAAATATCCGTTCCTCCGCATGACGGCGGGCAACCCAAAGGCCACCTACGCCTGCATCAACATGGGGCAGGTAAGCACACTGCGCGAGATCGAAGAACGGTCGATTTTGATCGACGGGGATATCGCCGCGGTGATAGAAGAAATGAAGAAAACCGCTTCCTACAAATAGCAGGAAGCGGTTTTAACTTATGATGACAGCGGATTTGTGATTTAAGTACTGCGTGCGATTTTGGGAAAATCCGGTGACGATTGTGATACAATTCACGATTCGGCGAAGTCAGAATTCAATGTGATAGTTTAATTCAGTCCTGTTTTCACGTTGAACTTCACTGCTGATCATTGCGGTACCACTACATTTTAGTTGCTGCAGGATACCGTCGAGTTTTGCAGCAACTTTTTCTGACATACCTGCGGAAGAACTGCATTGAAAGTGGTAGTCCTTGCTTTGTTAATTGCGGTGAACAGACCTTTCATGGTGTCGGACCTACTGTGGTTTTCTCAGATGTGCCGCCCATAGGATTATCCTCCGTATCTGTCTGATTAAAAAGATGCGTCGCGTTTTACAGAATCATAAAATGCTACACTTACCAACGGATATTTTAATATATTATATCAAATTGTGCGCATGCGCGCAAGCAAAATGAGGACACAATAGACAAAAAATGATATTTTTAATAGGCGTAAATAGATTTGACATGGACTGTACAGTACCCTCTGTTTTGTTGCTTTTTACGATGGAATATGCTATCTTGATTACGGTAATTTACTATAAATATTAGGAGAGTGAACACCATGCTTTTTGTTTGTTACCCCAAGTGCACCACCTGCCAGAAGGCGAGAAAGTGGCTGGACGAGCAGAGGATCGCCTATGAGCTCCGCGACATCAAAACGGAGAATCCTACTTATGGCGAGTTGACCGCGTGGTACGAGCGGAGCGGTCTGCCGCTGAAAAAGTTTTTCAATACCAGCGGCCTTCTGTATAAGTCCATGGAACTCAAGGACAAGCTGCCCCAAATGAGCGAGGACGAGATGCTGCGCCTCCTCGCCACGGACGGCATGCTTGTCAAGCGCCCGCTGCTGGTCGGCGATGACTTCGTCCTCGTTGGGTTCAAGGAAAGCGAGTGGGCGGCGCGGGTGAAGAACGAATGATGGCCGCTGATTGGCTTTCGCTTTATTTTGTATGGCTGCCTTGAAGAGCTTATTCCGAGCATTGAAACGTATATACGGATATAAAGATGTCTAAAATCAGTCGGTTTCAAAGATCTTAGGGCAAGCACATGGTTCGAACATTCGACATCTTGCTCCCGAACTTTTGAATAAAAATTTTTCTACTTTTTCCGACGATTTATAGCCGCTTTTGCTTTATTATGGATGCTCTTCGCAACTCTTGACTACACTGTTTCCGCACACTCCACGGCTGTCTGTAGTCAAACATGTGGTCAAAAACCGCTTTCTGAAC
>ERZ809296.228-NODE-228-length-101022-cov-55.730041_pt1 | contig 101022 bp, 101 predicted proteins | sample MGYA00520511_ERZ809296 | MGnify/ENA primary metagenome ERZ809296 (study PRJEB31576, sample SAMEA3212662) | Homo sapiens | biome: human-gut; feature: human gut; material: fecal | place: Sweden | collected 2012 ...
ATTATATCCTCACGCCGGAGCTGAGCTCCCCGCAGGAAACAGCCGTAGACCAGCTCCGCTTTCTGCTGGACGATGCTGCGGCGGAGCGGCTGCTCCCCCATGTGAATCTCTTCACCTATGGAAATGAGGTGATCCAGCATGACAATGCCGCACTTACATCCTACGGCCTGCTGCATCGGGAGGACTATCAGCCGATGCAGACGCAGGTGCAGGAGCGCTTTGAAATGGATATGCAGTAGCTGACCATATCTTACCACGCCAGCTGCGCGGATAAGAACTACACCAAGGGGCCGTATTCCCGGATGGGGAAAAGCGGCCCCTTCTTTTTTGCGCTTATTTGACCTCCTGCTCCGGGATAACGGACCCGGAAAGGAGGAACTGTGCCGATCAACAAAGCCCTTGCAGAGTATCTTGAACTCTACCACAAGGGCGAGGCAAACGCCGTCACCAGCCGAGAGCTGGAGTGTGCCTTCCGAATGCGCGGCTCCGAGCTGCGCCGGGAGATCAACGCCCTGCGGGGCGACGGCATCCCCATCTGCAGCTTTGACGGCGGCTACTACTATGCCGCCACCGAGGAGGAGCTGCGGCGCACCATCCGGCAGCTCCGCAGCCGGATCAAGAAAATCGCATTTGCGGAGCGCGGCCTGTCCCGCACCCTGCCTGACTATGAGGACACTGGTCAGCTCTCCCTCCCACTGGAGGGAGGTGACACTTCTTGAACAGCTTTATTCCCTGGGTGGGCGGCAAGGGCAAGCTGCTGTGGATCATCAACAAGCTGATGCCGGACCGCTACACCCGCTTCATCGATGTGTTTGGCGGCAGCGGCACGGTGACCATGTGCCGTCCCATCCAGCGCGGCTGCATGGAGGTCTACAACGACTTCAACGGCAATCTCACCAACCTGTTCTGCTGCGTGAAGAACCGCCCCATGGCACTGCTGGCGGAGCTTGGCTTCCTGCCGCTGAACACGCGGGATGACTTCAATGTCCTCTATAAGTTCTTCTCCAAGGGCGAGTTCACGGATGACTATCTTCAGAAGGAAATGGATCTGACGGAGGTCTACCTCAAGCCGCCCGACGCCGAGGCCATCCGCGCCCTCATGCTGGAGCGTGCGCCCCGCGGGAGCATCCGCCGCGCGGCGGACTTCTTCAAGCTCATCCGCTACAGCTTCAGCGGCGGCGCCAAGTCCTTCGGCGGCAAGCCCTGCGACATTCGCCGTTTCTTTCACCTGATCTGGGAATGCTCCCGCAGGCTGGCGAATGTCATTGTGGAGAACAAGGACTTCGAGGAGGTCATCCGTCAGTACGACCGGGCAGGCGCCGTGATCTACTGTGACCCGCCCTACTACAAGGCGGAGGGCTGCTACGAGGTGGAGTTTCCCCCGGAGGATCATCAGCGGCTCCATGATGTACTGGTCACCTGTGAAGGGTACTTCATCGTTTCCTACAACTACCAGGACTACATCTGTGAGCTCTATCAGGATTGCTATATCTTCCGCACCTCCCGTCCCAACAGCATGTCCCAGACGGCAGGCAGCGAATATGAGGAGATCGTCATCACCAATTATGACCCCCGCAAAGCCTGCTGGCAGCTCTCTATGGATAGTCTGCTGGGCGGCGATGGTGACACTCGCTACGAGCTGATCCATGAGCCGGAGCATCCCTTAAAAATCTGAACAATAAAAGGAGAAGCAGCATGAAATTTGTAAAATACAACGACAACAAGAGCGTCACCATCCCGCCCGCCGTTCTGACCGTCTGCGGGCTGGACGATGAGGGAAAGCTGGAAATGGCCGGCGCCAAGGGCGCGGTCATTTTGTCAAAGAGCGAGATGACTGCCATGGAGATGGTGCGCACGATCCTCGCCCTGACGGACCGCGCCGGTCAGCTGATGCGGGAGCTGACGGACCTCTGCGGCAGCTGCGAGGGCTGCACCGAGGGGCACTGCACCTTCCGCGACGCGGACATCGAGGAGCTGATCCGCCCCGCCGTCACCGTTCCCGATTGGGCCAGAGAGGAAGCGGACATCGCGCCCGATGCCAAGCTGGACTGCCATGTGGACGAGGGCTCCGGCGTGATCACCGTGTGCGAGACATTTTACGACCACGACCTCTCCGATATTCCCGCCGAGCTGCTGGAGGCCCTGCGTAAATCCGGCTGCTGCCTGTCCGTACTGGAGGATATGCTGATGGACGACGATGTCATCTACGATAAGTGATACCGTAGGCATTCAAAGAAGAAACGAGGCGAGAGATCCAAATGAATAAAACCTATCTCTATCCCTACTCGGCGAAGGAGGCCAGAGAACGAAATGAGCTTTCGCTCTGGAGGGAAAGCCATCGCGCCAACATCGCCTGCCGGGAAGCCATCGAGGACGCCATCCGCCGGAGCTTCGACGGAATGCATCTGGACAAGGACTGTATCGCGCCGGTGCTGGACGAATACGGCTACAAGCGCACGGAACGGGTGCTGGCAGCTACGCTACAGGAGCTTTCCTGGGATGGCCGCTTCAGCCCCACCAATAAGCAGTGGGCTGAGCGGCGCTACATTCCGCAGGATGAGCGTCACAATGCCGCAATCACTATTCGGAGCCACCCTGCCGTGCTGGATGGCTTCGTCAGTTTCTACCGCAAGGCGGTGCAGGCGTTAAATCTCTTCGGTGCGGAGCACTGCGCCGGTGACCGCGCCGAGCAGGACTTCACCGGCAAGGTGCTGGTACTCAGCCCCGATACGCTGAAAGAGTCCTGCTGGAGTCAGGAAAACCAGCTGTGGTATGCCCATGACGGCTTTGGCTGTTCGCCTCACGCCATTGGCCGCTCGGTGCGCTGCACCTGTCTGGGTGACGGCGAAACCACTCGCTGGAATCGGCACGAGTTCATCGGCGTGCTGGACGAAAAATACCTGCCGGACTGGGCGTGGGAGAAGCTTATGGAGCTGATCGCACCACGGCATGAGGAACCGGCCGCAGGTGAGATGAAGCTGGAATGATCGGAGGTGAAATAAGTGCAGCGCATCTTCATTGATAACCATGACCGCGTCCTCTATTACAGCAATCCTGCCGGATACATCGCGGGAAAGGAGGCGGTGGTGGATACCATGTTCCAAACGCAGGAGCTGGAGCGTTTTCTGCAAAAGCAGGCAATTCCCATCCGCTGGGAGGACGGTGTCTATGACCGCCTCCTGCTGGGGCAGAGGGGCGGCCGCTTCGACCCGGAGGCTCCGCCCCTGAAAAGCTGCCGTGTGTGGCAGCTCACGCGGGACAGCCCCATCAATATGCGCTTCATCCCGTATGAAGCCCTGCTGGAGCGTTTCGGACAGCCTGACCGTAAGCACTACGAAACCGTCTATGACGGTCTGGTCGGGACCAATGACCCGGAGGAGATCTACACGCTCTTCCGCGACCCGGTTCCCGGCTACGACGGCAGACCCATCGGCATCTCGGATGTGCTGGAGCTGTACGACGCCGACGGCAGCGAGTTCTACTACTGCGACCGTGTCGGCTTCCGGCAGATAGAGTTCGCGCCGCGGCAGGAAATGGATCTGTGTCCGTGAATTGAGCACCCGGCCGGGTGCTTTTTTCATATCAACATCAGAAATAGGAGGAAAGAAAAATGCCCAAGAACCAGACCAAAGCAAGCACCCCCGTCCCCGCGCAGGAAAGCCGGTCCCCCGTGTCCTTCGATGTCCGAGTCTATCCCGTGAAGGACAGCAAGTACACCCTCGCCAACGCCAATGTGGACATCAACGGCGTATTCGCCATTCGCGGCGTGAAGGTCATCCGCGGCGAGAAAGGCCCCTTTGTCGCCATGCCGCAGTACAAGGACAACCATGGGGACTATCACGACATCTGCTTCCCCTGCACGAAGGAGGCCCGCCAGCAGTTCAACGACGCGGTGCTGAACGCCTACGAGCAGTCGCTCCGGCAGGCCCAGCAGCCGGACAATGCTCCCGCTGCGGAGCAGACCATGTAAGTCACCCACAATACAAAACATATCATTTAGGAGGAAAATGTCACATGAAGAAGATTATTAAGAACACCGCCAATTCCATCCGCACCAAGGCCATCCGCCTTGCCGCCACCCGCCGCTCCGGTGAGGGCTACATCGACACCGCCGTCAAGATCCTCATCGCCGTGGTGCTGGGTGCTCTGCTGCTGGCTGGCCTCTACGCTCTGTTCGGCGATGTGGTCATGCCCACGCTGAACCAGCGTATCAAGGATATGTTCAACTACGCCGGCGCGCTGGGCGGCTGATCCGTGGCATCCGTCCTGCAGGGGACGCTGTTCCTCATCGGACTTATGAGCGCGGCATGGACGGATCTCCGGCGCAGGCAGATCTATGACCTTTCCGGTATTGTCATCGCAGGGGCGGGGCTGATTTCCTTCAGCCCCGCCCGGCTTCTCGGTCTGGCGCTGGCCGTCCCATTTTGGCTGGCAAGCCGGAGAGGACGCGGCGGCATGGGAGATGCGGTCCTCATCGCCGCCTCCGGCTTCCTGCTGGGCTTTCTGCGCGGAGTCGCCGGACTGGTGCTGGCACTGGTGCTGTACTGCCTTTTCTACCTTGCAATAGCCGCCCTGTACAAGATCCACAGGCAAGAGCGCCCACCGGAGAGCTATCCATTCGCGCCATTTCTTGCAGTGGGCTTCTTTACCGCATATATCATCTAAAACGAAGGAGGACTTACTCCATGAGTATTTTCAAAAACCGCACAGTCATCGGCGTCATCTGCATTCTGCTGGCGCTGGTGATCTGCTTCGGCATCACGCCGCTGTTCAATCAGAGCATCAGCCAGAAGGCGGAGATCGTCCGTGTGACGAAGGACATTCACGCCGGCGAGCTCATCACCAAGGATATGGTCACCACGGCCGAGGTCGGCTCCTATAATCTCCCCTCCGGCCTTATGACCGCGAAGGACAATGTAGTGGGCAAATACGCCAAGGCGGACCTTGCCGTTGGCGATTATATTCTCGCTGCCAAGCTCTCGGACGCGCCTGCCGCCGAGAATGCGTATCTCTATAATCTGGATGGCACGAAGCAGGCCATCTCCGTCACCATCAAGAGCTTCGCAACAGGACTGTCCGGCAAGCTCCAGAGCGGCGACATCGTATCGGTCATCGTGGCGGACTACCCGGAGGACGGCGAAACCACCATCCCCGCCGAGCTGCAGTACGTGGAGATCATCTCTGTTACCGCCAGCACCGGCTATGACGCCAATACCGGTGAAGCGAAGGGTGATGAGAAGGAGCTGCCCTCTACCGTGACCTTCCTCGTTCTGCCGGAGCAGGCCAAGGTGCTGGCGGAGCTGGAGCAGGTCGCCAAGCTCCACCTGGCTCTCGTCTACCGCGGCACAACAGATGGCGCAAGGCAGTTCATTGAGGCGCAGGATGCACTCATTGAGGAGCTGTACGCAGAGCCGGAGGAAGATCCCATCGAGGAGGGCGAAGCTGCCAATCCCGCCGCAGCCACACCGGAGAGTGAGGTGACAGGATGAATTTCAGAAAGGCCAGCATCTTTCAGCGCGACACAGAGAAGCCGGAGGAGCAGAATGACAGCGGCGGTATGCTGGCGGTCTGGGGCAGCCCCGGCAGCGGAAAGACAATAACGGCGGTGAAAATCGCAAAAATGCTCTCCGCCAGAAAGAAAAATGTCATCCTTCTGCTCTGTGACATGGCCGCACCCATGCTGCCGTGCATCTGTCCCGCGGACGCTCTGGAGAGCAATGGCTCTCTTGCCGGCGTCCTGGCAGCCGCCCGCATCAGCGAGAACCTCATCAAGCATAACCTTGTCACCTTTAAGCGCAACAGCTGCCTTGCGGTATTGGGGCTGCTCGAACGGCAGAACGAGTACAGCACTCCGCCCTTTACGCAGAAGCAGGTGGTAGAGCTGCTGGACGGCCTGCGTCAGATCGCGCCCTATGTCATCGTGGACTGCGGCAGCTACATTGCCAACGACATCCTCTCCGCCGTTGCGCTGATGGAGGCGGACAGTATCCTGCGCCTTGCCAACTGCGACCCCAAAAGCGTCAACTACTTTGCCAGTCAGCTCCCTCTGCTGGACGGGCCTGAGTGGGACATGGACAAGCAGTATAAGGTGGCATCCAATGTGAAGCCCTATCAGGCAGCGGACCACATCGGCAAGGTGCTGGGCGACACGACCTTCGTGCTGCCCTATTCGCAGGAACTGGAGGAGCAGTATCTGGCGGGCAATCTGCTTGCCGACCTCACCCTCAAGGACAGCCGCCCCTTCCGCAAGGAGTTAGAGCGTATCATCGCGGAGGTGTTTTAATATGGCTCTTGGCGAAAAGCGAAACGGCTCGGTCTTTGCCACAGCTGCGCAGCGGCGGGACGCGGCGGAATATCAGGTCATCTCGGAGCCGGAGGTCGTCCCCGTAATGGTGGACGACACGCCGCAGCGGACACTGAGCACCGACATTGGCGCCCTCGGACGGGCGCACAACCTGTTCTTTACCCCGTCGGCAGAGGGCAGGGACTTCAATTCCGTGCTGCAGGAGGTGCAGGAATACATCTCCGGCACCTACGCCGCACTCATCACCGAAGGCGGCGAGGACTCCAAGGAACAGCTCATGCGTTACATCACCAAGTACCTGCAGGACCGGCGTATCGCCGTAGCAGGCATGACGCAGACGGAGCTGGTGGACGCCATCTATTCCGAGATGGCGGAGTTCGGCTTCCTGACCCGCTATATCTACGCCGACGGTATTGAGGAGATCAACATCAACTCGTGGCGGGATATCGAGGTGCAGTATTCGGACGGTCGAAGCGAAAAGCTCACGGAACACTTTGACTCGCCGGAACACGCGCTTGCCGTCATCCGGCGAATGCTCCACGCCTCCGGCATGGTGCTGGACAACGCCAGCCCTCTGGTCACGGGACACCTGACCCGCAACACCCGTATTGCCGCTATGAAGTCCCCCGTGGTGGATGAGGATGTGGGCGTCGCCGCCTCCATCCGAATCGTCAACCGCCACAATCTCAGCCGTGAGGATCTGCTGCGCAGCGGCACAGCCACAGAGGAAATGCTGGACTGGCTTTCCGTATTTTTACGCTATGGGATCTCCATCTGTGTGGCTGGCGCCACCTCCTCCGGCAAGACCACGGCGGCAGGCTGGCTGCTGACCACCATACCCGACAGCAAACGCATCTTCACCATTGAGAACGGCTCCCGTGAGCTGGAGCTGGTGCGGGAGGAAAACGGTAAGGTGGTCAACTCGGTGGTCCACACCCTGACCCGCGACAGTGAAAATGAGCGTCAGCGGATCGATCAGATCGCGCTGGTGGATATCTGCCTGCGCTTCAACCCGGACATCCTGGTGGTGGGCGAGATGCGCGGCGCCGAGGCCAATGCCGCGCAGGAGGCCGCCCGCGTGGGTGTGGCGGTGCTGACCACCATCCACTCCAACTCCTGTGAAGCGACCTACCGCCGCATGGTGTCCCTGTGCAAGCGCGCCGTGGATATGTCGGACGAAACGCTTCTCAGCTATGTGACAGAGGCGTATCCCATCGTGGTCTTCTGCAAGCAGCTGGAGAATAAGCAGCGCCGCATGATGGAGATCATGGAGTGCGAGATCCTTCCCAATGGGGATCGCCGCTACAACACGCTGTTCCGCTATGTCATCGCGGAAAACCACATGGAGAACGGCAAATTCGTCATCGAAGGGCATCACACGCAGGTGAACGAGATCTCCGTGAGTCTGCGCAAACGCCTGCTGGAAAACGGTATGCCCAACGAGGAGCTGCAGGCCCTTTTGAATCCCAAGAAGGAGGTGAACGCCACTTGACAGCCCTGCTGCTGACTGCGTGCGTCGGCATGATCACCGGCGCATTTCTTATCTTCCGCATCTCGCCCATGGACTTCACGCTGGGTGTGTTCCGCCGGTTGACCGCCGGACCCAAAAGCATCCGGGATGAGATCAACGAGACAACCCATCGCAAAAAGCCCGGCTTCTTCCGCCGTGAGATATCGGAAGCGCAGACGATCCTGCAAGCCACCGGCAAGGAGGAACGCTTTCCCATGCTGTGCGCGGCATCCCTGCTGCTCTTTGCTGTGGGTGCGGGCATCGCCATCATCATGAATAACCTCTTGCTGGTGCCGGTGCTGGCGGCCGGCATGATGTTCCTGCCCTTTTGGTACGTCAAGCTCACGGCCGGACACTACAGGAAAGCTGTTACCGCCGAGCTGGAAACGGCGCTCTCCATCATCACAACGGCTTACCTCCGCAGTGAGGATCTGCAGACCGCCGTGGAGGAGAACATCAACTACCTGAACCCACCCGTGCATGGTGTATTCCGCAGCTTCCTCACCCGCATCAAGCACATCGACCCAGATATGAATGCGGCGTTGGCGGAGCTGAAGTCTGCCATTGACAATGAGGTGTGGCGGGAGTGGTGTGAGGCACTCTCCGCCTGCCAGTATGACCACAGCATGAAAAGCACCCTCAATCCCATTGTGGCAAAGCTCTCGGATATGCGCATCATCAATGGGGAGCTGGAGAATCTCGTGTTCGCTCCCCGAAAAGAATTCATCTCCATGGCAGCGCTGGTGGTGCTGAATATCCCGCTGCTGTTCTTTCTCAACAAGGACTGGTATGCAGCCTTGATGACCACCGTACCCGGCAAGGCGGTGCTGGCGGTCTGCGCCGCCGCTATCTTTCTCTCCTTTGCCAGAGTGGTCAAGCTGACCCAGCCCATTGAATATCGGAGGTGACGGACATGACGATCTTACTGTTCCTTTTCGGCGTGGCCGTTGCCGCAGGTCTGTTCTTCATCTTGGCGGATATTCTGAAGCTGCCGCGTCTCTCCACGGAAAAGGCGCTCCTGTCCGCAGGGCGAACCGAGAAAAAGCGGATGAAGTCGCTGGACGCCCTCTTCCTTGGCTGGGCTATCAAGATCTCCCACTTCATCCGCATGGATGAATACAAGCGTCACCGCATGGAGCGCACGCTGAGTGCTGCCGGAATGGATATGACGCCGGAGGTCTATTTGGCCTATACCATCCTCAAGCCTGCCGCCGCGCTGCTGGCGGTCATTCCGTGTCTGCTGATCTTCCCTCTGCTCTCGCCCATCGTGGTGCTGCTGTCGATATTGCTTTACTTCAAGGAGAGCCGCAAGGCGGAGGAAAAGGTCACCGAACGCCGCGAGAAGATCGAGGGGGAGCTGCCCCGCTTTGTTGCCACAGTGGAGCAGGAGCTGGGAGCCAGCCGCGACGTGCTGACGATCCTTGAAAACTATAAGCGTCACGCCGGTCCCGACTTCGCCCGTGAGCTGGATGTGCTGACGGCGGATATGCGCTCGTCCTCTTACGAGGCGGCACTGGTTCGCTTCGAGGGCAGGCTGGCGTCGCCCATGCTCTCGGACATCGTGCGCGGGCTCATCGGCGTCCTGCGCGGCGACGACGGGCGCATCTATTTCCAGATGCTCTCCCACGACATGAAACAGCTGGAGCTTCAGCGGCTCAAGGCACAGGCGGCAAAGATCCCGCCCAAGATCCGTGTGTATTCCTTCGTCATGCTGGTCTGCTTTATGCTCATCTACATTGTGGTCATCCTCATGCAGATCCTCACCTCGATGGGAGGGCTGTTCGGATGAAAAACAAATGGAAGAAACGCTCCGGCGAGGGCTACATCGACACATGCGTCCTCATCCTCTGCGCCATGCTGGTGATCGCATTGGCGGTGAAGGTGCTGCCGGTGTATGTGGCGAAGCAGCAGCTTGACACCTTCGCCGCCGAGCTGGTTCGGGAAGCCGAGATCACCGGCAGAGTCGGGAGTGAAACGACCTCCCGTGCGCAGGTGCTTTCCGAGCGGTTGGAGATCGACCCGGACATCCGCTGGTCCCGTACCGGCCGCATCCAACTCAATGAGGAGGTGACGGTGACGCTGACCCTGGATGTGGACATCGGCTTTGGCGGGCTTGGCAGCTTCCCCATTGAGCTGACGGCACAGGCCAGCGGCAGATCGGAGGTGTACTGGAAGTGAGAAAACGGCTCTTGCGCTCTCGCTCCGGTGAGGGCTATCCCATGGTCATTGCTGTGACCCTCTGCCTGCTCATGCTCTTTATGGTCATAGCGGAATATTTCCGGGTGAACATCATCGTGCAGGGTGTGCGGGATGCGGTACAGCAGGCGGTCATCGCCACGGTCAACGAGAACTATGACGATGTGTACCACTCCGTGCGGGAGGGCTATGCCGCAGGCTGGTTCCCGGAGGGGGACGGCGAGTGGTTCGAGTCCATCGACACCGGTGACATCTATGGCAACCTGTCCTATATCCTTGGCCTTACCACAGATGGCGAAGGATACATGAAATACGCCGGAAATGAGCTGGAGTATACGCTCTCTGACCTGTCCGTTCATATCTCCAACAACGCCATCGCCTCAGGCCGGAGCGAGGGGTATCTCGCAACCGCCACCCTCCATCTGGAGGTCCCCACCCGCTTTGCCGGACGGGTGCTGCCGCCCGTAAGCCTAAATCTGCAGGTGCAGGCCAAGTATATCCCGAAGTTTTAGTTCTTTTCACTTCTTACAGTAGACTTCCGAAGAAAGCTGTGGTATGTTCGGGATAAGAAGATAGATCATCAACCCCTACAAAGGAAGGAGTTCGATTATGACAGAGAAAACAAAACGCATCATCCTCATTGCGGCAGGCGTCCTGCTCTGCGCGGTGCTGGTGGTGGGGATCGTCAGCCGCCTTGCGGCGGTGCCCATGCCCATTGACCCCGCCATCCCGGACGATACACCCAACACGAAAGACCCTGTAGTGAACATCAGCGATCCAAAGGTAAAGGTGGATAGCAAGACAGGTGGCAAACAGCATGACCCCGGCAGGGATGCTGACAGCTCCGGCACAGAGCAGACCATTCAGGGTGCGCCCACCAAGCCGGATGCACCAGAGCATCCCGGCAAGACGGAGAAGGACCATGCGGCGGACGATGTGCCGGAAGCGGACCGCAACAAGGAAACGCCGCCCACCTACAAGCCGGAGCAGACTGAGGTGAAGCCCCAGCCTACGGAGCCTGCGGGCGGCAGCACCAATGACGCCGGACAAATCTATATCCCCGGATTCGGATATGTAGACTATGAGGGTGACAATGTCGGAATCAAAGACGATTCCATGTATGAAAACGGCAACAAAATTGGAATCATGGGCGGCTAAGTCCGCACGATCACAGGAAAGGCACGGCTAAGAAGAAGCCGTGTCTTTTTTTTATCTTCATGACGAGGAGGAATGCGCATGAAAAGGCTTTTGCCCCTGTTGCTGGCACTTGTGCTGGTAATAACCGCCATCGTTCCCGCCTATGCCACAGGGGATGGCAACTTTGACGGCGGTGGAGGCAGCATGGGGGACGGTACCAAGACCAACTACTGGAATCCCGGCATGGACGGCGTGAGAGTGTCTGTGATTCATGCGGACAGTCAGGCTGTCACAGGAACTGTTTTTGATTTGACTAATAAGGTACCTTCAACAGGACTTGCTCACTTTGGAAAGGTGAGCAAACTGTCATATAACACAGGAAAATCCATCGCCCCTAAAGCTGGAAACTACACATATATCAACCCAAGTCAGAGCCTGCCCAAGATTATCTCTACGAGCAGCAGTAAAGCCAGCATCGCTGCCATCAGAAGCTATTTTACCGATGAACAGGTTATCCGTTCCATTGCTGGATACGCAGGAATGGACTTCGATACGCTCATTGGCGGAGACTACAAGCTGGTAGTAGAGCCGCTGGCCTATCTCTGCTACAACGGTCAGCAGTTCGCCATGACCGCCACGGAAGCGGCGCTGTATGACCAGATCGTCAACGGAGATCTCAGAAAGAAGCTGGGTACGCTCACCCATAAAAATCTGCCGCTTGCGATTTTTCTGGAGGAAGCGGATCTCGGTTACGCTGCGTGGTCCGGCAGCCGCACGGAGAAGGCGTCCAACGGCGACATCATCTCCTCTCTTGGTATCGGCATCGTCCGCTTCAACGAGGTGACCACGCCACCCGATCCCGGCGAATATGACTACGAATACCGCGTCAACACAGAAGTTATCACCTCCGTGGAGGTGCGCGGCGGACAGTCTGACCCGGACAACCCTGTATCGGTACGCTTTAACATTCAGGGCAGGACTTACACTGTCAGCAATGTCTACTACCCGGACGGCGACAGCCAGCTGGCGTGGGTGCGCTGGCGTACTCCCGCGGAACCCTGCGTCATAATGATTTCCGTCAGCGTGTACGGCGGCGGCTCGGCACAGGGTACCATCACCTGCAATATCGTGGATCTGGACGGCAATGACCCGCCCAATCCCCTGGCGGATGACCGCAACAATGGCTTCAGGCTGGCGTCTGTTCCTGAAAAGGAGCAGGTGACCTCGGCGTCATGGGGCATCTGGTCACCGTGGTGGCAGGAGAATTGGGAGTGGGTGGAAAACTGGCAGAAATGCTGGCACACAGACCGCTGGACGGATGCGGACGGCAAGACCCACACGGACCGCTGGTACCATTGGGTGGACAACGGCTGGTGGGAGGACCATGGCTGGTGGGAGTTTGACTATAACGGTTACTCTGCCAGCTTGACCGGCAGTATGAAGATCACGCCGGACGAAAAGAGCCCCACGGCGACCGCATCCACGCTGAAAAGCGGCTATGGCGTTCAGGAGAAGGTGACCGCAAAAGTCACCACAAATCAGAGTGCGGCGGTGACGGCAGCGCAGAATGCCGTGACCTATTTCCCGGAGTTTGGATATGAAAGCTATTGGCGGCTGCTGGAGGCAGATATCTCCGGGCGGAGCACGACCTTCCAATTCAAAGCCAACCCCTACAGCACCTACAACCGCCGCACCCACTTCACGCCCATCTGGTATCCGGACGGCAGCTATACGCCGTATACCTGGCTCCTGGACTGCTGGACACCCACGGGAATGCTCAGTATGAACCTGACGGACCGCGTCACCATCCGGGGGAATCTCTGGGAGGAGTGGCATATTGCTCCCGCAAAACAACGATAGAAACGGAGGAATCTATGAACAACACAAAACGCAATTGCCTTTGTGCAGCACTGGTGCTGTCCCTGCTGTTGGTCTGCGTGATGGGAACCACAGCCTCCGCTGCCGGTACCGGCGATGTGGCCGGAGCGGTGGAAAGCACATGGCAGACGGCATCCGGTCAGATCAAGACCGTGGTGAACAATGTGGTCTTTCCCGCCATCGACCTGATCCTGGCGGTATTCTTCTTTGCCAAGCTGGGGACAAGCTATTTCGACTTCAAAAGAAGCGGTCAGCTTGAATGGACGGCGCCTGCCATCCTGTTTGCCTGCCTCGTGTTCACGCTGACAGCACCGCTGTACATCTGGCAGATCATCGGGATTTGAGGTATAGGCAATGACTTTTTACGAACAGGAGCTTCGGAAGATCGTCGGAGAACGGTACCCCGACGCCACTTATGTGGGCAGAGCCTGCTATGTGCGCCTGAATGACATGAATCGGGCGAAGATCCAATTCGTCACCGGCATGATCGCCAGCCAGTACAATGCCCTGCAGCTGACGATCCTCAACCGCAGCGAAGGGCAGGTGGATACCCTGCGCCTGCGCTTCTCGGATCTGCTTGGGACAAAGATGACCTCACATCCCAATTTCCGAAACGGCGTGGAGCCGCACATTTGGGATGACTATGGCAAGGTGGACTGGTATGTATATCATCCCACCCGGCAGGACTATGAGGTGCTGTCCGATGCGGTATCAGACTATCTGGAGGTATTCCAAGACATAAGCCAGTCCACCGACCAGCAATGGTCACAGACAATGTAAACCGAGCATGATTTGAAGGCCGTACCAGCTGTACGGCCTTTGCCATATCCCAAAGCAACTGGTGCGGCCTCACCCGGAGGAGGTGAAACCGATCAATGTTTATTTGGGATTTTGTTGCTGACAAGGTGTTAGGCCAGATCGTGGACTGGTTCTACAGTCAGATCGTGGGCTTTCTCGGCAACTTCTTTTCAGAGATGGGAAACATGGGCGCGGAGCTTTTCACCATGGATTGGGTGCAGAGCATCGTGCTGTTCTTCTCCTATTTGGCATGGTCACTCTACGGAACAGGGCTGGTGGTGGCCTGCTTTGAATGCGGTATCGAGTATTCCAGCGGGCGGGGCAACATCCGTGAGACCGCTCTCAATGCCATCAAGGGCTTTATGGCTGTCAGCCTCTTCACCGTTGTTCCGGTCCGGCTTTATGAGCTGAGCGTTTCTCTGCAGGGGACCTTCACCGCGGCGCTCACCGGCTATGGGACTTCCATCGGGGATGTGGCCGGTGAGGTCATGCAGGAGTTCAATGCCGTGGAATCGATATCCGACCTGACGGCAGGGCCGCTGCTGGGCTTCGGCAGCATCACCAGCGGGATCATGATCCTGTTCTGCATCATCCTTATGGCGTATGCGATCATCAAGGTCTTCTTCGCCAATCTGAAGCGCGGCGGCATCCTGCTCATTCAGATCGCCGTGGGAAGCCTCTATATGTTCAGCGTCCCTCGCGGATATACGGACGGCTTCATCCAATGGTGCAAACAGATCATTGGATTGTGCCTGACCGCATTTTTGCAGGCGACTATCCTTGTCGCCGGGCTTATGGTGTTCAAGGATCATGCCCTGTTAGGGCTTGGACTCATGCTCTCTGCCGGCGAGATCCCCCGTATCGCGGGAGCCTTTGGACTGGATACCTCCACCAAGGCAAACCTCATGAGTGCTGTCTATACCGCGCAGGCCGCCGTCAACACCACGCGCACGGTCGTACAGGCGGTGGCGAAATGAGCAGACTGACGATGGGCAGCTTGTTCGATGGCATTGGTGGATTCCCTTTGGCTGCGATCCGCAGCGGCATCACGCCGGTGTGGGCGTCGGAAATCGATGCCTTTCCCATTGAAGTGACAAAGCTGCGTTTCCCCGACATGGTCCATGTGGGCGACATCACAAAGCTGAATGGCGCAGAACTGCCGCCCGTGGACATCATCTGCGGGGGCAGCCCATGCCAGGATCTGTCCGTAGCCGGCGCAAGGGCAGGTCTTGCCGGAGCGCGTTCCGGTCTGTTCATGGAACAGGTCCGACTGGTAAAGGAGATGCGAAATGCAGACATACAAAGAGGCCGAACAGCTTTCGATGTTCGGCCAAGATTTATGGCATGGGAGAACGTGCCCGGCGCCTTCAGCTCGGGAGCGCCCAAGGGCGAGGACTTCCGGATCGTTCTGGAGGAGATCGCCCGCGTTAAATGCGATTCCGTTTCAGTCCCTCGACCTGACTCCGGGCGCTGGGAATCTGCTGGGCGAATTCTATTGGGAGCTGATTTCTCCTTGGCGTGGCGGTGCCTCGACGCTCAATACTGGGGTGTCGCCCAAAGACGCAAAAGAATCTTCCTTATCGCAGATTTTGCAGGCAGATCCGCCCCTAAAATACTATTTGTCCCCGAAAGCCTGCCTGGGCATCCTGCGCCGGGCCTTTGAGCGCGGCAAGGAGCTGCCGAAGAAGCTGGAGCGTGCCCTGAAGATCCAGGCGGGGCTCATGCGCCCAGACGGACAGCCCACAGGATTAGAAGCGTACCATATCAACCAGCGAGACGAGGGCATCGACCTGCACGGCGTGTCAGGCGCGTTGATGGCAACCACCAATATGCAGATGCAGACCTTCGTGACACAGCCGGATGAAGCTGTTGAGGGCTTTGACGGCTACAACGGTGATCTGACTGGCGATGTAGCGGCCACGCTCGGCGTCAACTGTGGGGTGTCCACCGGCAGGAATGGCGTCATGGCCTTTGCCGCCAATCAGCGGGATGAGGTGCGCGACCTCCATGATGTAGCTGGTGCGCTGGGCGCACAACCAGGGATGAAACAACAGACCTTTGTAGCTTCAGGCGTTGTGACCAAAGGCAATGGGGATTGTTTCCTTTCCGAGGAACGGCACACGGCATTGACTGCCGGAGGTGGGCAGGCAGGACAGGGTTACCCCTGTGTGCTGACTGCTGCCTTCTCCGCTGGTCAAGGCAGCAAGGCCGGTGGTATCGGGTATCGGGAAGAATGCTCTCCTACGCTGAAAGCAGCGGAAAGCGGCACGAACATGGTGCCGTCCGTTTTGTGTCTCAACGACCAGGGCGGCAGCGTGATGGATTGCAGTGAAAATATATCCGGCACGCTGCGGGCGCAGGAGCATGGACACCAGCCTCTCGTATATGAAAACCACGGTATTGACAGCCGCTACACCGGCCCGCACAAAGTAGCCCCTACCATGTCCGCACGATACGGTACGGGCGGCAACAATGTGCCGCTGGTCGAGCAGGAGGCAGATGCCATCTGCATTGCAGGCAATACGGTCGACCGGCAGCCGCAGAACGGCGGCAACGGTCTTGGCTGTCAGGATGACTTGGCGTATACTTTGACCGCCACGGATCGGCACTGCATCTATGCCCGTCAGCGGGTGGATGAGTTCAAGGACGGCGAGGTGGTCAGTACCCAAAGTGCCCGCCAGCATAAGGACGCCACTGACCTTGTCGTAGATGTGGCAGGACTTGACTGCCGCAATGCTGCCGAGAACGGGGATTTATGCGGGACTCTCCAGAAAGGAACTTCCGGCAGTTCCCTCAACTCCATTCATCCGATCCGCAACGGACTGCTTATCCGTCGTCTTACTCCGCTGGAGTGTGAAAGACTGCAGGGCTTCCCGGACGGCTGGACGGATATACCCGGTGCTTCGGACAGTGCCCGTTATAAAGCGTTGGGCAACAGTGTTTATTGGGACAAAGCCATTATGTTAATGATGGGCACAAAAATGGCATGAATACAAGGCTTCTGTGGATTTTACTGCACATAATACTCCACATTTCAACCTTTAATCATAGCAGCTAAAACCTTTAAAGTAAGGGCTTACTTTTTCCGCTTGTTCAAGTAGAATTGTCATTGTAATAGGAGAAATTTCTACATGAAGGGCGGTGGGTATATTGCCAAACAAGCTAATCAAAGACCTCATTGACAAAGGTGCAGTAACTCTAAAAGAACAGGGATATTCCATACGCAGTAGCGAATACACCCTATTGACATGGAAGCAATTTCAAGAGTTCTGCAATAAAAAGGGATATGAAACATATTTGCCCTCGCATAAAGATGAATTCATCACAGAACTCGGCAAGTGCACTCCACCTTTAAGGCAGTCCACAATTGACCGCAAAGCCGGAAGCATGAAAATGCTTGATCTGCTTGCCACCAAAGGTACCTGGGGAAAGGGGATGCTCAATCCTCTGCAAGAGTTGTTGCCGGAATTCAACTCCTTTCTTGATGCGCAGGAAGAATATCTCATCAAAACCGGTTATTCAGAATGCACCAGAGAAACGATGCGAAATTATATCTCCGTAGTTATGCGGTACTTTCAGAATGCTGGTATAACAAAGCTGGAAGAGCTTAACAGCTCACATGTCTCGGCATATCTGCTGACACTGAGAGGCCATGCAAAAAGTACAGTGCGTTGTGAACTCAGCCGACTGCGGAAGTTCCTGTCGTATCTGTATCTGCTTGGATATACATCCGAAAATCTTGCACCTCATGTACCTGAATATCGTCTGGGACAAGCACAGAGCATAATTAAAATCTGGGAGTCAGAGGAAATCAATGCAGTATTGGAAACCGTGAACAGAGCCAGCCCAAAAGGAAAACGAGACTATGCTTTCATTACTATTGCCGCTGAACTTGGTGTGCGAAGCAAAGATATCTGCAATTTGAAGTTGTCCGATATTGACTGGGAGCTTTGTTCAATCTCCTTTGTGCAAAGCAAGACGGGCAAGCCGAACACACTTCCTCTCAGCGAAAAAGTGGGATCTGCTATTATTGACTACCTGCATATTCGTCCGCAAACAAAATGCGAATACCTGTTTGTCAGTTTGAACCCTCCATATGGCAAGATGAAATCAATCCATTCAGCGTTCCATAGGTATGTCGCGCGTTCAGGGGTAAAAGTGCCAATTCATGCGCATCACGGCCTGCATTCTCTTCGGGCAACCGTTGCGACAAAACTGCTATCTGCCGATGTGTCTCCAGATATCATTTTTTCATTTCTTGGCCATTCGGACCGAGAATCTCTGGGACATTACATCCGTCTGGATATTGAAAACCTGCGTGAATGCGCCCTGTCGTTTGAGGATGGTGATCTCTTATGAGCAGAACTTACGAGTACAGAAGCGGACTGGCAAGTCAAATAAGTGCTTTTATTGCAGAAAAGCGGGCCTGCGGATGTAAGTATGAAAAAGAAGCCAAAACCTTTCAAACATTGGACCGGTTTCTCGTAGAACAAGGAATCAATACTCCAGTGTTGCCGGAATTGGTCGTTGAGAAATGGATTGAAAAGCGGCCCAATGAAAAGCGTAAAAATCAAAAATGGCGGCTTAATTTCACAAAACGCTTTGCCAAATATCTTCAATTGAATGGCTATGCCGCGTACTACCCCGAACTTACCATTTCATCTCGAGATGATGCTGACTTTTCTCCCTGCATTTTTACGAGCGATGAGTTGGCACGTATTATGAAATATTTTGAAACGATGGTTCCAAGCAGGCAATGCCCTACTGCGCACCTTGTCTTTCCTTTGCTGTTTAAGACTCTGATCTGCTGTGGATTACGTGCCGGAGAGGCAACCCGGCTCCGCTTAAAAGATGTAGATCTTATAAACGGCGTTTTGCAGATTTGGGAAACAAAGCATGACAAACCAAGATATGTTCCTCTGTCTAAAAGTCTGTGGGCGGACTACGAACAATATTTTGAAGAAATCCATGCGGAAAGTTCTGGTAACAACTATTTCTTCCCCAATCCCCGAAAAAGCTGCTACCATACAACCACAGTCTACAACCGGTTTCGGGATGCGCTATGGCATTGTGGAATTGCGCATAAAGGACGTGGATACGGTCCGAGGGTTCATGACCTTCGTCATACCTTTGCCGTTCGTTCTATGCAAAAGCTGAAAAAATCCAAGAGCGACATCGTGACTACACTTCCATACCTTTCGGCGTATCTCGGCCATTGCAACATGAGTGCGACGCAAATCTATCTGCATTTAACAGCGGAATGTTACCCTGAATTTATTCAAAAGCAGTGCGATTATCTTGGCGATACGATTCCAACGTGGGAGGCGCCGAATGAAAACTGCTGATTTTGCCGCACATTTGACGGAGTTTCTTTCCCATTACCTGCCCGAACTTAAAAATATCAGTACGAACACGATTTCATCATACTGCGATGCATTTCGGCTATTCCTTGGCTATTGCCAGGATGTAGAGGGGATGAGGATTGAAAAGCTTTCCATAGATGATCTGACGCCGGAACTCGTTGACCATTTTTTGCAATGGCTGAGGATAGAGCGAAACAATGGAACCGCGACGCGTAGCCAACGTCTTGCAGCCATCCGCTCATTTGTTAAATACCTGCAGATAAAAGAGCCGCGCCTTTTGCTGAATTTCCAGCAAATACTGGCAATCCCAGTGAAAAGAGCTGAGCGCAAAGCGATTAATCCGTTGACAAAAGAGGCGATTGCGCTGATCCTGCGCCAGCCGGATACATCCACTCTCAGCGGCAGAAGAGATGCCACTATCCTGTGTTTTCTTTATGATACAGCAGCCCGTGTGCAGGAAATCTGTGACTTACGTATTGAAGATGTCCGTCTTGATTATCCTGCAAGTGTCAAGATCCTTGGTAAAGGCAGAAAAACCAGGGTAGTTCCCATTTTGCCGGCAACGGCGCAGAACTTGAAAAAATATCTTACTGAAATGCACATGCTTGCACCGGAAAAAAGTCATCTGCCGCTATTTATGAACCGCAACGGGCAAAAGCTAACTCGTGCAGGGGTTACGTACATCCTGAACAAATATGCCAAGGCCGCTTCAGTGATTGATCCTTCCATACCGGAGAAAATTCCTCCGCATTTGATGCGCCATACTAAAGCAATGCACATTTACGACGCGGATAATGATCTCGTTCATGTGCGCGATTTCCTCGGACATTCCGACATTAAAACTACAGACATATATGCCCGTTCAAGTCTTACAATGAAGCAGAAAGCTCTGGAACGAGTTTCGGATTCTCCAGTTCCCTCAATGCCTTCCTGGCAGAAAAGCCGGAGTACAATGGAGTGGTTGAAAAGTTTTGGGTCTCAAAAAGCATAGCACATTATGTGAAGCAACTGCGCCAGAAATCCTCTCCTGGCGCAGTTTTCACATCTGTTCTTCTCATAACGACCATGATTAAATAAACACTGTTATGTTGAGCTTCACATAACAGCGTGGCGATACCCTGCGTGGAGTTTATCATGTCGCGCATCGCTGCCGCGCTTTTATGAAGCACAGCGTTGACAACAGGGGTTAAGTCGGGGTATAATATCCCTGAAAGACGAGGTGACAGACATGGATAACAGGGAGCAGCTAAGGCGCATCACGGAACTGACCGAGCAGATCGCCGGACTGCCGAAGGGGTATCTTTCCAAAAAAACCATCGGCGGAAAGGTCTATTACTATCACCAGTGGTCGGAAAACGGCGTCAAGCAGAGCCGCTATCTGCACGACAGTGAGATCGCGCCGCTGGCAGATAAAATCGAAAAGCGCAAGGAACTGCAGGCACAGCTGCGCATGCTGAAATCACAGAAAAGCAGACGAAATGAGGCGACAGGTATGAAATGCACCTTTATGCATAAACGAACCCCCGTGGCAGAGCTCGAGCTGGACGATGTGACCGGCTTTATACAAAAAATTGGCAGTATCTACGCGCCGGAGCATCTGCCTATCGGCATCCCTGTGCGAAACGAGATCGCCGACCGTGCGGCGTTTAACGACTGGTGGCGGGATCGCTCTATTCCGGCAAGCCGCAGCGGTGTGCGGGAAGCACTGGAATCGTTGGGGGTGGCAGACACCAAAATGCTGCTCGTCCGCTGCTACGGGCTGAGCCTCTCGGATCAGTACTGGATCTGTCCGGAAGGCGCGGAGCTTCGGTGGGAGGACATCAACTTTTTCCAAAATGATTTCTCGGAGGACATCGGAGATGTGCTGTTCGGAGAACGAAAGAAGAAGGACGCGCTCAATTTCAGCTCCCCCGACAGCACATCGGACGGCAATCTGAAAAAGCGGTGGAAGATCCTCGATGGGAAGCGATGCCTGATCAAGGGCGGCAGCAACCCGTTCCGGCAGCAGCCGTTCAACGAGGTGATCGCCTCCGGCATCATGGAGCGGCTCGGCATTCCTCATGTATCGTATACAGTCATCTGGAGCAAGGATGCACCCTACTCGGTCTGTGAGGATTTTGTTACGGAGAATACGGAGTTGATCCCGGCGTGGAGGCTGCTGCAGGCGAAAAAGCAGAAGAACAGCACCTCCCGATACCGGCATCTATTGGAGTGCTGCGAGCTGCTCGGCATCGGGAACATTACGCCGTTTTTAGACCGGATGCTGGTGCTGGACTATATCATCGCAAACGAGGACCGCCACTTCAATAACTTTGGGGCACTGCGAAACGCGGAAACGCTGGAATGGCTCGGTATGGCTCCGATCTATGACAGCGGCTCCTCCCTTGGCTATGATAAGATGCCCGGTCAGATGCGCTCGGAAAAGGATGTGGTCTGCAAGCCCTTCAAAAACCACCACGCCGAGCAGCTGAAGCTGGTGACCGATTTTGATTGGATCGACTTTGATCGTCTCTCCGATGTAGACGAGCTGATCTCCAGCGTACTGTCTTGCGAGGAAGCTGCCGACTATATCGATGAGGGACGTATCCATGCGATCACGGAAAGCGTGCAGCGCCGGATCGGTCATCTGCAGGAGCTTGCGATGACGCAGACGCCACGGCAGCTCGATACCACCGAGGACGATGTCCGAGAGGAAGTTGCCGCGGATTACGCACCGAAAATGGAGCTGTGATGCAAATACAGCGTAAGAGCAATGGATCAGCCACTTTGCGAATCGCAGGGCGGCTGATCTTTTCATCCCCTTACCTGTTGACTGTGGGCGGCATAGCCGCTTTGGTGGTATCGCTTCTGTTTTGCCATGCTTCTTCGTTAGACTTGGTGAATAGCTTTCCGCGCCTTCTTCCGGTATGCTTTGCTTGCAAAATCGAGGAAAGGAGCAGAACCGATGGAGGGAAAAAAGAATCTCTGCGCCGTGATCCCGGCAGAGCTTCACGTAAGGATCATGGCAGAGAAAGAAGAAATGAAACTGAGCACACTGGCGGAATATGTGGAGCGCATCTTCACAGAACACTTCGAAGGAGGACAGATCAGCATGAAAGCAGAACGCACCTTGGCGGTACAGATCCCGGCGGAGCTCTTCGAGCGGCTGAAGGAATATCTGGCAGCCCGCAACCTCAAGCAAAAGCAGTTCCTCATCCAGCTCATCGAGAACGCGCTGGATGGCACGGAAGCGGAGTGACCAAGCATCATAGGAGGCCGCGGGAACACCCGCGGCCTCCTTCATTCTCATTGGAGGTAATCAGCCATGTACATTTACCCGGACAACCTATCCGCAAAGGCCACGCTGTGGCTGTGGGAGCTGCGGGACATCGGCATCATCGGCGTGGGACTTCTTCTCTCTGTCCTGGCACTGACCCAGACCGGAATCGCCCTGCCGCTGGTGCTGACAGCGGTCTTCGCCTTCCTGACTATCCGGCATGAGGGCACCAGCATTCTGGACTTCATCCGCTATGCCGCTGCCTTCCTGCTGACAAAACAACAATACTACGAATGGAGGCTCGACCCATGAGCAGAAAGCAGAAAAAGAAAGATGCCCGTGAGCAGTCCACCCGGCAGCTCATGGGCATTGATGACATTACCGACTATGGCATCGCCACCCGCATGGGAGAACTGGTGTTCTTTGCCATCAAGCCCACCAACATCTCCGTTCTGCCGGACGCCGGCGTGGGCGCAAGGATCTATGCCCTGCTCAATGTGGTCAAGGGCATGGCGGAGATCGAGATGCTGGCGTTAAATTCCAAGGAGTCCTTTGAGAACAACAAGGCATTCTATCGCCAGCGGGCAAACGAGGAGGAGCTGCCCGTCATCCGAAAGCTGCTGGAGCAGGACAGCAAGCACCTGGATCGTATTCAGGTGCTCATGGCATCCAGCCGGGAGTTCTATATTCTCGTTCGACTGCAGGGCAAAAAGGAATCCGATGTGTTCAGCTACCTCTCCCGCATCGAAAAGAGCATCAAGGATAACGGCTTCACCGTCCATCGTGCCACCGAGGAGGATCTCAAAAGGATGCTGGGAGTCTACTTTGAGCAGAACGTGACCACCGAGCGGTACGAGGATCACGACGGCGAACGCTGGGTCCTTTTCGGAGAATAAGGGGGGATATCACTTGGCAGCAAACAAGAAAAAAGCTACAGCAAGGCACACGGAGGACACACCTGTCAAATCCTTCTTGGATATGATCGCACCCTCCGTGGTGCAGTTCAATCCCGACCACTTTATCTGCGGTAATACCTTCCGCTGCGTGTGGGCCCTGCGGGAATATCCCACCCAGACCGACGAGCAGGCTCTGCTGCGGCACTTGGGCGAAAAGGACGGCATCACCCTGCGTATCTATACCCGGCAGCTCACCCCGGCCGAGGAGGATCGTATCCTCCACAATGCCGCGAACAAAAACCGTATGAACAAATCGAACCCCAATGACTTGCGGCAGACCATCATTGCAGAAACGAACCTGCAGGACATGATCTCCATGGAGGGCAGCCGCCACCGCAACAAGGAGCCGCTGTTCCACTGCGCGGTCTACATCGAGCTGACTGCCCCAGACTATGACGCGCTGAAGCTGCTCCAGACCGACGTGCTGACCGAACTGGTGCGGAGCAAGCTCAATGTGGACAGACTCCTGCTCCGCCAGCAGCAGGGCTTCTGCTGTGCCAGTCCCGTGGGCTACAATGCCTTCGGAGCGCAGTTTGAAAGAGTCCTGCCTGCCAACTCCGTGGCAAATCTCTATCCCTTCAACTACAGCGGTAAAACGGACGCAAAGGGCTTCTATGTCGGACGGGACAAGTACGGCAGCAATATCCTCGTGGACTTCGACCAGCGTGACGAGGATAAGACCTCCGCCAACATCCTCATCCTCGGTAACTCCGGCCAGGGCAAAAGCTATCTGATGAAGCTCCTCATCCTCAATCTGCTGGAGTCTGGCAAATCCATTATCACGCTGGATGCCGAGCATGAGCAGCAGGAAATGTGCGAGGCCGTGGGCGGCTGCTTTGCCGACCTTATGGCCGGTAAGTACATCATCAATGTGCTGGAGCCGAAGTGTTGGGATGACGGCGGTGACCCCGAAGATAAGGCCGCACCAGAAGCCTTCCGAAAAAGCACCCTGCTGGCGCAGCACATTTCCTTCCTCAAGGACTTCTTCCGCGCCTACAAGGATTTTTCAGATGCCCATATCGATACCATCGAGATCATGCTCTCGAAGTTGTATCAGAAATGGGGCATCACAGACCGTACCAACTTCCGCCGGATGCGGCCGGAGGGCTATCCAACCCTCTCCGACCTCTATGACCTGATCGAGTCGGAGTACAAAAGCTATGACATGGCCGCTCACCAGCTCTACACCGAGCAGATCCTGCGTGAGGTGCTGCTGGGGCTGCACTCCATGTGCAAGGGCGCGGACGCGCAGTTTTTCAATGGACACACCAACATCACCTCCAGCCGATTCTTGGTGTTCGGTGTCAAAGGACTGTTGGGCGCGGCAAAAAATGTTCGCAACGCCATGCTGTTCAATATTCTGTCGTTCCTGTCGGACAAGCTGTTGACTGAAGGAAACACGGTAGCGGCACTGGATGAGCTGTACATTTGGCTCTCCAACCCCACAGCCATTGAGTACATCCGAAACTGCCTCAAGCGTGTCCGCAAAAAGGAATCCGCCATGCTGCTGGCAAGTCAGAATCTGGAGGACTTCGACCAGGAGGGTATCCGTGAGATGACAAAGCCGCTGTTCAGCATCCCGCCCCACCAGTTCCTGTTCAACGCAGGATCCATCGACAAGCGCAGCTATATGGAGATGCTCCAGCTGGATGAGGCGGAATACAATCTCATCAAGTTTCCCCAGCGCGGCGTCTGCCTGTACAAGTGCGGCAACGAGCGATATCTGCTGGCGGTACACGCCCCCGCCTACAAGGAAAAGCTGTTTGGCACAGCGGGTGGTCGCTGATGGCGGTAACTGCAGGTATGATCGCCAAAGCCGCGGCGACAGCCCTTTCCAATGAGAAGCTCCGCAAAGGGATCGGCTGGGGGCTGGTCGCTGTTCTCTCGCCCGTCATCCTCCTGATCGCCGCACTGTGCTCCATCGGCACAGGCGGTGCGGATCACAACAACCAGGCGGTAGCCGCAGCTTTCTATGGAACGAGCTATTCGGCCGAGGTGCCTATGGCGTTCCGCTCTCACATTGAGGATATGCGCACCGCTTTTTCTCTTCTGGATTCGGCAGTTGCCTCCGTCAATGGGCGGACGGAAGGCGGAAACAGCCTTGACCCGATCCGAGTCAAGGCTGTTTTTTATGCCCTCTGCTTTGGCGAGGACGCTCCCGGCAGACGGGCGGCAAACCGCTTTGTGGAGTGCTTCTACACTTGGGAAACCCGTACCCGCACGGTAGAAGTGGAGAACGAGGATGGCACGGTCACCAGTACAACAGAAGAATACACCGTCGCTGTTCCGGTTTCGCTGCATCAGGCGTATGCAAATCTCGAAGCAGAGTTGGGCCGGACGATCACGGAGGATGATGAGAGCAACATCGACCACATCTATACCATGATCGCCGGCGCCGCAGGCGGCGGCAGCTACAGCGGTGAATTCCTTCGCGGAGATGGGAGCAGTATCGACTTGGACATCTCCGCCTTTGTTGATCCCAACAGCAAGAATGCTACCGACCTGGTCACCTACGCCATCCACGCATGGGAGTCCGGCTGGGGCTATGTCTGGGGGACCTATGGCAATGTGCTGACAGAAGCCCTCCTTGCCTACAAGATAGAGCAATACCCGGACGGTGTTGGCAATCATGAGGACATCATCCGCGCCAACTGGCTGGGCGGCAGGACAGCCGACTGTGTGGGGCTCATCAAGGGCTACGGCTGGCTGTCCCCGGAAACGATGACCATCGACTACGGCACCCACGGGATGCCGGATATCGGCGCAAACCAGATGTACTATAACGCCAGTGAATCCGGCCCCATTAGCACAATGCCGGACATCCCCGGCCTTGCCGTTTGGCATGAGGGGCACATCGGTGTTTACATCGGCGGCGGTCAGGTCATCGAGGCCATGGGAACAAGGTATGGCGTTGTCAAAACAGAGCTGGCTGGTCGAGGTTGGACGCACTGGCTGAAGGTGCCGTATATCAATTATGACTGAGGAGGATCGAATGGAATTTCCAAAAGATGAAGTAAAGAACAAAATCGTCTGGACAAAAGGCGCAGACTTTACTGACGGATCACCGCGATACACCTTCGAGGGACGCGACCCCGCCACAACCTATGAACGATTTCAGGTCGTTATCTATACAGAGATGGAGCGCCGATATGCACACGACCCCGGAAGCCTCTGCAATCACTATTATGGCTATGTGCGTGACAACAAAATGGAGTGTGCTGAAACGATTGGACCGTACTATTCTGTACGGGAGGCAAAGCAGAGAACGCTGGAATTGTTCAATTTGTTTATGCAGCAATACGCCAATCAAGAATTAGACAGTGCCACATCGGAATCAGCGGTTCACGGACATGATGATCAGCAAGAGCATCTTCAATACCAATGGGCAGGGGGAACACCGCAGAGGAAGTATGCAAATATGCTGGACAACCTGATTCCGCAGCACGATGCGCACACCACCGCAGCGTGGATCGCCTTCGCGGAGGAGCTGGCAGACGGTGTGGAAAACGGCTTTGAGCGAGAAGCGGCCTCGCTGGTCGCGGCCTTTCAAGAGATCTCCGAGCGATTCGATCCCAAAGTGGTGAACACGATCTATCAAACCATCCATGTACCGGACAACACCCTGCTGAGTAACGAGATCATACCGGCAGCAGAGGCCGCAGAGCAGGGTGCGAGTGTACAGGAGATTTCCGACATGGCGGCAGACGGTCTGTTCGGAGGCGGTCCAATGCCCACGCTGAAGATGTAGGAGGAATGAGACATGGCCTATGTGAAAGTAACCCCACCATCCGTGGTCTATCATCTGACGAGGATGGAAAACCTCGACAGCATTCTGGACGACGGCAAGATCAGCCGCTTCCTGGACAGCGAGTGCTGGTTCTGTGAGAGCCTCGGCAAAATGAAAGCGTACATGGAACAGACCGTAATGTGTGAGGGAAAGCCCTACTATGCCGTGGGCGGGCAACTCTGCCGCTATCCTAAATTTGTGCCGGAGGACTATGTTCTTCTCAAGCTCACACCCCGCGGCTATGAAGATAATTGGTACCGCTGGAATCAGGAGATCCCTCCCGGCAGCCCGAAAGAACTGGTGCAGGCGGCGAAGGAATTTTCAGGACTGAAAATCGGCTACCGCGGCGACCTCACCTTCCGCAACGCGGAGGTCATCGATGTGGCGCTGTTTCTTACGGAGGAGATCGTGCAGGGCGAGTCGGTACAGACTACATCGGAACTGCAGGAGCTCCTATTTGAACACATCGAGCGTGAACAGCAGGAATACACCGATTCCCTCTACCGCATGACGCAGGGGCAGCTCATTGCCAACGCCGGGGAGATTGAGGCAACCCGGTTTTGCTATAATGCCCTGCTCACCGCAGTTTTTGAACGGGAGCAGTTGATCCTGCTTCTCTCTAATGACAAACCGCTGACCTCTGTAAGAGAGGCGTGGCAGGCAGAGTGGATTGAAAACTATGACATGGAGTTCAGTCACACGATCCTACGGTTCTGCGAGGACATTCGGCAAGCGCAGCAACCAGAAATGACAATGTGAGAAACGAGGAGAATATGGACGATATCAGAAACACATCTGCTCTCTTCGTCGGTGGACAAGATACAGCGCCCCATACAGAGCGGACGGCACGGGAACTGTGGGAGCTTCTGTTCCAAAAGGCGGAGACTGAAATGGCAGTGTATATGCGCGAGTTGGATCAGCTTCCCCACGCCGAGCTGATCATGGCGGCAGATGAGATCTCCGCCATGGCGACCTGCCGCGCCGAGCTGCTGGCGTTGGGCGAAGACCTCTCCCGCGAGAAGATGCTCTTCCTGCTGCGGCTGGAAAAGCCTTTGGAGCTTATGAGTAAGGCGTGGATGGAGCGTCGGACCGTGGATGAGGGCGAGCTCTTCCAGAGCCTGCTCATCGAAGTATATGAGGATGAGCATCAGCAGCTACTCAATGAGCCGCTGATGCTGTGATCGGAGGTGCATTGCATGAACATGGCTCGTTATGAGCAGGAAACCATTATCAGCTTCAATGAGGAAGAAAAGAACGCCGGTATTTACACCCACAACAAGGTGCTGCGTCAGAAGCTGGCAGCACTGGCGCGGGACAGACCGGAGGATTGCAGGCTCGTCAAAGCATCCCACGGCGGACGGGCAGTTGACTACACCATTCCAAAAACATGGATAAAGATCGTACCGCCTCGGATCGCAAGTGAAGCGCAAAAAGCAGCTCTTGCAAGGGCTCGGAAAACGGCAAATAAGCCGCTATGACCCCTGCGCGCGCAGCGTTTCAACAACACCTGTCTCGTGCCGAGGGTAGTAATACCCCCACAACACAAAAACGCCGAAAACAGCATATAGAAGGAGGACACGCACATGAAAAAAGCAACCGTCACCATCGCCTTTGACGATGAGAAGCTGGGCGCACTGGAGTTCTCGCTCCGCAAGGAACACTCCTCTGTGCAGGAGCACTTGGAGAATGCGCTGAACGCTCTTTATGAAAAAACCGTACCGGAGCCGCTGCGGGAGTATCTGGACAGCAAGACCGCGCCCGCGGCGGTGAAGCCGAAGCGTCCGGTCAAGCCCGCCGCACCCAAGCCGCAGAGCAGTGAGCCGAAGCCCGTGGCTGTGAAGGAGGGCAACTGAGATGGCGGATCATGTAGACATCACACTGTGGATCGACCGCCGTTGGAAGGATGCCATCGAAAAGCATCTCAGGGATGAAACCTTGCAGGAGCATCTGGAGAATGTGCTGGACGAGCTGTGCAACCAGCTCCCAGAGCAGGAATACAAACGCATTAGTGCCGAGATCTACGCAGAGGATGCCGCGGAGCGTGAAGCGAGGGAGGCCGCCCGCACCTACACCGCCTACCATGTGACGGAGCACGGGCAGGAGTGGTACTTCAAGACCTCGCCCGGCGAGGAACTGTTGGTCGCCTGCAAAAAGCTGCGCGGCTATGTCGCCGCAGAGAAAGGCAGTGCGCCGGACAAATTTATCGGAATGTTTTTCGGCGGGCAACCCATCACAGCAAAAGAGTTTGACGCCCTGACCGCTGTACGCATGGAGAACACCGGCAAGGTGCGCGGCGTGTTCGATGTGAACTTCGACAAGCAGGAGTTCTCTGCCGTACACATCATGGACGGCTGGCGAACCTGGGCGATGCGGGATGTCTCCCCGTCCGTCTACCATGCCACAAGGTCGCGCTTTGCTTCGGCGGATGAACAGCTCTCCAAACTATTGGAGCTGCTGGATGGCATGGAAATCACCTCGGCGGGACATCTCTCCGCGCGGAATTTTTCCTTCAGTGATGAGATCATGATGGAGGAAGACGGTATGTTCAACTTCTATGTGGACGCAGATTTTGATGTGGACGCTGCCTTTGGAACCTTCGTCCTCACGGACAAAAACGATGACTGGCTCAACATCTATGCCAACTACGACATCGCGGAGGATAGACCCTGCGACACGCTGGAGCTGACGCTCTGCAAGGGTGACGGCTCCGAGGAGAGCTGGAGCTATCCGCTCAACGCAGCCGAGCAGGATGTCCTGCTGCGGAAGATGGAGGAGTACTGCCAGCAGCAGACCGGCATGAGCCTGCGCAAGTATACCCAACAGCTTCACGAGGAACAGGCACAGAGTGCGGAGATGCAGATGTAATCGTATATCCTAACACCGGAGCAGGAGCAAGCCATGTAATAACTGCGGTCCCCATTGGATTTACACAAAACCGGCCATGGATTTTTTGTTGCTTTTCGTGGATAGCTTTTCTCCCTGCGCCGTGCCATTGTGTTTGCACGGGCATTGCCCGAATCAAAAATCAGGAGGAAACAAACATGACAATTGATACCGCAAAGGAACTGCAGATGAATATCGCAAAAGAGGGACTGGCATTGCTGGTGCTCCACCCCACCGCAGATGTGCAGCTCCACCGAGAGTGCATCTCCCACATTGGGACGGCATGGGACATCCCCGTTGGTGACACACAGGAGGTCATCTCACTCCTGGACCGCGAGCTGGATGCCATCCACGCCGCAGAAAAAAATGGCACGGTGACACATGTGCTGCCGGAGGAAGAACTGCCCATGAATGCCAGCGGACTTGAAACGCTGGATAACATCTGGGATCTGTTTGAAACGTCACTTCGTGTAGACAGCCCCTACGCCAGGACGAGACTGTTCGAGATGGCAAAGTGGCTGGAGGAGTCTCAGAACCTGCTGGACTGGATCGAAAAGACGCCGGCGGAAAAGCAGGCATGGATGGAACAAGTCAGCTGACCACACCACACAGGAGGAGCCGCCCCCCAGAGGGCGGCTCCTCCCTGTTTCGCCAGCTATGCCCCCTATGAGCCGCTGTGTGCGGCTTTGGGGGCGAGGGTGGCATCCCTGTACCCCAGACAGGCATCGGCACTGTTTGCCCCCGCTTTCGCCCCTCCTATGGGGAACTGTGCTGGGAGCCTGCCTGTTCGATAAAAGCACAAGATAAAGACCCGGTGTCGTTTCCGCACCGGACCGCCCACAAAGCCCCGCAGTGCGGGGCTTTTCAGCGTTCAGAGTTGTAGGCGTTTTCACTGGATTTCAAATGAGTTGTAGGCGCATTTTCCGAAAAACTACCGTGTTGCAGGGCGTTGCGCCCGCAACAAGCGACATCAGCAGAAAGGATGGCAACTATGTCAAAAGAACAGATGACGATCCGGCTTTATCCCGAAACGCGCAGACGAATGGATAGCTGGCTGGAAGAAAGCAACAGCAAAAACCGAAACGAATTCGTGGAAAAGGCTCTACGCTTTTATATGGGCTATCTCGGCACGGAGAATATTACCGAGTATCTCTCGGACGCACTGGTGGCAACGCTGCGTGGGATCATCGCAGACAGCACCAACCGCACCAACAGCATTCTCTTCAAGTGCGCGGTGGAGCAGGGCATTATGGCGCACACCATCGCCGCCCACTTCCGGGATACGCTGGAGGATCGCCGCGCCCTGCGTGGGTATGTGGTGGACGAGGTAAAACGCACCAACGGTCAGATCAAGTTCGAGGATGCCCAGGATGTCCAGCGACAGTTGCCTGATGATACATGGCTCGAATAATTTTTATCTCGCCCTATATGAAGGGCGGTAGAGATTCTGCTCGGCTGGCCCATCGTACCCGCTATTTTGCCACTCGCGAGGGAGTGCAGCTTCTCAAGGATGATAATTCTCACCTTCCTGCTACGAAAAAACAGCAGCAGTACATTCGGCGTTTGCTCCGCAGCTTCCCAGAGGCAAGGGAGCTGCCGGAGCATGAGAACTATGCAAACATACCTAATCGGCAGACAGCCTTTGCGCTCATCGCGCAGATCCACGAAGACTTCATTGAGCCCATGGATGGCCGGGAAAACTATCTTGACTATGTCGCAAACCGCCCCGGCGTAAAATCGATGGGCGAACACGGCTTGTGGGACGCCAACGGGAAGGTCCCGTCGCTGGAGAATGCTATTGCCGAGGTAGCGCAGCACACAGGGAATGTGTGGACACCGATCATCTCCCTCTCCCGTGAGAATGCGGAGCGTCTGGGGTACACAGATATTAAAAACTGGCAGGATCTCATCAACGCCTCCATCACCGACATCGCCAAGGGCTATAAGATCCACCCGGACCGCCTTCGTTGGTACGCAGCTATGCACGAAAAGGAGAAGCACATCCATGTTCACATGGTACTCTTCTCAACCGATCCGAAGGAGGGCTACCTCTCCCGGCAAGGTATCCGCAGCATCAAGTCCGCGCTGGTCAGCACGATCTACCGGAACGACCGCCTGCACATCTATGAGCAGAAGGATGAACAGCGCGGCCTGCTCCGGCAGGAGGCGGAAGCACGGATGGCAACGCTCATCGAGCAGATGGCAACCGGTAATCTGCAAAGCGATAAGCTGGAGCTGTTAGTGACGGATCTCGCCCAGCGGCTTCGGGAGGTCAGCGGCAAAAAGGTCTACGGCTATCTGCCGCCTCGTGTCAAGCGCATCGTAGATGAGATCGTGGACGAACTGGCAAAGGACGAGCGGGTGTCGTCCGCCTATGCTCTATGGCAGGATCTCCGAGAGCAGCTTTGCATTGACTATAATCAGACACCACCGCAGCAAGTACCGCTGTCGCAGCAAAAGGAGTTCAAGACTGTGCGCAACATGGTCATCCGGGAAACGCTCCGGCTCTCGGAGATGCACTTCACCTTCGAGGATGATGCCATATCGGATGAGCCGGAGCCGGAAGAACCGCCCGTGCCTCCAGATCCAAGTGCAGAGCGGATGATCCATCAGCGGGCGCGGTTTTACCGCAGAGCAAAAAGCATATTAGATGCTGCGGACGCAGATCCCAGCGAGAAGTCAATGGCATTGGTCACACTCCGCCGTTTGTGGGAGGAGGGCTATACCATCGCGGCACACCAGCTGGGAAAGGCATATCGGGACGGGCTTGGCATATCGATTGACCGAAAAGCAGCGGCAGAGTGGTTTCAAAAATCGGCAGAGGCCGGAAATACTTGCTCTGCATACGCGCTGGGCAAACTGCTGCTGGAGCAGGAACAATTCCCGCATGCCCTTCACTGGCTGCGGCAGGCAGCGGAGCAAAACGATCCATACGCGCAATGCCGGCTCGGCAAGCTGCTGCTCACCGGCGCAGAGGGTATGCCGAAGGATATAGATGCGGCCATTCAGCTTCTGAAGGGCTCTGCCATACAAGGGAATTCGTTTGCCCAATACACGCTGGGAAAGCTCTATTTGCTGGGGCAGGAGGTAAAAGCAGACCGCGAAGAAGCTCTGCGCTATTTCGCACAGGCAGCAGCACAGGGCAACACCTACGCACAGTATTTTATCGACCATCAGGATGACTTCTCCGGTGCGGCGGCGGGAACCGCTATCCTTCGGATGCTCCATCAGATGAGCCGTATTTTCCGCGAGAACGCCGCCCAGCCTGCCATCTATGCAGGGATGCAGATCGACAAGAAGCGTCGCCGCAGATTGCAGGAGAAGCGCATGGCAATGGGACACAAGGCGGATGACCATGAGGATCGCGGACTGACGCAACAGACACAATAAGGGAGGAATTATGTCAAAGTACATTCCGTTTACAACCGAGCAGAAAGAACGAGCCGCCTCGGTGGACTTGGAGGAGTTCCTCCGCCGCCGTGGGGAAAAGCTCATCACCTCCGGCAGGGACAAACGCCTTGCCAGCGACCACAGCATCACCATCCGTGGCTGCGAGTGGTTCGATCACGCCACCGAGCAGGGCGGCAGAGCCATCAGCTTCGTCAAGCAGTTCTATGGACTTAGCTACCCGGACGCCATGTCTCTGCTCCTCGGCGATGATCTCGGCGGAAGTTACCCTGCGGCAAGGGAGAAGGAGCCGGAGCCTGCAAAGCCCTTCACGCTCCCAGCGCAGAGTGAGTCCATGCGCCGTGTGTATGCCTACCTGCTGAAAAAGCGTTGCATTGACCGCGAGATACTCAATGCCTTCGTGCGCAAGAAGCTCATCTACGAAAGCTGTGAAAGATCCAGAGACGGGACAAAGGAATACCACAACGCCGTGTTCGTCGGATTCGATGAACACGGCGTTCCCCGTCATGGGCATAAGCGCGGGCTGTACACCATAGGGAAAAGCTATCGCGGCAACATTGAGGGCAGCGACCCGCGGTACAGCTTTCACTATCTCGGCGGCGATGACACGCTCTATGTCTTCGAGGCCCCTATCGACCTGCTCTCCTACATCTCCCTTTTCCTGGAGGGGTGGCAGGAGCATAACTATGTGGCCTGCTGCGGGACATCCTCCATCCCCGTGCTGGAGATGCTGCGGCAGCTCCCCCGGCTCCGGCAGGTGTACCTCTGCCTGGACAATGACGCTGCCGGTCATGCTGCCAGTGAGCGTATGGCAAAGCTTCTGGAGGAGCGCGGTATCTCCGCAGAGCGGCTCGTACCGCAGCAAAAGGACTGGAACGATGATCTCAAGGCAGAACAGGAAACCAAAATGGAAAGGAGCGAGTTATGCCAAACCTTCTGCTGACAATGTGGGACACGATCAAAAGCTCCAACATCGGGATATTGGTCGCGGCAGGGCTGGGGATGTTCGCCATCATCGGGGGACTCTCCATGCTGTCCTACCACTATACACTCAGCGGCATCAAGTCCCGCACCGTGGGTGACGGACAGCACGGCACGGCGCGTTGGGCGACCGATAAGGAGATCCGCCAGACCTATGCCCACGTGCCGTTCAAGGTCAGAGACTGGCGCAAGGGAGTAAGCCTTCCTCCAGAGCAGGGACTGGTGCTGGGCTGCAAGGGTAAGAAAGATGAACTGACTGCGCTGGTGGATAGCGATGACATCCATTGCCTGATGATCGCCGCCTCCGGCGCAGGCAAGACGGCTTTCTTCCTCTATCCCAACCTTGAATATGCCTGCGCGTCCGGCATGAGTTTTCTGGCGCTGGATACCAAGGGTGATCTCGCCCGCAACTACGGCTCTATTGCCAAAAAGTATTATGGCTACAAGCATATCTCCGTTATAGACCTGCGTAACCCCACCCGCTCGGACGGCAACAATCTGCTGACGCTCATCAACCGCTATATGGACATCGCCAGAAAACAACCGGATAATCTCGCTGCCCGCGCCAAAGCCGAAAAGTACGCCAAGATCCTCGCCAAATCCATCGTCAGCCCGGAGGGAAACTCCGACCACGGGCAGAACGCCTTCTTCTACGATGCGGCGGAGGGCTTGCTGTCTTCCACGATCTTGCTGCTTGCGGAGTTTCTGCCGCCGGATGAGGAGCACCCGGAGGAGCGGCGGCACATCGTGTCGGTATTCAAGCTGGTGCAGGATCTGCTGGAGCCGGCGCGTGGTGCGCGAGGACGCTCCCGCTTCCAGCTGCTCATGGACAAGCTGCCGTCCGAGCACAAGGCACGCTGGCTGGCAGGCGCCGCACTCAACAGCTCCGAGCAGGCGATGGCATCCGTCATGTCTACGGTGCTGTCCCGGCTCAACTCGTTCCTCGATAGTGAGCTGGAGCAAATTCTGTGCTTCGACAGTGCCATTGACGCCGAAAAGTTTGCGGCGGAGAAATCCGCCATCTTCCTCATCCTGCCGGAGGAGGATCAGACGAAGAACTTTATGGCAGGCTTGATGATCCAGAACCTCTCCCGTGAGCTGTTCGCAGTAGCGGATGAGAACGGCGGTAAACTGAAAAATCGTGTTATTCTCTTTTGTGATGAGCTGGGTACCATGCCGCCCTTTGATATTTTGCCGCTTTTCAGTGCTGGACGCTCTCGCCGCCTGACGCTGGTACCCATCATCCAGTCACTGGCGCAGCTGGAAAAGAACTATGGAAAAGAAGGCGCATCCATCCTGATGGACAACTGTCAGGATGTGATCTGCGGCGGCTTTGCGCCCAATAGTGAAGCGGCGGATGCCTTCTCCAAAGCCCTCGGCAGCCGCACGGTGCTCTCCGGCTCTGTGAGCCGCGGGAAAAACGATCCCAGCCAGAGCCTGCAGATGATGGAGCGCCCTCTGCTGACGGCAGATGAGCTCAAGTCCATCCCCAAAGGCAGCTTCATCGTGCAGAAGACCGGATGTCACCCCATGCGTACCCGTCTGCGTCTGTTCCTCGAATGGGGCATCACCTTTGAGGAGGAATACCGTGTGGAGGAGCAGGCGGCCCGAAAGGTCTTTTATGCGGACAGGGATGCGCTGATCCGCGCCATCGTGCGGAAGTATCCGCCCAAGCTGCCGGAGCAGAAGACCACTCGCTCCGTTAAGGGCGAGGGGCAGCTCCACAACGCGCCCGTGCAGGAGATGGTGGTGGCGGAGGACATCGACTATGACCGTATACCGCACAAGCGCACCCCTTACAATCTTCCCCGGCAGGAGGTGGATCGGTGAGCTACTTTGACAGCATTTACGCCGACACGCTCCTGCCGCCCAGGGCTGTATCCGTTTATATGTACCTCAAGGACCGGTCCAATAGCGCGGGAAGCTGCTGGCCGGGGATCAAGACGATTGCGAGAGATATGAACCTCTCCCGCAGCACCGTCAAGCGGGCGCTGGCAGATTTGGAGCAGCACGGCTATCTTGCCAAGCTGCCCCGATACCGCCCCAATGGGAGCAACACCTCCAATCTCTATACGCTGAAATAAACCCAAAGAGCTTGGTATCAAAATATGATACCAAGCTCTTTATTTGGACAAAGTGCAAAATTATCGTCCCACCAAGGGGCAACTATGCCTGTTTGCTGAACCGAGGAGGGGTTCAATATGACCCCACCAGAACCTCCCACTCTATCAGAGATTAAGACAGAGAAAGAACAATCACAATGGGATAGCTTCCAAGCAGGGAATCAGCGCCGTACACGCAGGATATAAGACCGACTCTATGCGTCACGGCAGATTTCTATTGACATCCCTGTTGAGTTTCCTGTAATATGATATGCGAAATTAAATCTGACTTACAAATTAAGTGAAGATTTCCGTGCAGGCGAAAGGCGGTGTCTGTGTATGCTTACGGTGCGGAACGTTTCCCACGATCCGTTTTACAACCAAGCCTTTGAGGAATATATTTACCAGGCGTATCTGGACGATGATATTTTCCTGCTGTGGCAGAACGCTCCGGCGGTGGTGGTGGGCAGCTATCAGAACATCTGCCGGGAGGTCCATGTGGAGGCCCTGCGGCAGCGGGGGATTCCCGTGGTGCGCCGAATCAGCGGCGGCGGGACGGTCTATCACGACCTGGGCAATGTGAACTATACCTACATTATCCGCACGAACGGCGCTTTGGACTATGACGCCGTACTCTCGCCGGTGATCGCGGCGTTGAATGAAATCGGCGTTCCCGCACGGAAGAACCGAACCTGTGACATCGCCATCGGCGATTTGAAGATCTCCGGCAGCGCCCAAAGGATGACAAAGGGGCGGCTGCTGCACCACGGCACGCTGCTGTTTTCCTCCGATCTCGGCGTGCTGGATCAGATCACCACCCACCGAAAAAACGACTGCTTCCAGAGCCGGGGGACACAGTCTGCCATCTGCACCGTCACCAATATACGGGAGCATCTGGCAAGCCCCATGACCATTGAGGAGTTTCAGGACCGGCTGCTGGCGCAGATGGTGCCGCCCGGATGTCCCCATCTGACGCTGACGGCGGAGCAGGAGGCGGAGGTCTGCCGTTTGCGGGACGAGAAGTACCGCAGCTGGGAGTGGACGTGGGGCAAGACGCCTGCCTTTACCTACGAGAAATCCGGACAATTCCACGGCGCGCCTATCCGCGTCGCCTACCAAGCCAAGCGCGGTATCGTTTCAAGTGCGGTCATCGACTGCGATGCTATCGACGGCGCGCTGGCGGCGCAGCTGCTCAACGGCGCGCGCTTAGACCCGGAGGGGTTTGCCGCCATCTGCCATCGGCTGGCAGGCGACGGGGCGGAGGAATTGATGGACTGGCTCATGTGAAGCTGCTATAAGACACTTTTGATAATCGTATCGCCGGGTACGGCAGAAAGGAACAACACGATGGAAAAGAAGATCAATATGCCCAAGCTGGCACCGGAAATGGAAAGCGGTGTTCTGTGCGCGTGGCTGAAGGAGGAGGGCGACACCGTCGCCGCAGGCGAGCCGCTCTTTGAGATCGAGACAAACAAGGTTGTCAATCAGGTGGAGGCCACCATCTCCGGCGTGCTGAAGAAGCAGCTGGCGGAGGAGGGCGACACCGTCTGTGTGGACACCGCCGTGGCGGTGGTGGAAGCGGAGTAAGACATGGAAAAGAAACCGGAATGGCTGAAGGTACGCTATAACCAGGACGCCGTCAACGAGGTGGCGGCACTGATGCGGGATCTGAAGCTGAACACCGTCTGCAAGGAGGCCAACTGCCCCAATCTGGGCGAGTGCTACCAGAAGCACACCTCCACCTTTATGATCCTCGGCAGCGTCTGCACACGGAACTGCCGGTTCTGCAACGTTACCACCGGCCATCCGCTGCCCCCCGACCCGGAGGAGCCGATGAATGTGGCGAGAGCCGCCAAAAAGCTGAATCTGCGGCACGTGGTGCTGACCTGCTCCACCCGTGACGACCTGCCGGACGGCGGCGCGGAGCAGTTCGCCAAGTGCGTCCGTGCCATTCGGGAGGTCTGCCCCGGCACCACGGTGGAGACGCTGATCTCCGACATGAAGGGCGACCACGCCGCACTGGACACGGTGATCGCCGCCCATCCGGAGGTGCTGAACCACAACGTGGAGACGGTGAAGGAGCTGCAAAGCGCCGTGCGCCCCCAGGCCCGGTACGAGCGGTCTCTGGGCGTGCTGCGCTACTGCAAGGAGCAGGACCCTACGCTGCTGACCAAGACCGGCTTCATGGTGGGGCTGGGAGAGACGGAGGAGCAGATCAGCCGTCTCATGGACGATATTTTAGAGACGGGCTGCGACATCCTCACTATCGGGCAGTATCTCCAGCCCTCGCCACAGCACTATCCGCTGGCGCGGTATGCCACGCCGGAGGACTTCACCCGCTGGAAGGAGCTGGCGCTGGCTAAGGGCTTCCGCCACGTGGCGTCCGCGCCGCTGGCACGCAGCTCCTACAAGGCGTGGGAGGCTCTGGAGGACGCGCATGATCTATATTGAGACAGGCTCCACGGATGTGTATTACAACTTCGCTCTGGAATACTACTTCACACTGGAAAAGCGTCTGCCGGAGACGGTGTTCCTTTTCTGGCGCACCACGCCCACGCTGATGGTGGGCAAGTACCAGAATGTGCTGGAGGAGATCAACAAGCCCTATGCCGATGCCCACGGCATCCATCTGGTGCGCCGCATGAGCGGCGGCGGCACCATCTATACGGACATGGGCGGCTGGCAGTTCACGTTCATCCAGCACAAGGAGGCCGGGGAGATCGAATTTGGCCAGTACATCGCCCCGGTGATCGACGCGCTGGGGGAGATGGGGGTCAACGCCGCCTTCAACGGCCGCAACGACCTGACCATCAACGGCAAAAAGTTCTCCGGCAACGCCCAGTACCGGCTGGGCGACTGCATCGTGCATCACGGCTCGCTGCTGTTTGACACGGACATCGCGCAGATGGTGGCGTCCACCGCGGTGGACAGCTACAAGATCACCTCCAAGAGCATCAAGTCCGTCCGGGACCGCGTGACCAACATCTCCGAGCATCTTCCCGCCTCCATGGACGCGGAGACCTTCAAGGAGACCATGGTGCGGCACATCATGAACGGCAGCACCGATACCTACACCGTCACATCGGAGGACGACGCCCGCATCCGGGAGATCGCCGGGGAGCAGTTCCGAAGCTGGGAGCGGATCTTCGGCAGAAGCCCGAAGTTCACCATCGACCGGACGGGGCGCTTTGCCGGCGGGAAGGTACAGTTCAAGCTGGACGTGCAGAAGGGAATCATCCGGGACGCCGCCGTATATGGCGACTTTTTCTCCACGCTGGACGCCGACACCCTCTGCGCCGCGCTGATGGGCTGCCCCTATGAGCGGGGCGCGGTGCTGGCAGCCCTCCGCAGCCATGGCATCGATGGCGCGGTGTACCGCATTTCCGCCCAGGAGCTGGCGTCGGTGGTGGTCGACTGAACTGCTGTACGCCTGCCCGCTGCGAACCTTACATTTCCATATTGCAGCAAGACCGCCTACAGAACACTGTAGGCGGTCGCAGTCTGTCAAAGAACGCCAGTTCTCGTTATGCGAGAGCTGGCGTTTTAGTCGTATCAAAGAAGAAATAGGGCAGAAAAACAAAGAAATCAGAGCGGCTCCACTTCCAGAGGGCCAGTTTTTTGAGATTCATAGCAGCATATTTAAGCCTCACCCATGCCGAGACACGGGCCAGACCTCGGTGGTGTGTATAGCGCATGGCATGTTTTTCTTTTGCATCCGCAAAAACACGCTCAATGGTTTGTTTTCTCATGGCATAGATTTCTTTGCCGCGTTCCGTTTTCCGCAGCTGTTCAACTAAGTCGAGAAATTCCTGCCAGATATGGGTTGTGAGCATCCGCTGTCCGTTTTCATTTGCACCACAAACGCTTCTGCAGGGACAATCTTTGCAGACCTGGGTGGCACTGCGGTAAGTTCGTTTTCCATCTTTGCTGGTAGTCGTATGTCTCAGTTCATGTCCTCCGGGGCAGACAAAGCTGTCATTTACCACATTGTAGGTGAAATCCCAAGGCTTGAACGTATCCTTCTTTCCTTTGTATCGGGTATAGGGCAGAATTGGGATCCTGCTGTCCTCAATTACTTTTTTGGCAATCCACGGGGTCTTGTAGCCGGCATCCATCGTTACAAATTTGACTTCTGGAAATCTGTCTGTGACCTTGTCATATACTGCGTCCCATGCCACGCTGTCACTTACATTTCCTGAGGTGACTTCAACACCCAACACAAAGCCGTGCTTGTCGCAGGCTGTATGTGCTTCGTATGCAAATTGCCGTTCGTGTTCTCCTTTTACGAACATTCCGCAGTCCGGGTCTGTGGTGGAAACAGTCTTTTCTGCGGTTTCCTGTGAGCCTCCAACCCCCTGGGGATGGTTTTCATCATCCTCATCTTCAATGGGCTTCTTGCCCAGCTTTTCTCTTTCCTCATTGACCTCTCTGCGAAGCTGACCAGAGTAGACCTTTGCTGCCTTCGCAACCTGTTCCTTCTGGAACTTTTTCTTGTTGGCGCTGGCCTTGATATGGGTGCCGTCAATGAAAATTGCGCTGGTGTCCAGCATCCTGTTGTTCAGTGCTTTGTTGAGAATATGCTCAAATATCTCACTGGTCAGCTCATCTGGAAAGCGCTGGCAGAAGGCATAGCTCACCGTCGCAAAGTGGGGGATATTATCCAGCAACCCATACCCAAGAAACCACCGATATGCTACATTCACCTGAATTTCCCGGTAGGTCTGCCGCAGAGACGGTATTCCGAACAAATGCTGAATGAGTACCATTTTTATGAGCACAACCGGATCTGTGCCGGGACGGCCATTGTCATGGCAGTAGTACGGGTCCAGCCGTTCATACAGCCACTCATAATCCATGACCTTTTCTATTTTCCGCAGCAGATGCTCCTTTGGCACCAGCGCCTCCAAATCTACGATGATTGGCTCATGCCGTGCATCTTTTCTCCAGCCTTCCATGAAAACACCCCCGTTTCCTTTATTATACCAGAAACAGGGGCGTTTGGGTAGTTTTTTGACAGACTGAAATAAGCACGCCCCCGGCTCTGCCGGGGGCGTGCTTATTTATCGTTTTGTTGTCAGAACGCCAGCTCAACGCGGACGTCGTCCAGCGCGGGGGCCTTGGCGATCAGGTTCTGCGCCAGCATCCAGTCGATGTTCTTCTGCCAGCACTCGTCGGTCTGGCTGAGGAACGTAGCGTCCGCCGTCTCCATCAGGGGCAGCAGCGTCGCCATGCTCTTGCGCTCCACCGTCTCGGACAGGGGGAAGTTCTCCTCGTTCTGGTTGGCCAGCAGGATCCGCAGCGCCTCCTCCGGGTCTGCCTTCATGTCGGCAAAGCCCTTGGCGGAGGCCCGCAGGAAGGCGGAGAGCGTCTCGCTGTCGTTGGCGATGGCGTCGTCGTTGGCCAGGAACACACCCTCATAGTAGGTGGGCACACCGTAGTCGTCCAGATCGAACCAGTTGACCTCAAAGCCCTCCTCCTCCATCTGAGGCACCTCGTGGTTCACGAGGCAGCCGATGGTGGCGTCCACATTGCCGGTGGTCATGCTGCTCATCAGGTCAAAGCCCACGTCGATCAGGGTCACGTCGCTGTAATCCGCGCCCACATAGTCCATGATGCTGCGGATCAGTGCCTCGGACAGCTCCGTGCCGGCGTAGCCGATGGTCTTACCCACCAGATCCTTGGCGCCGGTGATGTTCTTATCCTTCAGGGACAGCACGATGTTCAGGGGCGCCTGCACCACAGCGCCGATGGACTTCACGGGAACATTCTGCTCGGCGCGGGCCTGAATGACATCCTGCTGATAGTACAGGCCGATGTCCGCCTGTCCCGCCGCCACAAGGGAAATGGCGTCGTTGGCGTTGGAGGGGAATCGGATGTTGATCTTCAGACCCTCATCGGCATAGTAGCCCTTCTCCATGGCCACATACATAAAGGCGTGGAGGGCGTTGGGGTACCAGTCCAGCACCACGTCCAGCTCCTTCAGGTCGCCGGTGGTGTTGTTATCGTCGTTGTTCTTAGCGCCGCAGCCGCTGACGCAGCACAGCAGCAGCACGCAGGCCAGCAGCATGGATACGATACGTTTCATAGTCATATACCTCTCTTAATTTTGTGTGTTTTTCAGAATTCGCCCCGCCAGCGGACGACCTTCTTCTCCAGCAGCGCCACCAGCGCCACCGCCGCCATGGCCACGACGGACAGCAGCACGATGGGGGCAAAGACGCCCGCGCCGTCCAGCTGGGTCATCATGCGGCGGGAGAAATAGCCCAAGCCGCTCTGCGCGCCCAGCCATTCGCCGATGGCCGCGCCGATGATGCTCATGGGGATGGCCATTTTGATGGCGGAGAAAAAGTACGGCAGCGTGCAGGGAACCTTGATCTTGCAGAAGATATCCCGCTTTGTGGCGCCGTAGGTCAGCAGCAGCTCCATCATCTCCACCCGCGCCGACTGCAAGCCGTCGTAGACGGTGATGGTGATGGGGAAGAAGGTGATCAGCACCGTCACCAGCACCTTGCTCCAGATGCCGTAGCCGAACCACAGCACAAACAATGGGGCAATGGCGGTGGTGGGGATGGTCTGGGACGCCACCACCACGGGATAGATGGCCTTGCGGCAGAAGGGGCTGGCATCCATCAGAACGGCAAGCCCCAGGCCCAGCACCAGTGAGATGGCCAGACCCACCGCCGTGACCACCATGGTGGCGGGCAGATGCACGGTGAACAGCGCCACCCTGAGCTGCCACAGCCGCTGTAAGATCTGCACGGGGGTGGGCAGGATGTAGGCCGCGTTGACCTTCATCGCCCCCAGCTGCCACAAAATCAGCAGCGCGAACAGGAAGATCAGCGCCGGAAGATTGCTTTTACAGGTTCTTTTCATTCCGTCACCTGCTTTCTCAGCATCTCCACCAGCTGCTCCCGCAGCGCCGCCACCTCCGGGCGGATGAGATCCTGCCGGGTACGGGGATAGCTCATAGGGACGGGGATCTCCCGCAGGGCGTGGATGGGCGTTTTCTCCACCACCAGCACGCTGGAGGACAGGAAGATGGCCTCCTCCACGTCGTGGGTGATGAACAGGATGGTCTTCTTATGGCGCTGCCACTGCTCCAGCAGCCACTCCTGCATGGAGATACGGGTCAGGAAGTCCAGCGCGGAGAACGGCTCGTCCAGCAGCAGCAGATCGCTGCCGGTGAGCATGGTGCGGGCAAAAGCCGCCCGCTGGCGCATACCGCCGGAAAGCTCGTCCGGCCGCTTGTCCCGGCAGCCGTCCAGCCCCACATCCGCCAGCGCCGCGTCGATCATGTCGCGCTGCTGCGCCTTGGTGTACCCGCGCTGTATCTCCAGCGGAAGCGCCAGATTCTCTCCGATGGTGCGCCACGGAAACAGCATATCCTTCTGGGGCATATAGCCGCAGTAGTGCTCCCGCGCCGTGATGGGCTTTTCATTGACGGAGATGGTGCCGGCCTTCGGCGGCAGCAGGCCGTTGATCATGCGGAAGATGGTGCTCTTGCCGCAGCCGCTGACGCCGACGATGCAGTGGAACGACCCCGGCTCCACGGAAAAGGACAGGCCATCGATGATATCGAAGTCCTCGCCGGGGTACTGGTAGGAGACGTTGTCAAAGCGCAGAATACTCATGACTGCACATCCCATGCCATGTCCCAGAAGCCCAGCTCATACCGGCTGCAATTGACAAATACATCCGTCAGGTAGGCCAGCTGCTCCTCACCGGCGTCCGCCGCCAGCGAATCCATCAGTTCGATCAGCGTCTGATTGGTGGCGGCGTACTCCTCGGAGGCGTAGCCCCGGATCCACTCGCCGTAGAAGAGGTGCTCCGCCGCGCCGGGGATGGCGGCCAGCGCCTGCCCGATCTCGGCGTAGCTCCACGAGCAGGCCAGGATCGAGGCCACGATCTCCATAGGCCCGCCGGTCTGGGCGACGGAGAGCATATAGTTCGTATAAGAGAGGTTTGCGAGGGCAGGCTTTACGGCAAACACCTGCTCCTCCGTAATGTCAAGACGCTTCATATAGGCGCGGTGTATCTTCATCTCACCGTCCAGAATGGCGTCCACGTTGGCGGCAAAGACCCGCATCAGCTCCGGGTCCCGCGCCTTGACCACGCCCAGCGCGAACACGCGGGCATAGTCGAACAGGTAGAGATAGTCCTGTAACATGAAGTACCGGAACTTCTCCATATCCAGTGTGCCGTCGCCGATGCCGGTGACGAAGGGGTGGCGCAGGCAGGCCTCCCAGACGGGAGTCGCCGCGTCGTGAAGGCGGGTGGAAACAGAGGTCATATCACTCCGCCTCCTTCATGTACGCGCTCTTCAGATCAAAGAGGTGGTTCATGGGGCCCCGGCCGTGCCCCAGATCCAGCATGGCCGCCAGCGCGCCGGAGATATACTCCTTGGCGCGGCGCACCGCGTCCTCCAGTGCCATGCCCTTGGCCAGATTGGCGGCGATGGCGCTGGACAGGGTACAGCCGGTACCGTGGGTGTTGGGGTTGTTGATGCGGCGGCCGTTGAACCAGTACCCGGCGCCGTCCTTCCAGAGGAGGTCGTTGGCGTCGTTCAGATCGTGCCCGCCCTTGCACAGCACGGCGCAGCCGTACTGCTCGCTGATCTTCCGGGCGGCGGCCTCCATGTCCGCCGGAGTGCGGATGGGCATATCCGCCAGGATCTCCGCCTCGGGGATGTTGGGCGTGGCTACCTCTGCCAGAGGCAGCAGCTCCGTTTTCAGGGCCTCCACCGCGTCCTCCCGCAGCAGGCGGGAGCCGGAGGTGGCCACCATCACGGGGTCTACCACAATGTGGCGCGCCTCGTATTGCCGCAGCTTTTGGGCGATGACGGAGATCAGCTCCGCGGAGGACACCATGCCGATCTTGACCGCGTCGGGGAAAATATCGGTGAATACGGCGTCCAGCTGTGCGGAGAGAAATGCGGGGGTGGAGTCCAAGATGTCTGTGACGCCGGTGGTGTTCTGGGCAGTCAGGGCTGTGACCGCGGTCATGGCGTATACGCCATTGGCGGACATGGTCTTGATATCTGCCTGGATACCGGCGCCTCCGCTGGAATCGCTTCCGGCGATGGATAATGCTGTTCTCATTGGTTTGCTCCTTTCCTGTTTCAGCATTACTTTTATAGAGCGGCGGAAGGTGGTGCCCCCGATCTGCCGCTTGAAGGCCCCGGCCTCGGGTCGGGACAGTCTTCCGGGGTTTAGAGGATCCCCAGCTCTTTTGCCTTATCGCGCAGGTCGACGGCGGCCTGCCGGGGATCGTCCGCCTTCATGATGGCGGAGACGACGCAGATGCCGGCGATGGGGATGCCGCACAGTACGTCGATGTTGGTCTTGTTCAGGCCGCCGATGGCATTGACGGGGATGGGGACGGCCTTGCAGATGTCCCGCAGGGTATCGGTTGAGGTCAGGACGGTCTTGACCTTGGTGGTGGTGGGGTAGATGGCGCCCACACCCAGATAATCCGCCCCCTGCTCATAGGCCTCCGTGGCCTGCGGCACGGTCTTGGCGGTAGCGCCCACGATCTTGTCCGGCCCCAGAATGCGCCGGGCGATGTGGATGGGCAGGTCGCTCTGTCCCAGATGGACGCCCTCGGCGTCCATGGCCATCGCCACGTCCAGCCGGTCGTCGATGAGCAGCGGCACGCCGTACCGCCGGGTCAGCTCGTGTACCTTTTCCGCGAGGGACAGATACTCCCGGGTGGTCCGGTTCTTCTCCCGCAGCTGTAAAAGCGTCACGCCGCCCTGCAGCGCTTCCTCCGTCCGGCGAAGGAACTCCTCCTCGCTGAGGCCTGTGCTGTCGGTGATGAAGTACAGGCTGGTGTCAAGATGCTTCAATTTCGATCTCCTCCAAATCCATATAATGTTCCAATTCCGCGTCCTGCAAGGTGGACAGCGCGTCCAGCAGGCCCACCATAAAGCTGCCGGAGCCGTGCTCCGTCTCCGCCAGCTGGCCGCAGACGCCCAGCACGGTGCAGGCCGTGACAGCGGCATCCAGACCGCTCGCCGCCGACAGATACGCCGCCGTCAGCGCCCCCAGCATACAGCCGGTACCGGTGACGCAGGAGAGCTGTGGCGTGCCGTTTCTGACGCGGATGAGCCGCATCCCGTCCGTCACGATATCCACCTTTCCGCTGGCCAGCACCACCGTATGACGGGTACGCGCCAGTGCGGCGGCGGCCCGCTCCACGGTCTGCGCGTCCAGCGCGGCGTCCGCGTCCACGCCGGAGGCGCGGTAGCTCTCCTGATACAGGGCGTTGATCTCGGAGTAGTTGCCCTTGATGACCGCTGGCGTCACGGTCTCCAGCAGGCCGCAGGCGTAGTCCCGGCGCAGCTTGGAGCAGGCTACGCCCACTGCGTCCAGCAGAATGGGCGTCCCCTGCTCCGCCGCCGTCCGCGCGGAGAGGCGCATGGCCTCCATCCGCACGTCGGTGATGTTGCCCAGATTCAGCATCAGCGCCCCGGCGGTGGCGGTGATCTCCGACACCTCACGGGGATGCTCCGCCATGATGGGACGGCCGCCCACGGCCAAAATGGCGTTGGCGCACTGGTTGATGGAGATGGGGTTGGTGATGCAGTGGATCAGGAAGCTGCGCTCCCTGACCGCACCGCGAATGTCAGGAATGGATCGCATCAGCAGGTTTCACCTTCTTGACGATGTAGTAGATGACCGCTGCGGCCGCGCAGACCGCCGGTGCGGCGTAGGACAGGGTGTTCCAGATGGGGTTGGTCAGCTCAAAGACGCCGGAGGCCAGCTTGATGACCACAAAGAGGATGCCGCCGAAGGCCGCGATGGTCAGCGCGTCGGACAGGACGGTGCTCTTGTCGGTATAGCCCTTGGCGTTCAGCTTGACCTGCAGCTTTGTCAGCATACCGTTGGACGCCATCTTCCGCAGAAATACATAGGCGATGCTGCCGCCGATGAGGGTGCCGCAGATGAAGGACGGCACATAGAACATCCAGCTCAGCCCCTCCTTGCCCCACAGGAACGTCATAACGGGGTAGGAGACGATAGCGCCGATGATGCCGGTGCCGATGACCTCGCCGATGACGGCGCAGATGATCTTACCCTTGGACAGGCGGTAAAAGACGCCGGAGAGGAACGCGCCGAACACGGCGCCGGTCAGTGCCAGCGGGGGGATACCCATGGTGGCCATGCGGATGATGCCGATCAGCGTGGCGCAGAGCAGCGAATACCACGGCCCCAGAAAAACGGAGCAGACGATGTTGATGAAATGCGCCATGGGGCACATACCCTCCACCCGCAGGATGGGCGAGATCACAACGCCCAGCGCAATGAGCATAGCCAGAACCGTCATTTTCAGAATGCTGTTGGAATTTTTCACTTGTATTGCCTCTTTTCATATTTATACGAAGCAACATACTTCGCTCGGTCGAGAATCTATTTTCTCCTCTCACCCCGAAACACGGGTTCCCTCGCAAATTACAAGACACAAGGCGCTCCCCTTCTATCCGCCCGAAACCACTCGGGATAGGTCCACTCACGTCCTTTCTGCCAGAAAAAATAAAAAACGGAAACCACCCGACATGGGTAACTTCCGCAAAGCGCCGATCGCCGTCCCTACGTTGGCATTATCCAAATCAGGTCACCGGTCGAAGGTAACACCTTCCTCTCAGCCTGTCACACAAGCTCCCGTCTGTTCAGTTTTCTGGGTTATTATACACCCGCCCGCGCTCGATTGCAAGAGAAGATTTTCCCGTCCCCCCTCCCTGTCGTGTGCGCCGCCCCGCCGCCGTCCGATATTTCCTCCCGCCCCGGCAAATTGTCCTGATTTCAGGACGATAATCCTAAAATCAGGACTGCGTAATTTTTTTGACAATCTGAGACCGCCTACAGAACACTGTAGGCGGTCGTTTTTCTTTAGTTTTCGTTTCTTGCGATTTCCAGAACAAAGAGCGAGCCGCAGGTTTCACCCACATTTTTGAAGCGGTGATGCACCTTGGCAGCGTAGGCTGTTGTGTCGCCCGCGTGCAGATGACGCACCTCCGTCGAGCCATTCTCCTCTGAGCGAAGATAGATGTCAAATGTTCCATCCAGCACAAGGACATATTCCATTCCCTCGTGGTGATCGAAGGAATGCTGTGCGCCGGGCTCATAAAACAGGCGAAATCCACCCAGCTTAAAAGGATCGTGTCCTTTTGCGAGTCCGAAAGCCTTGATACCCGGCTCAAAGGCGACCTCCGAGGCTGCATTCAGGTTGATCACCTTTTCATCGGCGAGAGGATGGGTAGATGTTACATCTGCCAAGGTCTTGCCGTAGAGCTTGACCAGTGCATGGACCTTTTGAAAGCTGATCCCGCATTTCCCGTTTTCGACCATACTGATGAAGGCCGGCGTGACGCCAACGCTCTCTGCCACCTTCGCCAGCGAAAGACCCGCCTGCTGTCGGAATTCCTTCAATTTTGTCCCAATGATATAGTTGTCCACATTGTGATTCTCTCTGCCCATACGCACATCCACCTTGTCAAAAATAAACAGCATCACAAATCTCTCCAATGCTGTGATGCTGGTTTTTATTTTATCACAAAACCCAGTGAAAAGAAAGTGCCATGTATAACATTTTAGATAAGTTTTATGATTAAATATACTTGACATATTAAGCGTAATACTCTACAATAAAAATTACTTAAAAATTAAGTAATTTTGTTTGGTATTCACAAGAATGGAGGAGGCGAGAAATGAATCGGTACATCATTGAGTTTGGCATTGGCATGGACTTCCATGGTCAAAATGTCAGTAAGGCTGCTGCAAAAGCGGCGAAAAATGCAATTTCATCCAGTTGTCTTTGCGGATTGAGCGAAGTTCTGGGAATGGAGGAGCTCAGTCAAGTGAAGGTCAAGGTCACAATCGCAGTACCAAGACCGGAGGAGGTCGATCATCAGCAGGTCGCGGACTGCTTCCCCATTGGAAGCGTTGAGGTGCAGGCAGTAAACGGCGGTCTTCATTTTCCCGGCCTATATCTCCCGCAGTTTGGTGACCGCGATGACAGCATCGAAGTGGCTGTCGCGGCGGTAGAGGTGGTAATTCCGGAGCGGAACGCCGTTCCTGAATAATATTATGAGGAGGTCATCTAATGAAAGTATCCAAGGAAGCCATGAAAGACATGTACCTGCGGATGATCCGCATCCGCGAATTTGAGAGTAAGGCACAGAGCCTGTTTGCTGATGGCAAGATCCCCGGATTTGTTCATTTGTACCTTGGCGAAGAAGCTGTCGCCACCGGTGTGTGCGCCTGCCTGCGGGATGACGATTATATCACCAGCACCCATCGCGGTCATGGTCATATCGTAGCTAAGGGCGGCGACCTGAAGTTCATGATGGCGGAGCTGTTTGGCAAGGAAACCGGCTACTGCAAGGGCAAGGGCGGCTCCATGCACATCGCCGACCCCGACAAGGGCATTCTGGGTGCCAACGGTATCGTGGGTGCCGGTCACAACATCGCGGTAGGCGCAGGCCTTTCCGCCAGCTACCGGGGAACCGATCAGGTTTGCGTCTGCTTCTTCGGCGACGCTTCTACCAATCAGGGCACCTTCCACGAGTCTCTGAATATGGCCGCGATCTGGAAGCTCCCCATCATTTTCGTTTGTGAGAACAACAATTATGGCATTTCCATGAGCCAGGCGCGCCATCAGGCCATTAAGGATGTGGCGGATCGCGGGGCAGCCTACGGCATTCCCGGCATTGCCGTGGATGGCAATGACGTTATGGCGGTCAACGAAGCTGCTGCCGAGGCGGTGGCACGAGCCAGAAAGGGACAGGGTCCCACCCTGCTGGAATGCAAGACCTATCGCTGGAGAGGGCATTTCGAGGGAGATCCCGCCAACTATAAGCCCAAGGAGGAGCAGGAGGCGTGGTTGAAGAAGGACCCCATTCCCCGATTCGCCGCATTTCTCAAGGAAAACAAGATCCTGACCGCGGAGGATCTGGCTGCGCTGGATCAGCAGGTTCAGGAAGAATTGGCGGAAGCCATTCGCTTTGCCGATGAGAGCCCCATCCCCACTGTCGAAGCTGTCGTTCAGGATGTTTATTCCGATATCGTTGAGGAGGTACGCGCCAGATGAAAAAGATGAGTTATGCAGAAGCGATCCGTGAAGGCATGAGCATCCGGATGCGCGAAGATCCCAGTGTCCTGCTGTTTGGCGAGGATGTGGGAGCCTTCGGCGGCTGCTTTGGTGTTACTGCCGGTATGTTCGATGAGTTTGGTGACAAGCGGGTACGGGATACCCCGATTTCGGAGGGTGCCATTATTGGCGCCGCTGTCGGCTCCGCCGCCACCGGCCTGCGCCCCATTGCCGAGCTGATGTTCTGCGATTTCCTGACGGTGGGCATGGATCAGCTGGTGAATCAGGCGGCAAAGATGCGCTATATGTTCGGCGGAAAAATCTCCATGCCCATGGTGGTTCGCCTGCCCGGCGGCGCAGGCGTAAGTGCCGCCGCACAGCACTCTCAGTCCTTGGAGGCATGGGTCACCCATGTTCCCGGCTTGAAGGTCGTATATCCCTCCACCCCGCAGGATGCGCTGGGGCTTATGCTCTCCTCCATTGATGATGAAAACCCCGTCATGTTTGTGGAGCACAAGGCCATGTACACGATGAAGGGTGATGTGGACAGCTTCGAGCCCATCCCTCTCGGAAAGGGCGACATCAAGCGCAGCGGTGAGGATGTGACCATTATTGCAACCGGAAAGATGGTTCATGAGGCTCTGGCCGCCGCCAAGATTCTGGAGGAAGACGGCATTTCCGCCGAGGTACTTGACCCCCGCACGCTGTATCCTCTGGATAAGGAGCTCATCGCACAGTCGCTGGGCAAAACGCATAAGGCAGTGATCGTCACGGAGGAAAACCGGAGAGGCGGTTACGGTGGAGAGATCTCCGCTATCATCGCCGAAGAAATGTTTGATCTACTGGATTGCCCCATCGTCCGCATTGGCGCACTGGATACGCCGGTTCCCTTCGCTCCCGTTCTGGAGCAGGCTTATCTGCCTAACGCTCAGGATATCGTGAAGGCCGTCCGTACACAGGAATAAGCAGATCAGGCGGAGAGGAGGGGTACTGTGTCCAGTATTGGTATCATCGCAAATCCCGCTTCGGGAAAGGATATCCGCAGACTGGTTTCCTACGCCACAACGATTGACAATCAGGAAAAGGTCAATATTGTCAAGAGGATCGTGCTGGCGGCTCAGGCAATGGGTGTTGATACGATTTGGTTTATGCCGGACACCTTTCAAATCGGCTGGGCAGTCATTGAAGACCTTTCCAGAGATGAAAAGCTGACGGCTGATTGCCGCCTGCTGGATATACCGCTGACTGCTACCTCGCAGGACACCACAGCGGCCGCTGCGGAAATGGAACGGCTTGGTGTTGGATGCGTTGTGGTTCTCGGCGGCGACGGAACCAGTCGGGCGGTTGCCAAGGGTATAAAAAAGGTACCTCTCCTCCCCCTTTCCACCGGAACCAACAATGTGTATCCGGAAATGCTTGAGGGGACTGTTGCCGGTATGGCTGCCGCCGTTGCCGCGCAGTTTTCAGACCCCGCTATATGCTGTATTCGGGACAAGCAGATCGAAGTTACGCTGAATGGATCGCTGACGGATATTGCATTGATCGACGCAGTTATTTCCGATGACTTATGCGTGGGCTCAAAGGCCATTTGGGACGCCTCAAAGCTCCAGCACATTTTTGTGACAAGGTGCCATCCTGCCAGCATCGGCTTTTCCACAGCTGCCGGGTGCCTGCAAATCGTCAGAGACACGGATGACTACGGATTAGCCGTAGAATTGCGATCGGAGGGTGAGAAAATCATCGCACCGATCGCGGCGGGCGTCCTATCTGAGCTGGAGATCTGGCAGGCAAAGCGTATGCCGCTGGACTGCCCGGAAACGCTGCTGTTACAGGAGGAATGCATGGTGGCTTTGGATGGCGAGCGAGAGTTGCGCGGACACGCGGGAGATACCTTGACTTTTACCGTCACGAGGCATGGCCCATGGCGCGTACAAGCAAAAAGAGCACTTGAAGAAGCTGTCCGCCGCGAATTCTTCGCTGCCGGCAGAATGATCGATCCCACATAATTACGAGGAGGTGTATACATGGCGCAAGAAGTCTTGATGCCAAAGCTGGGCCTGACCATGACGGAAGGGACCATTGAAGAATGGAAATACAAGGAAGGCGATAGCGTCAAAAAAGGCGATGTTCTGTTTTCCGTGGCAACAGATAAATTGACAAACGATGTGGAGGCAGAGGCGGACGGTGTTCTGCTGAAAATCCTGCTTCCCGAGGGGGAGACCGCACCGTGCAAGGCGGTGATCGCTTACATTGGGGAAGCGGGCGAGGTCATTGCAGAGGGCGGTGCTTCCGCAGACAGCACCGCGGCGCAAGCTCCGGCTTCTTCCGCGGCGGCTGTTCCTGCCAAGGCTCCCGCTGCCACACGCGATCCGGGTACGCCGGTTTTAGCTTCTCCGGCAGCGAAAAAGCTGGCCAAGGAAAAGGGCGTTGACCTTGCTCTTGTTGCCGGAACCGGCCCGAAGGGGCGGATCACTCTTGAGGATGTCGAAGCATATCTAACCGCGCCCAAGGCCAACGAACCCGCTGCCGAAGTAAAGACCAGTCCTTTGGCTGCAAAGATTGCTGAGGAGTTGGGCGTTGATGTTTCCAAGATCCAGACCGATAGCCGTGTGATGAAGGCAGATGTTCTGGCCGCTGCCGGCGTGTGTACGGCAGCTCCTGCCGCTGAAGCAGCCCCCGCGATCTCCGCCGGCGACAACGATGAGCCCCCCGTGAAGGTGAATCCGCTGCGCCGGAGTATTGCCGCCAACATGGCAAATTCCTGGCATACCTCTCCCCGCGTGACCTTTACCTTCGCCGTGGATGTGACCGCGATGAAGGCTCTGCGGGCAAAGCTGAAGGATAGCCTGAAGGAGCAGGGGATCAAGCTGACCTACAACCATATTCTGATGAAGGTGGTTGCCAAGGCACTGATGGAGTTCCCGGATGTCAACGCCAGCTTCGCGGACAATATGCTGACACGGCATAAGCACGTGAACATGGGACTGGCTGTGGCGAAGGGCGACGGCCTGATCGTGCCGAATGTGAAGAATGCCGACAGCAAGAGCCTTGCGGAGATCGCGAAAGAGACCGAGGCTCTGATCGAAGCTACCCGCAGCGGAAAGATCGATATGAAGGACATGACCGGCGGAACCTTTACGATCTCCAGCCTGGGTCCCTATGGCGTGCGGAGCTTCTCCCCGATCATAAACCAGCCTGAGCTGGCGATTTTGGGTGTATGCGACATCGTGGATACGCCCATTGTGTGCAACGGCGAGATCGTGATCCGTCCCATGATGAACCTGTGCCTGACCGCTGACCACCGTGTGGTAGACGGCGTTATGGCCTGTAAATTTATGAAGCGGGTCGTGGAGCTGCTGGAGAATCTGTATCTCTTGCTTATCTGACAGAGAACGGACGGTGGCACTTGCCTCCGTCCGTTTTTGCCTAAAAAAGAGAACCGTGCTCTTTTCGCAAAGCGCGGATGCACAACCATGAAAATGCAGAAAGGACAGAGTAAAATGGCAACTGAAGTATTGATGCCCAAGCTGGGCTTGACCATGACAGAAGGCACGATCGAGGAATGGCGGATCAAGGAAGGGCAGCCGGTGAAAAAAGGCGAGGTGCTCTTTTCTGTTGCGACAGATAAGCTGACCAACGATGTGGAAGCAGATGCGGATGGTGTTCTGCTGAAGATCCTGCTGCCGGAAGGCGAGACCGCCAGCTGCAAGAGCGTCGTCGCCTATATCGGGCAGCCCGGCGAGGCGATTCCCGGCGTGGCTTCCGGCGCAGCTCCTGCCGCGGAGAGTGCGCCCGTCCCTGCCGCTGCAGCCGTTTCCACCGACGGCCCCAGGACTGTGCTGGTGGTCGGCGGCGGCCCCGGCGGCTATGTGGCCGCTATCCGCGCTGCACAGCTGGGGGCCAAGGTCACCGTCATCGAGAAAGAGCATCTGGGCGGCACCTGCCTGAATGTGGGCTGCATCCCCACCAAGTGCCTGCTGCACTCTGCGGAGCTGGTGGAGGACATCAAGAACCAGGGCAAGGAGATCGGCGTTGAGGTCGAGGGTGTGAAGGTCAACTTCCCCCAGGTCATCAAGCACAAGAACGACATCTCCAAGAAGCTGACCTCCGGTATCGCCGGCCTGTTCAAGATGAACAAGGTCAAGAAGATCGACGGCGAGGCTTCCTTCGTGGCTCCCGGCAAGCTGTCTGTAAAGAAGGCTGACGGCACCACCGAGGAGATGACCGCCGACGCCATCATCGTGGCTACCGGATCCGTCAACTCGCAGCCTCCTATCCCCGGCCTGAAGGAGAACCCCAACTGCATCGACTCCACCGGCGCCCTGAGCTTGGAGGCCCTGCCCAAGAGCATGGTCGTCATCGGCGGCGGCGTCATCGGTCTGGAGCTGGCCTGCGCTTACGCGTCCTTTGGCACCAAGATCACCGTGGTGGAGGCCATGGATCACATGCTGCCCATGCTGGACGGCGACCTCACCAAAATCGGCGTAGAGCACATGAAGAAGATGGGTATGGAGTTCCATCTGGAATGCCCGGTGCAGGCGGTGGAAAGTAGCTCTGTGGGTGCCAAGGTCATCTGCAAAAACAAGGCTGGTGAAACCGTCAGCTTCGAGGCGGAGAAGGTGCTGGTAGCCATCGGCCGCAAAGCCAATACCGCCATGCTCGACCTCGATACCGGTAAACTCGACAACGACCGCGGCCGCATCAAGGTCAATGACAAGATGGAGACCAGCGTCCCCGGCGTGTATGCCATCGGCGACTGTGTCATGGGCTATGCCCAGCTGGCGCACACTGCCTCCGCCATGGGCGAGGTGGCGGCAGAGAACATCTGCGGCCATGAGGCGCACTATGATGAATCCACCAACCCCACCTGCGTCTATATTGAGCCGGAGGCTGCCTCTGTGGGACTCACGGAGGAGCAGTGCAAGGCCAAGGGCATCGCATACAAGGTGGGTAAGTTCCCCATGAGTGCCAACGGAAAGGCACTGATCCTCAATGGCGGAGAGGGTCTGGTAAAGCTCATCGCCGGAGCGAAATACGGCGAAATTCTGGGTATGCATATCATAGGACCACGAGCCACAGACCTCATTTCCGAGGGCGCGCTGGCCATCCGGCTGGAGGCCACGGTGGATGAACTGATCTCTACCATTCATAGTCATCCCACCGTCACCGAAACGCTGCGGGAGGCCGCGCTGAACTTTGATAAGCGGGCAATCCACATGAAAAATTGATGGAAGTAGTCAAAACACCATACGAAAGAAAGGAGAATACCCAAAATGTTAAAGCTGGACTTTACCGGAAAAAATGTGCTGGTGGTAGGCGGAGGCCGTGGCATAGGCAAAGCCTGCGCATTGAACTATGCAGACTGCGGTGCGAATATTTTTATCGGCAACCGCAATGAGGAGCAGGGAAAGAGCACAGTCGAGGAAATCAAAAAGATGGGCGCACGTGCCGACTTCTGCAGGGCGGACATTTCCAAGAAAGAGGACGTCGTAGCGCTGCTGGACGCCGCGCTGGAATTCTTCGGCGGCACAGTGGATGTCATACTGCATAACGCCGGTGTTATTTCCACCTACGACTTTCTCGAGATCGAGCCGGAGGAAGTGGAGAGACTGTTCAACATCAACGTACTCGGTGTTTCCCATATGCTGCAGGAGGGCATGAAGCAGATGCTCAAGCAGGGTCACGGGAACATCGTGACGGTCTCATCCATCGCTGGTCGAACCAACATGGGCTTGCTGCAGCACTATTGCGCAACAAAGGCTGCGGTGATCAGTCTTACTCAGGCAGCCGCCAAAAAGGGCGCGCCGCACGGCATTCGGGTAAACTCCGTCGCGCCCGGCATCATCCGCACCAATATGTGGGAGGAGATCCTGGACGGCATGGCTACCGGCTGGCGGGGCACCGAGGGCGGACGTACCTCCATCACTCCGGAGGAGCGCGAGCGGAACTGGAACAATTCCATCAGGGATCTGATTCCGATGGGTCAGGCGCAGACCGAGGACGACATCGCCTACGGTGTGCTCTTTATTTCCTCCGATCTCGCAAAGACCATTACGGGACAGGTGCTCACAATTGACGGCGGCTGCACAATGGTGTAAAGGTGTGCAGTAGAAGAAGGACAAATTGATTGATTGCAAAAAAAATATCGAGAAATGAAAAAAAGAGGTTGTCAGCATGGGGTTGTTATAGTATAACCCATTTGTGATAAAAATCACAAAGGTGAAAATACATACCATGCCGCAACGGCAGAGAACGAAAGCGAGGTTACAGTTATGGCACGTTTTACTTTACCCCGGGATCTGTATCATGGAAAGGGCGCGCTCGAAGCGCTCAAGACGTTTGAAGGCAAGCGCGCGATGATCTGCATCGGCGGCGGCTCCATGAAGCGCTTTGGCTTCCTGGATAAGGCTACGGACTACCTGCGCGAAGCGGGAATGGAAGTCGAGCTGTTTGAAGGCATTGAGCCTGATCCTTCCGTCGAGACCGTCATGCGCGGCGCGGAGGCCATGATCCGCTTCCAGCCTGATTGGATCATTGCCATGGGCGGCGGCTCTCCCATCGATGCGGCCAAGGCCATGTGGATCAAGTACGAATATCCCGAGACGACGTTTGAAGATATGTGCAAGGTGTTCGCCCTGCCGAAGCTGCGCAAGAAAGCGCATTTCTGCGCCATTTCCTCCACGTCCGGCACAGCCACCGAGGTGACGGCTTTCTCTATCATCACGGACTATGCCAAGGGCATCAAGTATCCTATTGCCGACTTTGAGGTCACGCCCGACGTGGCCATCGTCGATCCCGATTTGGCTGAAACCATGCCCAAGAAGCTGGTCGCCCACACCGGTATGGACGCCATGACCCACTCCATTGAAGCGTATGTTTCCACCGCCAACTGCGATTTCACCGATCCGCTGGCGCTGCACGCCATCAAGATGATCCAGCACGATCTGGTCGATTCCTACAATGGCGATATGGCAAAGCGCGACAGCATGCATAACGCCCAGTGCCTCGCCGGCATGGCGTTCACCAACGCGCTCCTGGGCATCGTCCACTCCATGGCGCACAAGACCGGCGCTGCCTTTGACGAATACGGCGCGCACATCATCCACGGCGCGGCCAACGCCATGTACCTGCCCAAGGTCATCGCTTTCAACGCCAAGGACGAGACCGCGGCCAAGCGCTACGCCGAGATTGCCGACTTCATGCAGCTCGGCGGCGAAACGGTGGAAGAGAAGGTCGCCCTGCTCATCGCGGCGCTGCGCAAGATGAACGACGATCTGAACATCCCCCATTGCATCGCCCACTACGGCGCGGACAGCTACCCCACCGAAAAGGGCTTTGTGCCGGAAGACGTGTTCCTGGCCAAGCTCCACGACATCGCGGTCAACGCCATCGCAGACGCCTGCACTGGCTCCAATCCCCGCCAGCCCTCCGTCGAAGAGATGGAAAAGCTGCTCAAGTGCTGCTACTACGATACCGAAGTGGATTTCTAAACATCCTTCGGAATACAAAAGCGTGCGGGAAGATGCAAGCAGCGAAGCAGCGGTCGGATCATACATCCTGCCGCTGCTTCATTTTTTGTAAATTGACCAATCAGACAGCACAGGCATTCGCCTTACCTGCCCGAGAAGTCTCCTCTCTGCTGTACAGCAGAGCTTCCACCATGGCTTTAATCGCGGCGCGATCTCGCACATCGCAGGCACGAATAAGCCGGACAAGCTGGACCTCTTCTGATTCTTCTACCTCATCTTCTGGATAAACCACTCGGTCAGCGGAGATTCCCAAAGCCCGCACGATCCGACAGAACACCTCGATACTTGGCGCACGTTGTTCATTTTCGATTGCCGCCAAGTGCCGCACGCCAATTTTGGCGCGTTCTGCAATGATTTCACGGGAAAAACCTTTCTGCAACCGAATTCCTTTTAAGATCAGGCCCATCTTGTCCGTTATTTTTGTTTCATCTTTTTCGAACACTCTCAGTTCACCTCCAGCTATATTCTATCGGGAGACGCCGAAACAGAGAATGTCGTATTCGTAGTTATATTTTGGAACTAATGGTGCCATACGTTCCGGTAATCCGGCCATATAAAAAAACGGCTGGATTGGCGGGAGACTTGTCATGCTTACAACAGGGACCTCCTTTCCGTCCAGAAAGGAGGTCTTATGCACTCTCTGTGTGTAAGAACACCGCTCATTTTGAGCGCGTCAATATGAGACAGCCATCCTGCGGGTTGGAAGTGGACATTGGATTTTAAATCACCTTCCAAACGCAGATAGCGGAGCATATCCCAAGTATGACGCATTAGTTCTTAATAAAAGCTACGCTCAGAACAAAAATGCACAGGCGCAATATATGCGCCTGTGCATTTTTGTTCGACAGAAAGCAGAGGGGACGCCCCGCTGCCGCGACCCGCCACCCGTTTCTGAGATTTGCAGCCAACCAAATTTCAGAATACGGAGGAACCATATATGGGCTTTAATTATGCGGCAGAAAAGAAGAAGTTTGAAACGCTGTGGGCAAGACTCCGGCGTGAGTATAGGGCGGCCGGGATGTCCGATACCGCCATCCAGAAGATGCACGACTTCGATTGGGAGGTATTCAAACAGGAGAGGATCTATCGCCTGCATACGCAGGACTTGGGCATTGGCATCTTTGACGAGCCTTCCGCCGAGCAGGAGGACAAGTCCGCATTGATGAAAAAGTTCCTGGAATCGGTCAGCCGCTGGGACGATTACACGATGGCGTCAAGGTACGGCTGGATAGAGGGGATCGGTGACCAGCGGTTGGTGAGGGTGCTGAAAAGGCTTTCGCTTTCGGAGAAGGAGCTCTTGACCAAGTATTGCATTGAGGACAAGACCCAGCAGGAAATTGCAGCGGAAATGGGCCTCTCCCAGAGAGCTGTCGGTAAGCAACTTCAACAACTCAAAAATTTTTTCAGGAAATTTTGAAAAATGGTTCTAAAAATCGCGTTCTCGCTGCCTACCACATGAGGGGATCTTTTTCATGATCCCTCTGAACCTTGAAAAACACCGCCCAGGCGGTCATATCCGGTGACTGGAATACCTTTGCTGACGGCGTGAGCGTCAGACCGGGTGCGCGAGGACCACCTGTGCGGAGCATGATCCGCATATTAGGACGGCCAATGGAAGGTGCAGAGTGATACCCACCCAGGTCAAATGCAGCTTTGGCAGACTGCTTCGCCATGACCCCGTCAGCTTACAATGATACTCCTGTACGCAGCTTCGAGAGAACCTCGGAGGGGTGAAACTCCCGTGACGCGCGCCAGCGCGGTTCCAGCCGCCGCCCTTGCCTGGGGAAGTAGTGTCGAATACAGGCAGAAACGCAAGAGCAAGAAGGCCGCTCCGCAGGGAGCAGTTCCGCCCCGTTACGGAGCGGCCTTTTCCGCTTTGCGGCAGAAGTATGGGGATCGTCCGCTTCTTTCTTTTATTTGGACGGCCTGTGATCGATTTCTCTCCTTATCCACCGGACGATCCTCATATTTGTGCCGCAAGGCAAGATTCAGAAAAGAGGTACCGACATGGATCAGAACGTCAATTATTACGGCATCATCCTTCTGCTGCGCCAGCTTCGGGAAAGCGGCAGCTTCAGCGAAAAGGAGCTGCGGAGGGTGGCGGCACGGATCGCCGCGGACAGCGGCGCGGACATCATGATTTCTCTCTGATTTCCTTCATCTTTCAGTAGCTTTCTGAACAAGGTTGTGGTAGTGTTTGTGTTGCAAAAACAGGAGGTGAGCAGGCATGGCGGAAAAGCATCTGACAGACGGCACAACGGCACTGGCAGCGCAGCCCCGCGTCATCAAGATCGAGGCGGCGGAGAAGCAGCGGAATGCGCAGCTACGGGTAGCGGCCTATACCCGTGTCAGCTCGGACTCCGATGACCAGCTCAACTCCTTCGCGGCGCAAAACCGCTACTACGCCGAGCTGATCTCCGGCAAGGCTGAATGGCGCATGGTGGATATCTACGCCGACGAGGGCATCACCGGCACCTCCGCCGCAAAGCGGGAAGATTTCCAGCGCATGATGGCGGACTGCCGCAGAGGACTCATCGACCATATCCTCGTCAAATCCATCTCCCGCTTCGCCCGGAACACAAAGGACTGTCTGGAGGCGGTGCGGGAGCTAAAGGAGTTGGGCGTCAATGTCCGCTTCGAGCGCGAGGGCATCGACACCGCTAATGTGAGCAGCGAGCTCATCACCGCCATCTATGCCGCCTTCGCCCAAAAGGAGAGCGAATCCATCTCCGGCAATATGCGCTGGAGCTGTCAGCGCAGGATGGAAGCAGGGACTTTCCTTCCCTCGTCCATGGCCTACGGCTACAAACTTGTTGGCAGGAAAATAGAAATCGATGCTGACTCCGCACTGGTGGTCTGCCGCATCTTCCAATGGTACCTCAACGGTGTTAATAGAACCGCAATTGCAAAAAAGTTGAACGAGGAGGGCATCTCCAGCGGTCAGCGTAAAAAATGGCATGATGCCTCCGTTCGATACATCCTCACCAACGAAAAATACACGGGAGATTCCCTGTGGCAGAAAACCTACACCAGCGACACACTTCCAACGACCCGCCATAAGAACAAGGGTGAACATGAACAGTATTACGCAGTTGGGACGCACCCCCCTATCATTCCAAGAGAAATCTTTGACCAGGCACAGAATCTGCTTCAAAAAAGAGAAACCGACTATAGAAAAAGGAACTGTCCGGGATCGCATCCCCTAACGGGAAAAATTGTCTGCGGATGCTGCGGAAGCACCTTCCGCCGAAAGGAGTATCGTGGGAAGATCCGGTGGGCCTGCATGGGCCACGAAAGATCCGGAAAGGATTGCCCCATCACACCGATCACCGGAAAAACCATTTATGAAGCCTTCTGCCGCCTCTATTATAAACTCAAGCATCAGAGTCTCCCCATTCTGGAGCAGATGCTGGAAACCCTCCGGACGATCCGTGATCGCAGACTGCTCTGGAGCGAGGACATCGTTTCCCTCAACAAAAAAATATCTGAACTCTCCAGTCAGAATCAAACGCTGGCCTTTCTCAAGCAAAACGGCCTCGTTGATCCTGACATTTTTATATCCAAAAGCAACGAGCTGACCCGCCAGCTCCGGCAGGCCAAGCTGGACAAAGAGGAACTTATGGATGCCGAGGGGGATACCACCGCCCAGCGGACGCGGGAGCTGATAGCCCTGCTGGAGGATGGGCCGGACTTCCTCGACCGCCCCGACGCGGAACTGATGGGTGAACTTGTTGAAAAAATTATCATAGAGAGCAACGATACCCTCCGCTTCCGCCTGCATAATGGGCTGGAGCTGCGGGAATCCATTGAGAGGACGGTGCGATAATGGGAAACCGAAAGCAGCCCTTCGGCTACCGTATGACGCTGGGCGAGATCACGATCCTGCCGGAGGAGGCGGAAACGGTACGGAGCATCTATCTGCAATACATTGCCGGAATCTCCTTCAAACAGCTTGCCGAACAGCTTCAGGCAGAGGATGTTCCCTATGATGAGGACAAGTCCTGGAACAAAAACATGGTCTCCCGCATTTTAGAGGATGACCGATACATCGGCCAGAAAGAATTCCCGGCACTCATTACGGCAGAGCAGTTCGATGCCGCGCAGAAACGCAGGAAGGAAATGCGTCCTGCGTACAAGCAGACACCCGCGCAGAAGGCCCTGCGGCGGCTCTGCGGCGCGCCGCCTTCTGAGCGGGTTGAGAAGATCGTCACCGACCTGCTCAACGAGCTCATACGCTGCCCCGACCGTGTCCAGCCAGCGGTATCCCAAGTGGTCGGCGCTGCCTGCGGAAAAACACGGGAGGAGCTGACCACCGCGCTGGAGCAGCAGCCCATCGACGAGGACAACGCCAGAGCGCTGCTCCTTCAACTGGCGGCAGAGCAGTACGACGCCATTGGGAACACAGAATACGAAACCGTGCGGCTGCGGCGGCTATTCACTGGCTGCAAACCCATGACGGAGCCGGATGCGGAGCTGCTGCAAAGCGCGGTGTCAAAGGTGCGCGTGACGAACAACTGCGTGATCGTGACGCTGAAGAACGGACAGACCATAGAGAGGAGAGATCAGCTGTGAACGAAACCGCCCCAAGAGTCATTAAGATCCCCGCAAAGCCGGAGTCGGTCCGGCAGGCGGAGCTCCAAAGACAGCTCCGGGTTGCCGCCTACTGCCGGGTCTCCACCAAAGAGGAAGATCAGGCGAACAGCTACGAGGTGCAAAAGGAATACTACACCGACAAGATCATGTCCAACCCCGTGTGGACCATGGCGGGCATCTTCGCCGACAAGGGCATCACCGGTACCTCGGTGAAAAAGCGCGAGGACTTCATGCGTATGATCCGCCACTGCCGCCAGAAGAAAATAGACGTTGTCCTCACCAAATCAGTCTCCCGCTTCGCCCGCAACACGGTGGACTGCCTCTACTACACACGGGCGCTCAAGGAGCTGGGCATCGCCGTCATCTTTGAAAAGGAGAACATCAATTCGCTGGAGGAGGACAGTGAGCTGCGCATCACCCTCTCCGGCGCCTTCGCACAGTCCGAGAGCGAATCCATCTCCGCCAACGTCACATGGGGCAAACGCCGCGCCATGGAGAGCGGAAAGGCGACCATCCAGTACAAATATCTCTACGGCTACCGCAGGGGCGCGGACGATAAGCCGGAGATCATCCCGGAGGAGGCGGAGGTCGTCCGCTGGATCTACGAGCGGTACCTCGCCGGGGCCAGCACACGGATGCTGCGGGACGAGCTGCATGAGCAGGGCGTGATATATTCCGAGAAGTCACCGCGATGGACGCTGCCTCATATCAAGAGCATCCTGCGGAATGAGAAATACTGCGGCGACGTGCTGATGCAGAAGACCTTTCAGCAGGATGTCATCAACCGCAAGGTCATCAAAAACACGGGGCAGCTCCCTATGTACCTCATAGAGAACCACCACGAGGGCATCGTCAGCCGCGAGAAGTACAACGCGGTGCAGGCGGAGATGGCACGGCGCAAGGCGGCAAAAAGCCCCTCCAAGAGAGCCCCCACTGGTCTTGCCGCCTACACCAGCCGCTACGCCCTCTCGGACCGTCTGGTGTGCGGCGAGTGCGGAACGCTGTACCGCCGCTGCACGTGGACGCGCCCCGATGGAAAGCGCGTCGTATGGCGCTGTGTGAGCCGCCTGGACTACGGCAAGAAATACTGCCACAGCTCGCCCACGCTGGACGAGGCGCCGCTCCAGCAGGCGATCATAGCCGCCCTCAACACCGTCCTGCCGGACTTGGATGGCCGCATCCGCCAAATCACGGAGGCGTTGGAGGCGGAGGTCATCCCGTTCTCCGGCAGCGGCATGAGCCTTGGTGACATCGACCGCAGACTGGCAGAGTTGGAGGCACAGTTCCAAAAGCTGCTGGAAAAGGCGGCGGATGATCCCATCGCCTATGGGGATCAGTTCAAGGAGATACTGGATGAGCAGACCGCGCTAAAGGAACTGCGGGCCTCCATCCTTGCAGAGAATAAGGAACACGCCGAAGCGGATCGGCGCATCAGGGATGCCGCGGGGATGCTGGAAAACGCTGTGCCCCACATCACGGAATGGGACGAGAGCGCCATCCGGCAGCTGGTGACGCAGGTGAAGGTGCTGTCCAAAAACGAGATCAGCGTGACGCTCAAGAGCGGCATTGAGATCCGGCAGAGCATATCAGACTAAAAAAGGAGATGGGAAAATGGTATTTGTGACCGGTGACCTCCACGGAAATTTTGAGCGATTCAAACCAAAATACTTTCCCGAACAGGCGCGGATGACAAAGCAGGACATTATGATCTGCACCGGCGACTTCGGGGGCGTGTGGTTTGGCGACATCCGCGACGATGAAACGCTGGACTGGCTGGAACGCCTGCCCTTCACGCTGGCCTTCGTCTGCGGCAACCATGAAAACTATGACGCGCTGGAACGATATCCGGTGGACGATTGGCACGGCGGCAAGGTGCATCGCATTCGCCCTCATGTACTGCATCTGACGCGCGGTCAGATCTTCGAGCTGGAGGGCTGCCGCTTCTTCACCATGGGCGGCGCAAAAAGCCACGACATCGAGGATGGGATTCTGGAGCCGGATGCCCCGGATTTTGAGCGAAGGCTCATGATGCTCCAGCGCAAGCCCAGAGCGAGATACCGCATCAACCATATTTCGTGGTGGGCGCAGGAGCTGCCCTCCGATGAGGAATATGCCGAGGCGCGGCGAAGCCTCGACGCGGTCGGCTGGCAGGTGGACTACATCATCACCCACTGCGCTCCCACCAGCATCGCCCTCATGGGAAGCCGCCACAACGAGGCGGACCGGCTCACGGACTTCCTGCAAGAGGTACGGGAAAGAGCAAAATACCACTACTGGCTGTTCGGCCATTATCACGACAACCGAGCCATTGACGAAAAGCACATCCTGCTGTGGGAGCAGATCGTGCGAGTCATCTGAAGCAGGTCAAAGCAGAGAAAAACACGGCGGTCACCGTGCTTTTCTCTGCTTTGAGCGTTGATCAGGCGCGCCGCGCCGGAAAGGAGGAAAGCCCATGAACATTCGCAAGCCCACAGATTACACCACCCTGTTCGCCGCGCTGGACGCCGCTGTTGCGGCGCAGCTCCCGCAGATAGAAATGTACTGTGAAATTGGTCGGCTGGTCAGCGGCAGAGTGGAGAAAGGCGCGGCTGTCGCGGCGTCGGAATACCTGCAAGCGGCCTATCCCGCAGCCGATGGCTTCTCTCCCCGCAATGTGCGCCGGATGCGGGACTTCTACCGGATGTACGGCGACACGCCGGAATTGCTGGCAGCGGCAATGCGTCTGAATTGGACGCAGAATGTGGTCATCATGGAGGCCGGATTGACCATGGACGAGAGGTGCTGGTACATTCGGAAGGCCGCCGAAAGCGGCTTATCCAAAACGGAGTTGCTGCGGATGATTGAGAGAGCCGAGCATTCGGAAGTTGCTCTTGGCGAAAACGAGGATACCTGCTATACTGTAGAAAATGATGAGTTTTCGGAGAAGAACCAGTATGAAGAATATCCTGTTTATCTGCCATGGAAATATCTGCCGCAGCCCCATGGCCGAGTTTGTGATGAAGGACTTGGTGAAGAAAGCGGGGCTGTCGTCACAATTCCATATCGAGTCGGCGGCTACCAGCCGGGAGGAGATCGGCAACCCGGTCTATCCCCCGGCGCGGCGCAAGCTGGCGGAGCATGGGATCTCCTGCGACGGCCACGCGGCGCGGCAGCTTACCAATCCCGACTACGAAAAATACGATCTCCTGATCGGTATGGACAGTGCGAACCTGCGGAATATGCACCGCATCTGCGGCGGCGACTTTGCCGGCAAGCTGCACCTCCTGATGGACTACACCGACCGCCCCGGCGATGTTGCCGACCCGTGGTACACGGGAGATTTCGAGGTGACTTGGCGTGATGTGCTGGCGGGTTGCCAAGGGTTGATGAAAGAATTGTTGCAGTGAGGTGAATGGAATGGAACAGAATGATAAGATCCAGCTATTCGAAAACAAGCGCATTCGTACTGCGTGGGATGAGGAAAAGGAAGAATGGTATTTTTCCATCGTTGATGTGGTGGCTGTTCTAACCGACCAGCCAGACCAACGCGGCGCAAGTAACTATTGGGCGAAACTGAAGCAGCGTTTGAAAGAAGAAGGCGCAGATCAGTTGCTGACAAATTGTCAGCAACTGAAAATGAAGTCGCCCAAGGATGGAAAACGCTACAATACCGATGTGGCGGACACGGAGCAGCTCCTCCGTATCGTCCAATCCATTCCCTCGCCAAAAGCAGAACCATTCCGCGCTTGGTTAGCACAGATTGGTCGGGAGCGCATTGAGGAAACCATCGACCCGGAGCTGACCATCGAGCGGGCGCTGGAAACCTATCTCAAAAAAGGCTACACCCGCGAATGGATCAACCAGCGGCTGCAAGCCATCCAAGTTCGCAAAGAATTGACCGATGAATGGGATGCACGCGGCGTGCAGAAGGGTGTGGAGTACGCGATCCTCACTGACGAGATCTCCCGCGCATGGTCGGGGATGTCCACCCGCCAGTACAAAAACCTGAAAGGTTTGAAAAAAGAAAATCTTCGTGATAACATGACCACGCTGGAACTGGTGCTGAATATGCTGGCGGAGGCGACCACTACGGAAATTTCCAAGCAGAAAGCACCAAGCACATTTTCAGAGAATATAGCGGTTGCCCGCGAGGGCGGTGAGGCCGCCGGAATCGCACGGAAGGCGGTTGAGGAACGCACAGGTGTTCCTGTCATCACCTCCAAGAACGCCGCGCAGCTCAATCAGGTCGTGACTGACCTTTTGGAAGGGGCAGCCGCAGATATGAGCGAGATGCCAGAGGAAAAATAGCGTTTTCGCATAACGGTTTTTCATGCGGCCAATTAGCAGCTCTTGAAATCACCCATTAAAAAAGTTTGAGAAAAGTTAAAAAGAACGGAGAATTCCGACTTGCACATGGCATTTTTGAGCCGAGGGTTCAAAAATCTACAGTGGTATAGCATGACATAATGTGGAGACAAAAAAGATGTCTCCTGCGAAAAGCCCGAATATATCGGGCTTTTTTGCTACCCAAACGGCGATTTTTCTCTGTGCCAAAACGCAGATGTAAAATCGCCGTTTTTCCTTTGTGGATAGACTTGAACTCCCGAAAAGTAAATATCAGATACACAGGCAGATAGAAATCAAAAATCTATCTGCCTTTTTTATTACCTTCATAAAGGAGAAGACAGATATGCTACAGAAAGAATTAGCCAAACGCCTCAAATCTCGGTACGATACCAAAATGGACGGTGACGGTTGGCTGGCGGTGTCCTCGGATGGGATGCCGCTGTGCCGGGTGAAGTACAACGGGAACTGCATCGTCAACGACAACCCCTACCTCTCGGAGGAATACCTCGGCAAAATCGCTGAAGTTCAAAATGAGCTGCTCACCGTAAAGGACTATGTCGCTCTTTACGAACACGCGCAGCAGATGAAGGCGGCGGATGTTTCGGAATACCGACAGCTTGCCTCCTTCGGAGATACGGTGTTGGCGGCGACCTACAGCGAAAAGAACGGCTTTATGTTCTGCACATGGAAGCAGAATACAGACGGCAACTCGGTGTTTTGGGGAGATTACTCGCCGAACTATGAATCTGTCATGTCCACGGTACTTTCTCGTCTCAATGCATTTCTGGACTCGGAACTGGAGCAGGTGCTTTGCTTCGACAGCGCCATCGATGCAGAGAAGTTTGCTTCTGAAAAGTCTGCCATCTTTCTTATTCTTCCGGAGGAGGACACCACCAAAAACTTCATGGCGGGCTTGATGATTCAAAATCTGAGCCGTGAACTGTTTGCTGTGGCGGATGAAAACGGAGGGAAGCTGCAAAACCGTGCGGTACTGTATTGTGATGAGTTCGGCACTATGCCTCCCTTCGATGTCCTCCCACTGTTCTCAGCAGGCCGTTCCCGCCGCCTGACGCTGGTGCCGATTATTCAGTCCTTAGCGCAGCTTGAAAAAAACTACGGAAAAGAAGGAAGCGAAATTATTCAGGACAACTGCCAGGACACCATCTTCGGCGGCTTCGCACCCAACAGCCAGACGGCAGAGGTGCTGTCCAAGGCGCTCGGAAACCGCACCGTTCTGTCTGGATCGGTGAGCCGTGGGAAGAACGACCCCAGCCAGAGTCTGCAAATGATGGAGCGTCCACTGCTGACGCCAGATGAGCTGAAGTCTATTCCCAAGGGGAATTTTATTGTCCAAAAGACGGGACAGCATCCCATGCGTACCCGCCTGCGGCTTTTTCTGGAATGGGGTATCACCTTCGAGAAACCTTATATCGTGCCGGAGCGGGTAGATCGTGCGGTAGCTTATGCAAACCGTGAGGATCTGGAGCGAAATCTTCCGCAATCAAGCAAGGCGGAGAATGCGGATATGCGTGGAGCCTATGCCGTTTCCGGACGCGGCGGCATTGCCCATGAGCCTGCTGTAGATAAGCCCCGGCGCAGGGGCGGCAAGCAGATGAAAACTTACGGTGAGGAGGATCTATGAGTTACTTTGGAACAATTTACGCCGACACCGAACTGCCCTCCAGAGCGAGGGCAGTTTATATGTATCTGCGTGACCGTGCAGACAGCGAGGGAAAATGCTGGCCAGGAATCAAGACGATTGCGTCCGACATGCGATTGTCACGCTCCACGGTCAAACGGGCATTGACGGATCTGGAGCAACATGGATACCTGCAAAAGATCCCACGCTACCGTGACAATGGGAGCAGCACATCCAACCTGTATTCCGTGCAGTAAGTCCGTAAAAAAGCGCAGTCCTCCGCCAAGGGAGGACTGCGCCCATTTGCTGAACCCAGGGGAGGTCCATGATGGACCTCCCAGAAGGACTCACTCTATCGGAGATTTAACACAGAGAAAGAAACAAGCGTCACTTCCAGAATTGCTCTAAAACCCTCTATGATATGCAAACTATAAAAGAGCGTATTGGTTATCCGAAGTATAAGTATAACTCTTATTGGATATTCTCAGCATATCGTAATTCTTTGGATTTGCGATGGCATCGTAGCAAAACTCAGCACCCATCATTAGTTGGCGCTGACATTCGCCAATCTCAGGAACCACATCAGCATAGATGCTATTATTTACATAGCACATAGAACATGATATGGGATTTAACTCTACAATGTCTATATACGAATTACCGTTGCTGTCAATAAATTCGCCTAAATCTAATGCGTAGTTAGCTGGGAAAACGCCCAATCTTCTAATGTGATCTACCATATGTATGGCAATATTTTTGTGTGATTTTGGCACGGTGTGTTTGAGTGAATGGAGCGCCCTGGATGAGTTGACAACCTGATTATTCAAAATAATGTGCCTGATTTCGCGTGTGCCCAACTGCATGATTAACGCTCGCTTTAGATACATTCATGTACTCAGCAACCTCTACTGAACGAACTGAACCATGTTGCGCTTCAAGAATAAATATGGCTTTTAGATAGTCTTCTCCTGAAGAATGAAGTCTTTCTTTTGTAACCGCCTCAGCCACACTGCTGGACATTATTTCACATGAACAGATGCAATGTCTACGTAGCTGGCATCTGTGTAGAAGTCATAGCCAGTTATCTTATCAGTATTCCACAGAGCCAGATCGTGAGTGCCGGTTACAGGCACCAGAAGATTCTGATCTGCAATACCATTCAGAATCATTCCATAGATTTCCTGCACACGCTGAGAATCAGAAGTGGAGTCCAATTCTGCGAAAATTTCAGGATTTTCAAAGAAAGCAGAGAACTGGCAGAGGATCGGATCACCCATAGCGCCAGGAGCCATATTGCTCATATCTGTTGCAGGGTCAAAGGAACCGCCAGCAGTATTGTAGAAGGTCAGATCATATTCGCCAGCCATCAAGGCTCCATACCAGGTGTTCATGTCTACTGCATCAATAGTAACATCGAAGCCGAGCTCTTTAAGAGAAGCTGCAATAGAAAGAACTGCATTGTCAACACTTGCAAGGCTCTGAGAATAGTTGAAATGAATGGCGAGAGAAGTTCCGTCCTTCTCCAGGATACCGTCATCATTGGTATCCTCATAGCCGGCTTCCTTCATGAGCTGCTTTGCCTTTTCCATGTCGGTAGGATAGGTCTTAACCTCCACACCGCAGTTGGGCTTTTCATTCGGAAAGAGGGTTTCGGCAGCAGTCTCCAGGCCATCGAAAACAGAGGTTTCCAACTCCTGCTGATTAACAGCGTAGGATACTGCTTCCCTTACAAGAGGATCATTAAAGGGAGCCTTATTCAGGTTCATACCCAGATAACGAGTTTGGTTGGTGCTGTCATCCATGGCATGACCGAAAGCGGCATCCTGGGAAATTTCCGTGTAGCCTTCTGCGCTAAGTCTGCTGGAGCCGAGAATTGCATCGATTTCGCCGTTGCGCAGAGCAAGAATTTTTGCAGCATTATCAGGAATCACTTTGACCTTGAACTCGTCCACTTCAGGAACTTCGCCCCAGTAGTATGGATTGCGGATAAAGGTATAGGTATCTCCCTCGACCCGGTCAAACATATAGGGACCAGTACCCATAGTTGCACTCACGCAATTCTCGTAAGCCTTTTCTACGCCGCCTTCAAAGGCTGCGGGATTCACAATACCAAGAGGCAGCGCCATGGTCAGATTGTCAAGAGCAGCGTAATAAGGGGTCTTCAAAGTCATTACAAAGGTTTTTTCATCCGGGGTTTCCAGCTTGTCAAACAAAGTAGTGAGCTTACCGAAGGCACCATTCTGGGGACCCAGATTGGTTACTACTGCTTCAAGGGTCATCTTTACTGCCTCGGAAGTCAGAGGAGTACCGTCAGAAAATTTGACACCATCACGCAGATGGAAGGTGTAAGTCTTGCCGTCATCACTGATTTCCCAGGTTTCAGCCAACTCGCCCTGGATCTTCCCGTTATCATCGTAGCTTACCAGAGTGTTGTAAAAATTACGACTCCAGAATCCGGCACCGTAAGTGCTGGATACCATAGGCGTGATGACAGGATAGAAGCCTACAGAAAAGTCCCAATTCTCGGTGACAGTGATTGAGGCCGGCTCTGCTTTCTCGTCAGGGTTCGTGCCGCAAGCTGCCATAGCAAGGCACATCACAAGTGCGAGTCCGAAAGCTAAAAGTTTTTTCAGTTTCATGTACAAAATCTCCTTTATTTATTTTTATATCATGCTTTTCAGCAGGGTATATGTATTTATTGAATGGTTTAACCCAAATATGGAGCAATAGAATGCAGCAGAAGCTTGGTATACGGATGTGTAAAGCAGTCTGTCGAACCGTGAAATGTACGGTCTTCGATAATCTTACCGCAACGCATCACCATCACACGGTCTGCAAGATATAGCGCAACGTCCAGGTCATGGGTAATGAAAAAGCAAGTCATTTTTCGCTCCTGATGGAGTCGCTTCAGCAAATCAAGAATATGTTTACGAACCAGGACATCCAGCCCACTGACTGCTTCATCAAAAATCAACACATCCGGTTGAGCCGCTAACGCTCTTGCAATACATACACGTTTTTGTTGTCCACCGGATAGCTCATGAGCTTTTCGCAGCTTGATCTCTTCGGGAAGCTCCATCATGGTAAGAAGATCATTGATTTCCCGTTCTTCTTCCTTTTTGCTGAGTTTTCTGAAATTACGAATTGGCTCTGCAATGATTTGATATACCGTAAAGCGAGGGTCCATTGCTCCCTTGCCATCCTGAAGAATCAGCTGTATTTTAGATCGCAGTACCTGCTTTTGCTTGCCCTGGCAGAGGGAAATGTTTTTTCCTTCAAACAGTACCTCTCCAGAAGATGGAACCAGAAGACCGCACATGAGCTGAGCCAAAGTGCTTTTACCAGATCCGCTTTCTCCCACCAAAGCGCAAAATGAACCATTCTGAATAGTAAAATCTACATGATCAACGGCCAGAAGCTCGTTGCTTGTGCCTTGTTCATGAAATTCTTTTGATAGGTTGTTGACTTTAATCATGATTCCGCCCCTTTCGTGAAAGCACAGGAAAGGGAGTAAGCTTCAATCAGCGACCTTGTATAAGGTTCTGTGGTATGATCGAAGACAGATTGAACTTCACCAGATTCTATAATTTTTCCTTCTTTCATCATCAACACGCTTCCACCTAATTGAAGAGCTGTTGCGAAATCATGAGTTACCATAAGAATCCCAACTCCATTTGCTTTCATCTGCGAAAATAAATCTATGATTCCATTTCTGTGAATCACATCCAAAGCAGTTGTCGGCTCATCGGCAAGCACGAATTTTGCATCAAGCATCATAGCCATTGCGATAATGACACGCTGAAGCATTCCTCCGGAAAGCATATGGGGGTATGCTCTGTATACCCTGTCAGGATCATCTAAGCCTACATCATGCAGAAGCCGCAGAATATAGTTGTAACGCTGCTGGCGGGATTTGTCGGAATGAAGCCGTAGCGTTTCATCCATCTGTCTGCCAATACGCATAGAAGGGTCCAATGCAGTCATTGGATTTTGCGGGATATAGAGAATCTGGTTTCCGTATATTCCTCGTCTCTGCTTTTCTGACGAATTCAAAAGATCAGTCTCGCCGAAGAAAACGGAACCCGACACCTTAAATTTTTTAGGGTCCAATAAGTTTAGCACCGCACTACAGGTCATTGTTTTGCCGCTGCCTGACTGGCCTAACAAGATCAAAGACTCTCCTTCTTTGACTGCAAAGGATATTTCAGAAACCAAGTTATCCGTGCCTGACCGAAGATTAATGCTTAAATGATCAATCATAAGTGATGGCATCATAGGCTGTCCTCCTCCGGCGTCAGAATATCACGGAGTGCTTCTCCAAATAAATTGAAGCCTGCTGCCGTTACGAAGATGCACAAGCCTGGATAGATTAGCAATTCCGGATGAGAGTAAAGCGCTGTCCTGGCATCATTTAACATGGCACCCCATTCCGGTGTGCCGGAGGGAAGGCCAAGTCCGAGGAAAGCAAAGCTGGAAACCATAATGATGGAAGAAGCGACACCAGTGGAAACATACACAAGAAACTGTGGCAGAATGTTAGGAATCAGATGTCTGAAGACCAGCTTTCCTGTATTGCACCCAGAAATCCGGGCTGCCAGGATATAATCTTTACCCATTTCTTGAACGGAATAAGATCTGACAATACGAACAAACCAAGCCCAGGTCGCTATCACAACAGAAACGGCAATGTTTTGGAGTCCGTTCCCCAGAACGCCTATGACAGCAATAGCAATGATAAGAGAAGGAAAAGCAATAAACACATCACAGAGTATAGTAATGAAATGGTCTGCTTTTTCTCCAGCACAGGCGCTAAAAGTACCGACAATCAGACCAATCACAGACAAAATCAGCAGCACAGGTAAACTGATTCCGATGGAATATCTGGCTCCATACAGCAGCCTTGATAAGGTACACCTGCCCAATTGATCTGTTCCAAGAGGGTATTCTGCGTCAGGCTGAGCATACTTTTGCGATAAATTCACCAATTCAGGGTCGTGAGGCGAAAAAGCAGGTGCTGCAATCGCAATCACAATCACAATAGCAATCAGGCACAGACCGATGATTGCCTGCGGCCTTTTGAGTAGCTTATGTATCATTTTCTTCCCTCACCATCCATGGACAAAGCAGACGGTTGATTATGTCTGCCATGAAATTTGCGACGACAAAAATTGCTGCAATGACGACTATACAGGTAGAAACTGCAATCGTATCTGCTGCAATCACACTGTCCACCAGATAAGTTCCGATTCCCTTGATTGAAAAAACACTTTCGATTACCGCCCCTCCGGCAATTAGAAAGCCGAATTGCTGAAAGAAAATTGTAACAACAGGCGGTAAGGCATTTCGCAGAATGTGGCATACCAGAATTCTGTTGGCAGATAGTCCACGGGCTTTTGCAAACCGAACATAATCAGAAGATAATTCAGCCAGAAGAGAGGAACGCATAATTCGGATGAGTGAACACGAACTGGGAACCGCCAGGGCAAATGAAGGTAGTAAAAAGCCCCTCCAACCTGGACTTGGTAAGACACTGAACCATTTCAGATGAATCGCAAAGAACAGTAGAAGAAGGAATCCCAGCCAGAAAGTTGGCACACAAATACCGCAGATAGTAATGCCTCTGGTAACCTGATCGAAAAGGCGGTTCCGCTTTCTGGCACAGAGCAAACTAATCGGAACGGTGAGCATGATAATCCATAGAATGGCCATCCCTACAAGAGATGTGGTCGTAGCCAGATACTTGTGCAGATCCTTTACAATCGGTTGATGAGTGGTCAAAGAAGTCCCAAGTTCTCCTGTAAACATTCCGGAAAGCCACTGAATATATCGCACAGGGAGAGGTTGATCCAATCCCATTTCCACCCGAATCATCTCAATCTGTTCCGGCGTAGGATTGGATACGCCTCGGTGTGCAATAATTTCTGCAGGATCTTTTCCGGACCAAGCAATCAACAAAAAACTTAGAATGCTGACGCCTACCAGCACAATGAGGAAGCTAATGATCCTTTTTCCAATATATTTCTTCAAATAATGCACCTCCTCACATCAGAAATCAGTTAGACATAGCTAACCAAATGCCTTTATGTTACCCTTCAGTGCGGTCTGCATCTGAAGGGCAACCTGCTTAGTAGTTAAATTTCTCTGCCAGATTGGACTTTTCAATCATCTTTCTATATGTGGGCGACTGTTTCAGCAGATGAGCATGTTTTCCACAGGCTTCTACCGTACCTGCTTTCATAACGACGATCTTATCTGCATTTTCAATAGACTTCAGTCTGTGTGAAATAACAATCACGGTCTTGCCTTGAATCAAATGATTTAATCCAGTCTGTATCTGGACTTCTGTTTCCACATCTAACGATGCAGCAATCTCATCCAGAATGATAATTGGAGCATCCTTCAGGATTGCTCTGGCAATGGACAGCCGCTGACGTTCTCCGCCGGAGAGTTTGGCTCCATTTTCCCCGATTATTGTCTGGTAGGTGTCTGGCAGACGGCTGACAAACTCATTGCAACCAGCCAGTTTTGCAGCTCGTATTACTTCTTCGTCAGAAGCATCCAGCCGCCCAAGGCGAATATTTTCCATAATAGAAGTATTAAATAGAATGACTTCCTGAAAAACAATGGAAACATACTTGAACAAGCTATCAGTGTGAATTTCTCGTATGTCGGTTCCTCCGATCTGAACGGTACCGGAATCTGCATCATATAGTCTGCTGATGAGCTTAAGCATTGTTGTTTTTCCGCAGCCGCTGGGACCGACCAATGCGGTTACCTGTCCTTGCTCCGCCGTAAAGGATGCATGGCGAATCACCTGGGTGTCTTTCTGGTAGGAAAAAGAAACATCCTTTATTTCTACATTGAAATCTGAAAGGACTGCCCTTTCTCCGCCCTGAAGTTCATGATTCTTGATTTCACCAATCCGGGCAATTCTTGCGTCCAAATAAAAGATTTCCGTCAGATAGAGCAAAACACCACCCATGGCCCCGCTGAGTTTCGCCGCCATAATAATATAGCCCAGAAGAATCAGGATACTTACCTGACCGGAGGCGAGCATTGAAAGGCCAACAGTCGCCGTGATTCCAATAGGAAGAATAGATAAAGTCTGGCCGATTGTAACAGGAATCGTCTGGGTGATCTGAGCTTTCCATTGAAGATTTTCTGACTCATCCAACTGCTGGTCCATTTGAGCTTCTACTTTTTCTTTCAACCCATAGCTTTTAATTTCCTGATTCAGTTCGATTGCATTCTGAAAGCTTTCGGAAATATCTCTCAACTTATCATAATGTTTATTTACATCTCTGACCTGCAGTTTCTTTGTCAGGAAAAGAACCGAAGCAGAAGTAAGAACGGGAAGCAATACACAGAGACCTAATTTCCAATTCATGATCAGAAGGGCTACGCTGATAACCAAAAAGTAAATTGCAAACCCTATGGAATTAGCCACTGCGTTCGCAAAAGCATGCTCAATCGAAGCCACATCTGCCATGATTGTTTGAGCAAGGTCAGACAAATTGTGCTTTGAAAAATAGGATAGGGGCAGTTTGGAAAGCTGTTCCGCCAGATCAATTCTTAAATTTGCAGATTCCTGGTAGGTTTCATCATAGGTCGTTTTATAGTTATAGTTAATAACTAAGTACATCACCAGGGTCGCTGCCAGCATAAACAGGAGATATACCACCGGTTTCCCGGTATTTCCATTCAACAGCCTGTCTGCAAACAGAAAAACACAGATCATCGGCGGTACAAAAGAAACATAATAGAGAAAGAATGACCAGATTGATTTTGCAAGGCCCTTCACACCCGAATCGCTCAGCTGGAAGGCTCTTTTTAGATATGTCTTCATCATGCCAACCTCCACTGATTTGCCTTGCAGTATACATCCTGAAAATCCTTATAACGTCCATTGCAGGCCATCAGTTCATTGTGGGTTCCCTGTTCCACAACTTTTCCGTTCTGGACAAACAGGATCTGGTCTACATTCTGAATAGAGGACAGCCTGTGTGCAATCATGATAACTGTTTTGCCCCTCATCAGTTTTTGGAAAGCCTGCTGCAACTCGTATTCATTTTCCGGATCTGCAGCTGCAGAAGCCTCATCCATAATGACGATATTCGCATTCTTTAGAATAGCCCTTGCAATGGCGATCCTTTGCACCTCACCACCGGAAAGGTATACGCCCTTTGCCCCTATGACGGTCATCTCCCGCTGGGGGAATTTGTCAAGGATGGATGTGCAGTTCGCTGCGTCAAGTGCATCCATAATCTGCTGCCGTGTTGCCTGAGGATTTCCGATTCGGACATTTTCGTAAATTGAGGTCTTTAGTAATTGACTGCGCTGGAAAACAAATGCGATGTTCTGAATGAGAGCTTTTTCAGAATAACTCCGAATGTTCTTTCCACCAATCAGAATTTCGCCGCCATCGACAGGATAAAACCCTGAAATCAGCTTTGCAATGGTAGATTTTCCTCCCCCGGAAGACCCGATGAGCGCATAAGTTTTATTCTGATGAAGTGTCAGGCTGAAATCCTTCAGCACGAAGTTGTCATCATACTTAAAGTCAACATGACGAAATTCAATATTGAAATCTTGGAAGGTCTCTTCGTTTCCATGTGGAAGCTTTGCCTGATCCATAGAAGTAGTCAGCTCATCAAGCTGATTCAGCGTATTTTGTGCGCCAAAGTTATCCTGCCCCGTAAACATGATCGATGTGAAAGAAGTAAATACAGCTCCGGAGAACACAGCAAAGAAAACAATCTTTGCCAGGATTAGCATAGCAGGTTCTCCATAGCTGATGAATACAACTGCGGCTGGTACAGCAAAAGCATAAAACACGTTGAACAGAACCTGGAATCCGACGTAGGGATTCTTACAGCTGAGGCTATACTGATAGACGTACTGTTTGTACTCTTTGATCGAGTTAATCAGAGTTTTGTAATACTGTACAGTTACACCGAAGATTTTTATGATCTGCATTCCTCTGACATATTCTACTGTTGCCGCACTCATTTTTTGAAGCGCCGCTGAATAGCCAGACAGAAATTCAGTACCACCGGACATTTTACGATACTGAAGAACACCAATCACAGTTGTAAGGATCAGGAGAATACCAAGGCGATAGTCTATTGCAAACATCAGCACAAACATTAACACCGGCGTCATAACAGCAGTGACGTTGTCCGGAATCAAATGGGCCACTGTTTTGTGTGTTTCTGCTGCGTTATCATCAATAATTTTTCGAATCTCTCCAGAGCTGTTATGGTCAAAAAAGGAAGAAGAGGCATCCAATAATTTATGAAGCCCATTTTTCCTTAAGTTTGTTTCAAGCCGGAAGCCTAAGTAGTGGGAACACGTTGCCGATGCAATGTTGAGAATGCCTCGTAAAATCATAAGTATGACTACAATAATTGCGTCATACATAGCCTTCTCATATACGGGAATAACCAAAATAGACACAATGGACTGCCACAAAAACCAATATGCTCCCATATATGAGCAGACGGCAGCGGCAGATAGTGCCATGGAGAAATATGCCCAAATTCTTTTATCTGGGACATAATGAAATAGTTTTTTATATAAACTGCGCATTGACTTCAAATATACACCTCTTTTTGCTTAAAAACGGTTTGACATACATCAACTCTTCCATTATAATTAGTTGTAGCTAATTGTAAAGGGCAAAACAGATATAAAGTCTAAACAAGGTATTAATAAATCTAAACGAGGCATCTTTGGGAGGAGCCAATGATAGAAGTTAAACGAGATGATTTCTTTGTTGAATCGATAAAGAATCCAATAGAGTACGGAACATATTATAAGATCAACCCAAAATATGGAACCGGATTTCAATGGACGAGTGAGGTTCACCACGATTTCATCATTACAGCGACAGATATAAGATTTAACCAGGAAACTATGGTCGGAGAACATATTGGGTCTGGTTATGTACTTGCTCTCTATATTAGTGGCGCAGGAGATGAATTCTATCCGTATCAAAATATTTCTCCGAATACATTGCGCTGCTATGAACCATCTGAAAAGTATAAAGCTATTTATCATCCTCAGATTCCATTAAGATGTATTACCGTGCAGGTTGACCAGGAATTTATTGATCAGTATCTCCAGGAAATTTCCGGTGATCTTGAAGTGAACTTTTCTGATTTTTTCAAAGAAAAAGGGAAATTCTATTTACCAAATGTTAATCATGCTATGCAAAGCCTATATGAGTATCTGCTTTCCATGAAAGCGTCCAGAATTACAGTAGAAGCAAAAATATATGAAATCATCTCTTATCTTGCTTCATATTTGAAAGAAAACAGACTAAATGAAGAGAATGGCCAGCCCATTAACAAAACAGATTTGCAGGCATTAGATGAACTAACGCATTACATGGACGAACATTACAGTTTTAATATTACGTTGCAGACGCTTTCCACCATTGCATGTATGAGTGAAAGCAAAATGAAAAAGCTATTTAAGTCAGTTTATAATATGTCCATTACTGAATACATTCAGAGGAAAAGGATCTCTGTAGCCGAGCATATGCTTATTCAGACCGACCTCACCATTGCGGAAATTTCAAGAATTGTTGGATACTCCAACCCCAGTAGATTGATTGAAATATTCAAAAGGTATTATGGATTTACTCCCTCAAAATACAGAAAATAAAAGTGTTATACTAATTTGGATAAACCTAACCCTCTAAAAATCAACCAAATCAATCGTTATGAGGTGACGCATACAAGCGTCACCTCATTTCTTTTTGGAAATTTCATCTTGAAAGCATCTGTGAAGGAGTATAATAAAACCATTGTCAACCCCGATGGCGATGACAGCAACCGCGGACAGAATGCCTTTTTCTATGATGCGGCGGAGGGATTGCTCACTTCGGTCATCCTGATGCTGGCGGAGTTTCTGCCGCCGGATGAGGAGCACCCACAGGAGCGCCGGCACATCGTCTCTGTCTTCAAGCTGGTGCAGGATCTGCTGGAGCCCAGCAAGGTAAAAGGCAAGAGTCACTTCCAGCTCCTGATGGGCAAGCTGCCGCCTGACCACCTCCGCAGGACACGGGCGTAATTGGATAGAACAGAAAAGCACAGCCGCTCGTTTTCTCTGAGTTGCTGTGCTTCTGCTTCTTCCTGCACCACGCTGAAAAGCGTCTGAACAGCGCGATTTACCGCTTTCTCACCCGCAATGGCATTGACCGTTACGATCCGGCGCGGTTTCTGGACTACAAGCTGGAAGTTCTGCAAATGCTGCTGTACTGCCTGCCGAAGTTCGAACCGGCGCAGGAGACGGAGTTTCTGAAATATGCAAAACATTATATCCAAAACGGGCTGCTGTTCTGCCGCATGATGGTCGAAGCCGGTTCCTTTGCCAGCCTTGCGGAGTATCGGCACGTGCGGCAGATTGGCGCGATCTATAACAATTCGGCAAAAACCGCGCAGAAGTCATTTCCGAGTTTGCCGTCCAAAGCGGATACAAGGATGAAAGCGTATCTGCGGATGAACTGCTGACCATTGCCCAGCGCAACCACAGCATTGCCGAAGGCGAGATTGCTGAAATCCGTGGTTGTGCCGTTTGAGATGGAAAGGCTGGATCTGATTTGATCATGATGGAAAGCAAAACGACGCCGTTGACAACATCTTCGGATCGTGCTACAATTTGACCAAAATAATAAATGTGGTCATAAATCCAAGGGGCGTGCGCAGTGGCTTTTACAGACGAACAGAATGAACAGATCCGCAATGACCTGATCCGGGAGGCCCAGCGCTGCGGCATTACCATTGGGATGCGGAAAACCTCTGTGGAGCAGCTGACGGAGGCCGTTGGGATTTCCAAGGGGTCATTTTACAAATTCTTTGATTCCAAAGAGCTGCTGTTTTTCGCTGTACTGGAGGACATTCATACCGAGTGCTTCGCGGCAGCGCAGAAGTCCTTGCAGGAGAATGCACCCCTGTTTCCTGCCGACCGCGCGGCAGCGGCGATCCTGGCGGCCTGCCGTTGGCTCTCCAGGACAAAAGCCTTTGTGTTCATCGAAAATGACGCAGATTTTCTTCTGCACCGACTGCCGGAAGAAGTGAAGACCGCCCACTACCACGATGACGAGACGCACATCCGTACCCTGCTGGAGATGGGCGGCCTGCAGCCCAAGGGCGGTATGGCGCTGGCTGCCGCCACAGTGCGGGGCTTGATTTTAACCGTCTCCCATCAGGAGCAGATTGGGGTACTCTATCCGCAGGTGCTGGAAACGCTGGTGCGGGGCGCCTGTCAGGAGCTATTTGCATAAGCGGAAAAGCCGCAGTGATGCGGCTTTTCAAAAGGAATACAGTTAGCTTACCCTAACTCGCTTGTGTCATCTGTGTGAGTTAGAGGAGTTTAACATCTCGTTGTGAGGGCGAAATCATGAGAAACAGTCAAAATTTCTGGGATAAAAACGCAGGGCGGTACGACCGCTTCATGCGCAAGGACGCAGCGGCTTACGAGCGGCTGTACGAGCTGCTGCGCCCCGTGGTGCGGCACAAAACCGTGCTGGAACTGGCGACCGGCACGGGGCTGATCGCCAAAAATATCGTCCGCTCTGCTGACCATATTGAAGCTACCGACGCATCCCAAGAGATGATTGAGCAGGCAAAACAGGGCGTAAAATCTACGAAGCTCTATTTTTCGGTGCAGGATATGTTCCACCTGCCTTATGCCGACGAAAGCTTTGACGTGGTCATCGTGGCCAATGCGCTGCATATCGTGCCGGAGCCGGAGAAGGCTCTCCCCGAAATTCGCCGGGTGCTGAAAGACGACGGCGTGTTGGTTGCACCGACCTTTACCCACGCAGATAACGCTTTCTTCGGAACGGCCAAAGCATTTTTCATGAAGCTGGCGGGCTTTCCGCTGCACAGCAAATGGACGAGTGCAGATTACCTTTCGTTCCTGCGGGAAAACGGCTGGACGGTGCGGAAAAGCACCGTGCTGAAAACCTCGTTCCCGCTGACCTACGCAGAGTGCGTGAAATCGGAGGGGTGAGCCATGCAGATATTGGAACACGGGCAGGCGCAGGAGCGGACGCTGCTGTTTTTCCCCTGCACGGCAGAGCCTGTATGGGCTTTTGCCGACACGATCACGCTGCTTTCTCAGAGATGGCATGTTTTTCAGGTGGTGTATGACGGCCATCAGCCGGAGTATCCCGGGGATTTCACCTCCGTGGAGCAGACCGTGGACGAGGTGATCTCCTATTTGAAGAGCCACGGCGTCTCCCGTCTGGGTGGGGCCTATGGCTGTTCCATGGGCGGTGCCTGTCTGACCCGTATGCTGGCATTGGGGAAAATACCCATCAGCCGAGCCATCATTGATGGCGGGATCACACCCTATCAGCTGCCCTTCTTGGTGCGAAAGCTGCTGCTGGCGCGGGATGTGCTGTCTTTCAAAATGGCGGCGAACAGCCGAAAAATTCTGGAAGCGGCCTTTCCGCCGGAACGGTTTACCACCGCAGGGCACGACCCCAAAAAGGAGTACGACGCCATGGAAGCCTATCTCAAAACCTTTTCCGATCGGACGATCCGCAATGTATTCTGGTCTGCCAACAACTATGCGCTTCCAAAACGCCCTGCAAAGATCGGCACGAAGATCACCTACTGGTACGGCGACGACGAAAAGAACGACCGCAAGCGGGATATCCGATTCATCAGGCACTATTTTCCTCAGACGCGCATCCACGGCATTCCGAAAATGGCCCATGCGGAGCTGGTGATGGTACACCCGGAAAAATTCTGCCGGTATGCGGAAAAATTTCTGACTATGCAAGCGGAGGAAAGATGATATGAGAGAAAAGATCAAACTCTCCGGCGTGCCGGAGACTATGCTGCAAACCATTTACGCAAGGGCGAAGGAGAGCCGGGGACGCGGCGCGATTCACGATGCAAAAGCGGAGGAAATCATCGAGAAGCTGGACTACGATTTTTCCCTTGCGGACAAGGATACGGCCATGCGCAGCGGCGTCATTGCCCGAACCATCGTGCTCGACCGGATGACGAAGGAATGGCTTGCGTCGCACCCCGGCGCGGTGGTGGTCAACATCGCCTGCGGGCTGGATACCCGCTGCTACCGGATGTCGGGTTACGCACATTGGTATAACCTCGACCTGCCGGAAACGATGGCGGTGCGGGAAAAGCTTCTGCCGGAAAGCGGCACGATTTCGCAGATTACCATGTCCGCCATGGAAGATTGGGGCAGCGAAATCAGCGAGCAGAATGTGCCGGTGCTGATCGTCATCGAGGGACTGACCATGTACCTTTCCGAGAGGAACATACAGCGTATTTTCACGGTGATTTCCAGCCGGTTTTCCAACGCCACAGTCTTTGTGGAAACCATGAATCCTACGATAGTGCGGCACTTCAAGGAGAAATCCATTGACGCAAGCAACGCAAAATTCAACTGGGGAATCAAGAATGGGAAAACACTTGCCGAACTGCTGTCGGATTTTCGCTTTGTGGAGGAACACAGCTTAACCGAGGGCATGGCGGCATTTGCGCCAGTTTACAAGCTGCTGGACAGGCTGCCCGCCGTGCGGAATATTTCCAATAAGATCATCGTTCTGGAAAAGGAGTTGTAGAAGATGTCATTCTTTGAAAACACCCGCAAACCTGTGGGCCTCGGCGGAAAGCTCATGGTCGCCATGATGAATTTGGGTCACAGCCCTGTGGCGCGCTGGGGGCTTCAATTTCTGAATGCTGCGCCGGATGCCAAGGTGCTGGACTGCGGCTGCGGTGGCGGTGCGAACATGAAAAGGCTGCTGAAAAATTGCCCGCAGGGTATCGTGAAGGGCATCGACTATTCGCCTGTCAGCGTGGAGAAGACGAAAAAGGTCAACGAGACCGCCATCGCGGAGGGGCGCTGTGCCGTCCTGCAAGGCAGTGTGGCGGATATGATCTTCGCAGATGACTGGTTTGATGCGGTCACGGCCTTTGAAACGGTCTACTTCTGGCCTGATCTGCCGCAGTGCTTTCGGGAGGTCTGCCGGGTGCTGAAGCCCGGCGGAACCTTTCTCATCTGCAACGAGAGCAGTGGCGACACAGACAAGGATGAGAAGTGGACGGAGATTATCGGCGGTATGACCATATACAAGGATGTCGAGCTGAAGGCATATCTGGAGCAGGTGGGCTTTTACGAGGTGCAGATACACAAAAAGAAAAGCTGGCTGTGCATCACGGCACGGAAATAAGGAGATCAAGCATGAGCATTTTTGCACCCATCCTGCGCATGAATATGAGGAAGTGCGCGTAGGAAACCTGAAAAGTATTGCATGGTTTAACTGCCGAAAATCAAAATGGGGAGCGATAATATGTCAAAGAAAGCGACCGAGTTTCAAAAAAAGGAAATGAGCAAGATGTACCACGGCAAGGAGATCTTCAAGCCCCTGAACACCGGCTGGGTGGACGAGCATGTGGCCTGCGTGCGGGAGTGGGTGGCGAACATCTTCTTCTACCGCAAGGGCGACACCACCATCATGATCGATGCCGGGTACAACTACGACCGGCTGGCAGAAAAAATGGGCTGGCTGGGCATCGACCCGCAGTCCATCCGGCACATCCTCATCACTCATCAGGACACCGACCACGTGGGCGCGGTGGAGGCAGACAGCCCCGGTTTGTTCCGGAGCGCAAAGCTCTATATCGGCGAGATTGAAAACCGGTATCTCACCGGCGAGGTGCGGCGAAAAGTCATATACCATCTCTATAAATTGCCGCAGGTCACAATTAACAACGAAAAGGTGCTGCTGCATGACGGCGAGACTTTCGAGATTGACGGCATCAAAATTGAGTGCTTTCTCGTCCCCGGCCATACATGGGGGCATATGGTCTATCTCATTGACGACAAATATCTCTTCACCGGCGATACTATCTGGTTCGGCGCGGACGGCGGCTACAGTTTCATTTCCTCTCTGGCAGAGGACAACAAACTGGCGGTGAAGTCGCTGGCGGCGCTGGAGCAGAAGCTGCAAAGCCGCGGATTGCGCCCGCTGTTTCTCACCGGTCACACCGGCTGGACGGACAACTTCGAGTTCGCCTTTGCCCATAAGGACAAGCTTTGCTCACCGTTCAAAAAGCGGGTTCCCGACCCCACCGCGCCTTACGACGCCTACGATGAATCGGACGACACGGAGGAAGTGGCGAGGGCCGGGTATCTTCAGGCTGTGGGGCGATAAAGGAGGATGACTGTGCGCTATAAAATTGAAAAGAACACGGTGCAGGAGACGCTGATCATTCCGCTGTACGCACGGAAAATGTGCTCCGAGCTGTACCCCAATTTGTACCGGGATGAGGCGGCGCGGCGGCTGGTAAACGCGGTCGACTATGATTTTTCCGCCTTGGAGAAAAAATCCCGCAATTTGATGCAGCGCTTCGGCTTCCTTGAGGTCGCCATGCGGCAGAACGACCTTGCCTACGAGGTGCGGGATTATCTGAAAACGCACCCCACGGCAGCAGTGGTAAACCTCGGCTGTGGGCTGGACTGCACCGGCCGCGCCTGCGACAACGGACACTGCAAAATCTACAATCTGGACTTTCCGGATGTCATCGCGGTGCGGAATCAGCTGCTTCCCGCCGGAGATCGGGAAACGAACATCCCCTGCGACCTGAATGACACAGCGTGGCTTGACAAAATCGACGCCTCCGGCGGCGCGGTCTTTTTTGCAGCGGGAGTGTTCTACTATTTCCTAAAGGAGCAGGTAAAAACACTGGTACGTGCTATGGCAGACGCCTTTCAAGGCGGCGTACTTGTGTTTGACGCCGCCAACGAAAAGGCGGTGAAACTGATGCTGAAAACATGGCTGAAGGATGCCGAGATCAAGGATGTGGGCGCATACTTTGCCGTTTCGGACGCGAAAAGCGAGATCGGCGCGTGGGACGGCAGTTTGCGGGTCTCCAGCCGGGGCTATATGCTGGGCTACAACGATCTGAAAGGCCCGTCAGTCAGCGGCTTTTTCCGCTTCCTTGCCCGGGTCGGCGATGGGATGATGAGAATGCAGATCGTAAAAATCAAATTTAGAGGGGAAAGCGATGAAGCATCAGCACTTTGATGTGGGAACCGTCGGCTTTTACGGCGCATACTGGGCGTGTGCCGGCGGATCGGACTGCGCGGTGATCGCTATGATCGGAGACGATCCGGAGGATCGGCTTGCGCGTTCAGCCGTGAAATGGCTCTGCGGGCGGGGCGTAAATGTGCTCACCATGTCGCCTGCGAAAAAGGATTATGGTCATCACAACTATCCATTGGAGCGTGTGGAGACGGCCATTTCGTGGCTGAAAGCCAACGGCAACCATAAAATTGGCATTGCCGGTGCATCGACTACGGGAACGCTCGCGCTGACAGCGGCTGCCATGTTCCCGGATGTTACCCTGACCATTGCCATGACGCCCAGCGATTTTGTGTGGCAGGGTTTTATGCAGGGCAAAAGGGACGGCTGCAAGGAATGGCCAGTCGAGGACGAGTCGCTGTTCTCCTACCGGGGCAAGCCGCTGCCCTATATGCCGTTTTGCTATCAGCATCCCGATTATTGGCACTGCGTCGCCGCCGAGAGCAAGCGCACCGGCGATATGGTCAACTCCCGCAAGCTGTTTGATGATTCCGAGGCGGTGCATCCGATCGAGCCGGAAGAATATATTCCTGTTGAAAACATCCAGGGAAAGCTGCTGCTGATCGGCGCGGAGGACGATGCGCTGTGGGATACCGCAAAGTATATCCGCCGTATGGAAAAGCGCCTCGTGGAAAAGCCGCATGAATGCGAGATTGAAACAATGGTTTATGCTCACGGCACCCACTTTGTCTTTCCGGAGGGGATGCTGAAAATCATGCTGCCGGTTGGCTCCGGCCTGTTTGTGCAGTTGGCGTTTCAGGCAGCAAAGAAATATCCCAAGGAATGCCGCCAGACCCGGATAGACATCGAGAAACGCATGTGCCGGACTCTTGCGGAATGGAAAGGAGCGAAGTGCGATGCGTTGGATGGGAATGCCCATAGCCATATGGGCAGTGTTTGCGAAGTCCTTTCAAGCGCAGCTGACGGCGGTACTGGGCTATGACCCGGACACCGCACGTAAGATCACGGAAAAGGCCAAGCCGAAGTACCGTGAGATCATCGCAAAGCTGCCCGAATTTGAAAAAGGTGATCGGTTCAGCATGAACATCATTGGCTGCGCCATGTTGGGGGCGTTCGTCCTCTGTATGCCGAAGCGGCCGGATACGGAGGTGCTGACGGTATACTATGAGAATGCCCAGATGACGCCGCTGATGAAGTGGTTCTGCCGCCAAAGCGGCAAGTCGAAGTTCACGCCCAAGGATATCGCCGGAATGAAAGCCACCGCTGCCCGGAAGGCGGCTGACCGCAACCCCTACTCGTGGAATATGGGCTTTTACGAGTATCCCGACGGCAGCGGTTATGAGGGGCGCTTCACAAAATGCGGTATCTGCACGCTGATGAAGGAGCTGGGGCTTTATGACCTGACCCCCGCCATGTGCCATTTGGACTACGCCATGAGCAAAGCGGGCGGCGTGACGAACTTTGTGCGGCAGTATACCTTGGCCTCCGGCGGCCCCTACTGCGACTGTGGGTATAAAAAGAAACAAGGGTGAGGTGGCAGACCGTTGAAATACTTTGAGTTCGGACAGGAGCACCCGGAGCTGATGGTGATGCTCCACGGCGGCGGGGTCTGCTATCGCGGCGCACTGCCGGTGGCGGAGGAAATGGCGAAAACCTACCATCTGGTGCTGGTGGCCTACGACGGCTTCAATCCCGATGAGCCGGAGACGCAGTTCCGGTCCGTGCCGGATGAGGCAAGGCGGCTGGGCGATTATATCGTGGAGCGCTACGGCGGGAAGATTGACATTCTCTACGGCGTGTCCTACGGAACATTCGTCCTCATGGACGTGCTGGCCGATAAGCGGCTGACCATCACGACTACCATTGCTAACGGTATGCCCACCATGGACTACGCCGACATCAAAAGCCCGGTTTTGCAGAACCTCTACATATTCTTCCTGACCGGCTTTTCCTATTGGCTCATCGGGAAGGCAGGCCCCATCCGGAAGAAGCTCGTCTGCAAGATGATGGGCCGCACGGAGGAATCCTTCGACCGCATCGTCTACAAAGACGCCACCTGGCAGAGCTGGGTCAATCAGGACAAGTACATGATCGGGCGGCACCGGAATTTTGATCTTTTCAAGCGCACGGACATGTACATCTGGCACGGCATTGCAAGCTCGACGGAAAAGAAGCTGGCGAAACATGTCAGAGCGTGGCAGGACAAGGGCTATGCCTTTACCTACAAGGTTTTTCCCAATATGGGTCACGGCACACTGGCGGGCGAACACCCGCGGGAGTTTTCAAAAGAGGTGCAGGCGGCGCACCAGTGCAGCCTGCAAAAGGAGAAGCGATGAGAGACAACAAACTGCAATTCAATCGCAGCTGCCATGTGCTGTATTCCAAAGCCTGCAAAAAGCAGATTCAATCGAAGATTGCCCTGCATTATCCGGAAGCGCAGCGCGAGGCCGTCTGGGAGCGGGTGCAGCGGCAGTATGTGGAATTTCTCTCGGACTGGCGGACGGACTTGGGCGGGAAGAAAAACTTTCACAACGGCGCGGGCGGCACTTACGACTGCATCGCTATCATGAGCTATTATGCCGTGTGCCGGGATGTTGTCTCCTTCCGGGAGATCGAAGAGATCGAGGAAAACCTGATTCTGCCTACCTTCCGCAAGCTCTCCCGATTTGTGGACTGCAACAAACCGTTTTTTAAGAGGCTGATGTATTGGGCCTTTCAGAACGCCGAAAAGCAGTGCGCCAAGTGGCACGATTACGAGATGCACGTTGCGCCCTATGACAAAGATAAACCTATCTATTATGAGTTCACCGCCTGCCCGGCGGCGGAGTTTGCCATCAAGCACGGTCTGACGGACATCATGCCCGCCCTGTGCAATGTGGACTTTGCGTCCATGGAGTTGCTTCACGCAAGGCTTGTCCGGAAAACCACCTGCGTGGACGGCTGCAGGTGCGACTATACCATCTGCGGCGACAAAGACCCGTACTTAAACGACCATCCCGAATACCGCGATGCGGCAGGGTATCGCAGAAACCGATAAGGAAAAGGAGAAAGTGGCCATGAAGTTTTTGGTATTCGGCGCCGGCGTTCTGGGGTGTAATCTGGCGAACAATCTGTTCCGCGCAGGAAAGGATGTCACGCTGCTGGCAAGAGGCCCATGGGCAGATGAGATTCGGCGAAACGGGCTGCGGATCAAAAATACACTTTCCCGCCGCACGGCAGTCAACCCCATTCCGGTGGCAGCGGAGCTTTTGCCGGGAGACGACTATGATGTAATTTTTGTGGCTGTGCGGTACACGCAGATCGAAACAATTCTCGAAACTCTGCGGGCAAGCCTGGCGAAAACGATGATCTTTGTGGGCAACAATGTGCGCGCCTCGGAAACGGCAGCGCTTTTGCTGGAGAAGAACGTGCTGTTTGCCTTTACCAGCGCCGCCGGACACAGAGAAAGCAATTATGTGGCCTCGGTAGACCTTCGCAAGATTACCATCGGGCCGCTGCGGAATGCGCCGTCGCAGGAAGCGCTGGTTCAGGAAATCTTTGCAGGCACGAAGTATAAGGTCACCTACGAGCCGAACATGGAGGACTATCTCCTGTGCCACGCTGCGTTTGTGCTCCCGGCGGTTTTTGCCTGCTACAAGACCGACGGCGACCTGAAAAAGCTGAAAAGGGACAACGCTTATCTGAATCGCCTGATCGATGCGAATATCGAGGGTTACCGGGCAATCCGAAACGCCGGTCACGAGATTCTGCCGGATGCAGACAAGGAATTTGAGGATGCAGCATACCGCAAGACCTGCTTTCGCTTTTTTAAGCTCATGTGTGCAACGGCTTTAGGGAAAATCTGTGCGTCCGACCATGCCATGAACGCGGTGGACGAAATGAGCGCACTGAATCGGGACATGAAAGCATTTTTTGACGTGACCGGCGCAAAGTATCCGGTCTGGAAAACGCTGGAAGCAGAATGTGGGAGCTATCTGCGGTAAAAAAGCGACCGGCTGGTCAGAGCTGCGCTCCCTGCGGGGTTCGTTGCTTAAATTTGTGCGGTCGAGGAGCAGGGCAACAAATGCAGATTGCAGAGATTTGATTGAATAAACAATATGATTGACATCTTTTTTCATGACAAAACGGGCGTGGTTTCCGGCTTCCCCGGACAAATAGATGGTTTTGAACATGCGGATGGTAACGGAGAAATCCACTACTACCGGCTGTTTGACGGCGTGGGAATCATGCTGCTGCGGCTGGAAATGGAGGCGTACACAGAAATTCGGACACAGATCGGGAGGCTGGAAGTCAATTTCTGCGTGAACGGACGGTTTGAAACCAGCTTTTCCATGCGGGATCGTGTTCTTCTGAAGCCGGGCGACATGGCGGTCAGTTGCTACGATGGCTTTCACGGAAGCAGTTCGGCGTCCTGCTTTCCGCTGAGCTACTACGAGGGAATCTGTCTGGAGATCGAACCGGCCGCCGCGGGAAATTGGATAAAGCAGAACGCACCTGCGTTTTCAGTGGATTTTGCCGCATGGAAGCAAAATCTTCTGGGCTGTAAATGGTATATGGTCGGCGCTGCGGGGCCGCGCTGTGAGCATGTATTCCGGGAGCTTTACGAAAGTGCATTCTATGAAGATCCCGGCTTTTTGCAGCTCAAGACGCTGGAACTTCTGATGCTGCTTGGGCGTATTCCACAGGAGAATACGGCGGGGTTATATTGCTCGTCCGAGCAGACGGTTCTTGCGCACCATCTCCGGGATCACTTGCTGACAAACCGGGAGGGATACATATCCCTCGCCAGCCTTGCGGCGGAGCATGAGATATCGGTATCGCATCTGCAAAAGCTCTTCAAGCAGGTCTATGGCGTGCCGATCTACCGATATATCAAGGAATACCGCCTGGAGCAGGCGGCAGTGGAGCTGGTTCGCAGCGGGAAGTCTGTTACGGAGATCGCGCAGCAAGCAGGCTATGACAACGCCAGCAAATTTTCAGAGAGCTTCAAAAAGCGGTACGGCAAGACACCGTCCCGCTATCGTGCCGATAAAAAGAATGCGGTAAAACGGAGCATCAAAAACAAAACGGAGTAGTTTAAAAACGCAAAGCGTGTTAGAATACCCGGCGGTTAGAGGAAGCTAACCAAAGAGTTTTAGGAGGTACTGTATGAAAAAGAAATTTGCTGCTTTTGTGCTTTGCGTGATCTGCCTGCTGTCGGCTGCCGGCTGCGGCCAGGCGAAAACGGATGAACAGACGCCGCCGACTGACCAGAGCGCGGTGACCGACGATTATCTGACCACCATCAGCGGCACGTATGTGGAGCTGTTCCCGGAGCTGTCAAAATCCGAGTATCGGAATATCTGGATCGATGCCACCACGCCGCTGGCAGGCGCGGAGAACGCGGAGACTGCCACGGATATGCTGCTGGGAATGTGCATGGCGGAGCCTTACGGCCCGGAGGCGGCGGAAAAATACGCGGCAGACCCGGACAGCATGGCGTTTAACTGCTATTTTCTGGGCGGCGTGGACAAGTTTGTGATGGACGGTCACACGATCACCGGTCTGGACGCGCAGGGACAGGAGGTTTTCTCCCACACCTATAAGTTGCTGGATGAGGAGAACGAAAACGGCTTCATCTTCTATCAGAGCGAGGATGAAAATTCCGGCCAGTTTACCTATTTTGCCTTCTCACCCGACACCATGGAAACCACCTATCATCTGGAGTTCCGCTATGCAGAGGATCTGAATGATCTTCAAAGCTGGTTCGAGGGCAATTATGCCTATTGGAATGCCGCCGCGATTGCGGAGGATTACGATCAGGCAACCATGGAAAATGTCATTGAGCTTTTTGCCACGGAAAATTTATCTGCGGCAGAATAAACGGTGCCTGCGCACCCGCTTGATTCAGGCGGGTGCGCAGGCGCGCTTATCGGTAAGGATGTGATTTTATTGAAAAAACAATCTGACTTTTCCCGCCTGATGGGCTATGCGGGCAGGTATCGGGTTTTTACCTATGCCTCCTGGGTGCTTTCCGCCATCAGCGCGCTGACGGCGCTGGTGCCGTTCCTCTATATCTGGATGATTCTGCGGGATGTACTGGCCGCTGCGCCGGATTATGCGCAGGCGGTGAACATTCCTCATTACGGCTGGATGGCAGTGCTATTCGCGGTGCTGTCTTACCTTATTTATATTGCAGCGCTGATGTGCTCCCATCTGTCGGCGTTTCGGGTGGCGACCAATCTGCGGCTGGCAGTGTCGGAGCATCTGGCACTGCTGCCGCTGGGCTTTGCCGAGAACTTCGGCAGCGGTAAGCTGCGCAAGATTATCCACGAGAGCACCGGAGCCGCCGAGACCTATCTTGCCCACCAGCTGCCCGACCAGTACAACGCCATCGCCACCCCGGTGGGGCTGCTGGTGCTGCTGTTGGCGTTCGACTGGAGGCTGGGGCTGCTGAGCCTTGCGCCGGTAGTGCTGGCTTTCCTCATTATGGCGACCATGACCGGCAAGCGGATGGTCGAAAAAATGCGGCAGTACGGCAATGCCTTGGAGGCCATGTCCAACGAGGCAGTGGAATACGTCCGGGGCATTCCGGTGGTCAAGACCTTCGGGCAGAGTGTGTTTTCCTTCAAAAAATTCAAGACCGCCATTGATGAGTACGAAAAGTGGGTCGTCTCCTACACCAAAGACCTGCGCCTGCCCATGATGTTCTACACCGCCGCCGTCAACGGCGTGTTCGCCTTTCTGATTGCAGGCGGGCTGCTGTTCACGATACACGGCGTGACCCCGGTATTTCTGCTGAACCTGCTGTTCTATATCATCATTACGCCGGTGATCTCCCTGACGCTGACGAAGATCATGTACATGAGCGAAAACAAGATGGTGGTGGCCGATGCCCTGCAGCGGATCGATTCCGTGCTGGATGCAGCGCCTGTGCCGGTGAGCAGCAAGCCCCAGCACCCGCAGGACGGCTCCGTGACGCTGCGGGATGTGCATTTCAGCTATGACGGCAAGACGGATGTTATCAGGGGCGTTTCCATGGACATCCAGCCGGGACAGACTGTGGCTTTTGTAGGTCCCTCCGGCGGCGGAAAATCTACGCTGGCAAACCTTGTCTGCCGGTTCTTTGATGTGCAGAGCGGCAGCGTCCGGGTGGGCGGAGCGGATGTGCGGGATATCCCCAAGGAAGAGTTGATGGACACCATCTCCTTTGTGTTCCAGAACAGCCGCCTGCTCAAGGGCAGCATTCTGGATAACGTCCGTCTGGGTAGGCCGCAGGCCACCGAAGCCGAGGTGCTGGCAGCACTGAAAGCTGCACAGTGCATGGATATCGTGGAAAAGTTCCCGGCGGGCATCCATACGGTCATCGGCACCAAGGGCGTGTATCTGTCCGGCGGCGAGCAGCAGCGCATTGCCATTGCACGCGCCATGCTGAAAAATGCGCCCGTCCTGATTTTGGACGAGGCCACCGCTTTTGCCGACCCGGACAATGAAGCTAAAGTACAGGCGGCCTTTGCCCAGCTTGCCAAGGGCAAAACGGTGCTGATGATTGCACACCGCCTGTCCACCGTAGCCAACGCCGACTGCATCTATGTGGTGCAGGATGGTCAAATTGCAGAATCCGGCACAAAGGATGAGCTGTGCGCGCAGAACGGTCTGTTTGCCCGGATGTGGCAGGAGTATCAGCTATCGGTGCAGTGGAAGGTCGCAAAGGAGGGGTAAAGATGATTGAAAAAATTCAACACGCCACGGCCAGCTCCTCGGAGGGCGCAAGGGGGCTTGTAAAGGGCGTTTTAGCGTGTGCGTTCCAGAATATGGCATTCATGCTGCCCACCGGGCTGCTGTATCTCCTGGTAAAAGATCTGTTAGCAGGCTCCACGAGCGGGAGAACCGCCTTTTATCTGCTGGGGTGCCTGGGCTGCTTTGCGCTGATTTTGCTGACCACATGGTTCCAGTACAACGGCACCTATTTTACGACCTATAAAGAGAGCGGCACCCGCCGCCTGACCCTTGCGGAACGGCTGCGCAAGCTGCCCCTGTCCTTTTTCGGCAAGCGCGACCTTGCTGACCTGACCAGCACCATCATGGCAGACTGCGAGGTGTTGGAAAAGGACTGCTCCCACTTCATCCCCGGTCTATTCGGTTCCCTCATCTCCACGGTGCTCATTGCTCTGAGCCTGTTCGCCTTTGACGGACGGATGGCTCTGGCAGCCCTGTGGGTCATCCCGGTATCCGCTGCCATCGTGGTGGGCAGCTACCGGGTGCAGGACAAGGTGCAGGCCAAGACCATGGCGGCGAAAATGGCCTGTGCGGACGGCATTCAGGAGTACATCGAAACCCTCCGCGACCTGAAAGCCAGCAATGCGGAGCAGCGGTATCTGTCTGGTCTTTCCGGCAAAATTCGGGCTGTGGAAAAGCAATCCATTGCGGCAGAGCTGGAAACAGCGCTGTTCGTATCCTCTGCGAGCATGGTGCTCAAGCTGGGCATTGCATCGGTGGCGCTCACCGGCTCGGTGCTGCTGGTGCAGGGCAGCATCGACGTGCTGACACTGTTCCTGTTCCTGATGGCGGCATCCCGGATGTACGACCCTATGCAGGGCGCGTTGCAGAATCTGGCGGCGGTCATCGCCATGCGCACCAATGTGGGGCGGATGAACGAGATTCTGGACGCTCCCCTGCAGACCGGCAGCGAGCAGCTGACCAATCAGGGCTGCGATATCGTGTTCGACCATGTGGGCTTTGCCTACAACTCCGGCGAAACGGTGCTGCGGGATGTCTCCTTTACCGCAAAGCAGGGGGAGGTCACGGCACTGGTGGGTCCCTCCGGCGGCGGCAAGACTACCGTTTCCCGGCTGGCGGCACGGTTCTGGGACTACCAGAAGGGCAGCATCACCGTGGGCGGCATGGAGGTTTCCCGAATCGACCCAGAAAAGCTCATGAGCCTGTATTCCATCGTGTTTCAAGATGTGACTCTGTTTGACAACACGATACTGGAAAATATCCGTCTGGGGCGCAAAGGTGCCACCGACGAGGAGGTCCTTGCGGCGGCAAAGCTGGCAAACTGCGAGGAATTTGCCGAAAAGCTGCCGGACAAGTGGAACACGAACATCGGCGAGAATGGCTGCGCCCTTTCCGGCGGCGAGCGTCAGCGCATTTCCATTGCCCGCGCCTTCCTGAAGGATGCGCCCATCATTCTGCTGGACGAGGCCACCGCCAGTCTGGACGTGGAGAACGAAACTGCCATTCAGGAGGCACTTTCCCGGCTCATAAAACACAAAACTGTCCTTATCATCGCCCACCGGATGCGCACCGTAGCCGGGGCGGACAAAATCGTGGTGCTGTCCGACGGCGTGGTGGCCGAACAGGGCGCACCCGATGCACTTTATGCCCGGACCGGCCAGTACACCCACCTGGTGGATCTGCAGACCGAAAGCCAGAGCTGGGTCATCTGACCCAATTCAAAAACAGCCCTTCGGCACAACAAAAAAGGACATCTATTCAAAAGAATAGGTGTCCTTTTTATAAGTACATAACCGCTCAGCCTTGCTGTGCGGTCGCACAGCAGAGACTGCCCGATTTTGAGAGATTGGTCAGTCTCTGCGCTTTTTTTACCAATCAAAGGAGGCGTATCCATGAGCAACGAAATCATGCAGGAAAACACACCATTTGTTGAATGCAGTGCATTCCACCGTGGAATGAGCGTGTTGGAGGCCAGTCTGCGAAACACCGAGGATTCAGAAGCTATCATCAGTGGCCTTCTGAAAGGTGCGGCTGAGTTTTATGGCGCATCAAGAGAATGCACAAACTATTTCAAGTGCAATTTTCACCCATTACACCAGGCTACGGCCTCTTTGAATTGCTCCCATGTAATATCTTTGCAAAAACGGCGATCCGGTACATACAGGGATTGCCGGAGGCGAGAATGTTGAAATCTGTGATCGTGCCATTTTGGAAAGGCAGGGCATAATTACCCGCAGAGCATGACCTTCGCGCAGAACAGGCCGTCCTGATAGGTAACCGTACTCACCCCGCCGGATTTTTCTGCGATGTGACGGACGGACTGAAGCCCGACACCGTCTCCTTTTCGCTTGGAGGACTGAAAGACACCGCCTTTTTCACGGATGACTCCGTCATAGGTGTTTTCAACCTGAATCAGTGCCAGGCTGCCACTGTGCAGATAGGCGGTCAGCTCGATTCTGCGTCTGGCAGGCGCAGTGCGCAGACTGGCTTCCAGCGCATTCTCCAGCAGATTGGAAAGGACCAGACACAGCTCAACCTCGTCTACAGGAAGACATTCCGGCAGATCGAGCTGCACGGAAAATGGGATCTGCTCCCGCTTCGCAAGTGCGCAGTAATACCCGACCACGCCGTCTGCCGCCCGGTTTTCACAGAAATGCAGCTCCAGACTCGGGATTCTGGAAACTGCGCTGGAAAGATAGGCTTTGATCTTTTCAAGATTCCCTTCTTCTGCAAGGGCAGCGAGCTGACATAGCTGGTGGCGCAGATCGTGCCGCGCCTGCCGGGCTTCCTCAATGGCAGCTTTCAGGCTTTCGTAGCGCTGCTGCTGCATGGAAAGCAGCTGGTTCTCCTGCTGCAATCTCACATTCCGGTTGATGCTGATCGCCATCAGAAGGAAGATTGCGTTGAAGAAAAGCATCAAAAACAAAAGTGCGATGCTGATCACAAAATACCCCTGCAAAACACGCCCGGTATAGAGCGTGTCCGCATACTTGGGGATCATAAACAGATTCAGCGCAATGAACACCAGCGGCAGCACCCAGAACACATACCAGGTCTGCGCAAAGTTTTCATCCTCGACCATTCTCCGCACGCTGTGCGTCGCAGGATAATAGGCGATGGCGGCAAACAGCCAGCAGATCGCATGATAGCAAATCACGGCCCGCAGACAGAACCATGGCGCAGCCTGCGCCTGCGGCAAACCGGCCAGCATAGCGGCGTTGATCGCTCTTGAAAGGCTGTTGATACAGGCAAATACCGCACAGACGGACAACGCAATCGTTCCGGATTTCCAAAGCGAAATCCGGAGCGTTTTTATGTAGATCACGACTGCAAGCAAGCTTAGGCCTGCAAGCATCGGCGCAGTCGGCATGCGGCGCGCATAGCACACCACGCCTCCGGCGGCGCAAAGCAGCGCAAGCAGCGGAACAAGCCACAAAACAAGCTTTGACAGCGGCTGCTTTAAGCTGGATTTTACCGGGAAGTAGGCAAGCAGCATGCCGGGAATCACCACGCCGAGCTCCAGAATTGGACGCAGCAGCTCCATTATGCCATCCGCCCCCTTTGAAGCAGGAACTCCATAAATGCCTGCCGGGCACTTTTCAGAAGGTCCTGACTGACAAACACGCGGCTTCCGTCCGCCATGCGGAAGGCGGCGCCTTCCAGATCCTTCGCGTGTTCCAGATTCACGATCACGCCGCGCCCGCACACAAAAAAGCGTGTGTCATCCTTTAGTGGGGCGATGAACGACTTGAAGGGTTGGCGTGTGGCAAGCGTCTTTTGAACCGTCGTATGGACGTAGATCAAGTGGGCGAAGTGTTCTGCGTAGACGATGTCCTGATAGCGCAGATGGATCTCGCTTCCCTCCACCTTTAGCTCCATATATTTGTCCGGCTGCGGTATGCGGGCAAGCAGCTCGTCCGTCAGCGCGTCGATGTCCGCTTCGGTAAAGGGCTTGACCAGATAGTGCAGCGCCCGTACCTGAAAGCCCTCCAGCGCATGGTCGGTCGAGGTCGTGGTAAAAACCAGCAGGCAGTCCGTGTTGGTTTTCCGCAGCTTCTTTGCCGCCTCCATGCCCGTCATGCCATCCATATAAATATCCAGAAACGCGGCAGTAAAGGGCGCTTTCCTTGCCGCTTCCAGAAATGTCTCGCCGCTTTCGTATTCCAGAATATCCGCCTGCACATTTCTCCGGTGAAGCTGCTGCTCCAGCCGGTCTTTCAGCAGTGCACGTTCCGCAGCAAGATCATCCACAATCGCAATTCTCATGCAGGGTTCTCTCCTTGTGCTTGAATTCCAAGATAATTATATCACAGCGTGTCGAGGATGACAAAGAACCGCTGTCGGAATTCGTGCCAAAATCGCCCCTTTCGTGCCGCGGCACTTGAAAAAACCGAATGGCCTTTTTATACTGAGCACAAGCAAAATGCCAAATCGGATGAAGGAAGGAGGGAAATCTGTGTATCGTATTGCCGTGCTGGCAGAACAGGAAACAGAGCGGCAGCGCTACGCCGAGCAAATTACCCGGTTTTGTGAAGCGAAGGGGCTGTTTCCGCAGGTCATGCAATATGACGACCAGGAACGCTTTTTTGAAACGGCGCAGAAAGATGCTCCAACCAATGCCGTCATTGCACTTTCCGGAGTGGCAGGACTGAATGCAGCGGAGCATCTTCGCTCCTTATGCCCCGCGTGCCGGATGATCTGGTGCAGCGACTTGGATTTCTCCCTTCACGCCTTCCGGCTGCGGGCAGACTATTTCCTGCTGGAGCCGGTTTCCGAGGAAGCATTCCAGCGAGGACTGAATGCCTGGATTGAATAAACGGGCATCGAACCAAACCGAGACAACAAGCACAAAAATGGAGGATATCAATGAAAAAGAAAAAGTTACAATGTTCTGTACCAACCCTTCTGCTGGCCGGTGTGTTGTGCCTGACTTTGGCGGCCTGCGGTGCGAAGCAGTCTTCCGACATGCCTGCATCGGATACAGACTCTGCGGTAAGCGCTGCCCTGCCGGTAAAGGCCATGAATGCCAAACGAGTTGACGAAAACCCTTATATGGCAAAGAGCGACGCCAACATTCACCACGACGGCTACAATACCGACTCTACGGATGAAGTCCTGCCGCTTGGCATCTATCCGGAGATCAATGTTTCCTATGAGAAAACCAACGCGAACGCTTCGCCTGCTATTTACTTTGACAACTACGGCCACGCAGTCGTTCCGCTGCTCGGCGGCATCGCTATCCGCAATCTGAATGCAGAGGAAGCCACGACGCTGGGCTATTTCTCCCCGAAGCAGCATGACGGCGGCGGTTACGTCATCCAGAGCTCCTATACGTTCTTGGACTCGGAAAACCGCATCGTCTGCCCCACCAGCAACAACCATGTGCTGATGCTGCGGGCAACCGATGAAGCAGGAAACGTCCTGCCGGAGTTTGAAAAGGTACTGGACATTGACATCAAGGCGGCAGCCGAAGCTGCGCTCGGCAAGGAGCTGACGCAGAATCTTCTTTCCGTGGTCTTTGACTACGACGGCAACCTCTGGTTTGCCACCGGCGGCTTCCGCATCTATCCCGAGCGTGAGCAGCAGGGCGTGCTCGGCTACATCGCCCACTCGGCGATCGAGGCGATCCTGAACGGAGGGCAGGCCGACCTTTCGAAGGCCGTCTTCGTCTACGAGCTGGCGCTCGGTGAGGGCGCGGAAAACGGGATTGCCGCCTCCAAGGACGGCGCGGTCATCCTGACAAACCAGAACTGCTATCTGCTGCGTGCCAATAACGGTGTCGAGGCTGTCTGGTGCACACCGTATGAGAGCGTCGGCGCTAAGGTCAGCGGCGAAAACGACAAGACCACCGGCGGCGGTCTTGCCTGGGGCGGCGGCTGCTCCCCGTCGCTGACGCCGGATCTTGTGATGTTCACCGACAACGCAGACCCCGTCAAGCTGCTGGCGCTCGATATGAAGACCGGTAAGATCGTTGCAAGTCTGCCGGTGCTGGACGATCTGCCCGAGGGCTATCAGGTGGCGGTCGAAAACTCTGCCATCGTCTATGACGACAGTGAGGGCACCGTCAGCACTATCGTGTGCAACTGGTTCGGCGCAGGCAGCGCAGGCCTTGCCGATCCCAACAGTGACTCTTCCATCCAGAGCTACGCCAACATCTATGACATGAACTGGCTGACAAAGGGCAACTGCATGATCGCGCCCGGCGTCGAACGTGTCGATACGGTCAAAACCGATTCCGGCTATGAGATGAAGAGCATCTGGTCTCGAAATGACCTGAGCGATACATCGATTCTCAAGCTCTCCACCGCGACGGGCTATATCTACGGCTATGTGCAGGATCTGGAAAGCGGCATGTGGCAGTACATCATTCTGGACTTTGCCACCGGCGAGACGGTATTCACCATGGACGTCTCCAACAAATATGGCTACAATAACATGGCTATCGGTATGTATGCCGGAAACAGCGGCAACGCGCTCTACTGCCCGACGGGCTATCTGGAGCTGCTGTGCTTGCAGGACCGCTTTGTGTATCTTCCCGAAATGCCCTACCGCAAGGTCGATCTCGATAAGGCCGCGCGGAACGTACTGACACAGGAACAGTTTGAGCAGGACGGCGGTGACGGCACGGTCGCCAGCTGGCGCAATACTGTGACGGTCGAAAATGTTCATCCCAACACGACGGTCTCGTTCCGGATGAACAATCTTTCCGGAAGCGCCGCTGATTTGAAGCTCTATGCCTACGGTGCAGACGGAAAGCTGGCGGAGGTCAGCAAAGAGCTGTGGACGATCACGGATGAAGCCGGGACTGGCGTGGATACCCTGGCCGACGGCACACTGTATGAGCTGCGTGTGAGCGTCGCGGACGGCGGCGCGTTCGACCTGAGCGAGGCGGAAAAGGAGATCAAAATTTCCGTTGTACTTGCAAAGTAAGACTCAAGGAAGGCTGTCAAAAAACTACAAAATCACCCCCGTTTCTGATATTCTGATATAATGAAAGAAACGGGGGTGTGCGCCGGTTCGGTGGCAAGCATATAGCCGGTGGGAATCCGGCCTGGTAAGGCTTGGCAAGCCACCAGTATCGAGTCCTTGGAGCGTCAAAGGCCAACAATGACGTTTAAGCGTAGGACAGAGAGCAGGAAGGCCGTAATGCGAAAGCGTGAAGTGATAGATCTCCGTCATAGAATCAATTGTGTGGGATGGCCATGTGCCTCCGCGGTCATCAACAAGGAACGGTCGCTAACTGCAAGACCGGGAAAACACGCCGGAGTCCAAGAGCACGGCACACCCGACATTGTTATGTTTGTCATACCCGGGAGGCCTGAGTGGCTCCGCAGGAAAAAGAACTGCGGTAGAGAGTATCGGCCAAGCGCCTCGCCCCTTGTCCCATGCACGCCCCAACAATACCGACGCACCATGAGGGTAACAGTTTCGATCTCCTTTTCCTTGTTCAAGTTCTGAAGTCCTTTCTGTTTTATAAATA
>ERZ809296.231-NODE-231-length-100189-cov-382.991691_pt1 | contig 100189 bp, 81 predicted proteins | sample MGYA00520511_ERZ809296 | MGnify/ENA primary metagenome ERZ809296 (study PRJEB31576, sample SAMEA3212662) | Homo sapiens | biome: human-gut; feature: human gut; material: fecal | place: Sweden | collected 2012 ...
ACCAATGGAATAGCGAAACATGGTTATATAACCATGATAAATCCATGCGCCTGGGGTTAACCGGATCAACATGGGGGTGTTACAGCGACACACAAAAAAAATGGATACCACTTGATGTTTCTCATGGTGGCACTGGCGCAAATAGCCTTGATGACGCCAAAACTAATTTGCAAATCCCTGAGGGTGGATTAACAAAAGCGATGACCCTTAATGCCCCTGGTGGTGCAGTGGATGGCAAATACTACCCTGTCATAATAGACACATCCGCAATGAATGGGAGCGGTGCCATGTTATGTCCTGTTGAAATAAAAACAGCAGGAGGTCCGGCATCAAATCCGCTTAATAGTAACTCATTTTTTGGGTTCATTCGATGTGGTGGCTGGAGTGACGTTCGCGATGTGGCTTACGGGTCATTTGTTTGCTATGAAAAAAATGAACTCGGGATACTTTGCATTAAAGCGTCGCAAAGAGATTATGCGCAGCATGTAGCTTTCTACATCCATAAAAGCGCTTTTCCTGTCGTTGTGCAAACTGGCTACAAGGCAAAAGTTAAGGTTCCAACAGAAGACTACGTAATTGGTGACAACGGGGTTAGATATAAGTTTGGTGTATCAACGTCAACGGAGGATAACGACAAGAACTTTGTTAAAAATGTTCTTGACTTCACTGGCGGTGAACATGGCTTCTACAGCAACCTTCCGTTCAGACAAGGGGTGTCAGAAAGGATTGCATTAACAAATGGCCTGAGTTTTGACAAAAATTTTACCGTCACTATTCCTATATTTGTAAACAATGGTCAGATTAAAGCAACACAATCTTTCACCGCGTACGGTACGGACGCTTCAAACAGAACATTTGTTTCTCAAAGATTACAATCCGAAGGAGGTCCGGTTGTCGATCAAACTGAACTAAGGGCCGCTAACGCTTCTGGTGAAATTGTTGTCAGGGACATAAATAATTCAGGGAACAGTAAGTTCTTTAATTTTAACCTTGATGGTACCTTCAGTTCTTATCAGGGATTGGTTGTTCACACAGGGCAAAACTGGAGCACTCAACATACAGAGAATGTAAATAAGTTTAAGCCAATAGCAGGGAGCGCAGGCGGTCCTGACGGAACAATGGTTGTTGGCGGATTCCATGCTCAATTTAGCGGTAATTACGTCACACAATTCGCCGGTCGCAACTCCAAATTTTGGGCAAGAAGCTTTGAGGCTGGGGTTGATAAGGGATGGAAACGACTATTAACAGTAGACGATCTCAATTCATCTACCGATCTTGCTGTCAGGTCATTAACCACATCTAACCCGTTAAAATCTGGCGGAGGGCGAATTGATGTCCTTGGAAGCACGTCAGACTATAGCAAAATGGATTGCTTTGTACGTGGGTTTGATAGCACCGGTAATTCTCTCGCGTGGGCGTTGGGTTCATCAGTCGGCGTAAGTAAGATGCTGTCGCTAAAAAATTTCTTTAGCGGAGCTGAGTTACTGCTAAATGGTAATGACGGCGCGGTTCAACTCAAAACAGGTGCTGTTAACGGTGCTAAAGCGCAGGCGCTCACTATCAACAAGGATGAGGTTAACTCAACTGTTGATTTAACTCTTACAAAACAAACAGGGACTGGCAATCGTTTTGTTTTACAGAACTTAGGTAATACAGAACTATCATTTGCCGCAAAAGTATGGGGATCAAGTGATCGACAAAACGTTTTTGAGGTTGGAACGTCTGCTGCGTATCTGTTTTATGCGCAAAAAACGTCAGCAGGCCAGTTGTTTGATGTAAATGGCGCTATTAATTGCACAACGCTGAATCAGTCATCAGACCGCGACCTTAAAGACGATATTCTCGTTATCAGCGACGCGACGAAAGCAATCCGTAAAATGAACGGATACACCTACACGCTCAGGGAAAACGGGATGCCTTATGCTGGCGTTATTGCACAGGAAGTAATGGAGGCGATACCAGAAGCTGTGGGATCGTTTACTCATTATGGTGAAGAGTTGCAAGGTCCGACCGTTGACGGCAACGAGCTACGCGAAGAAACGCGCTATCTTAATGTTGACTACGCCGCCGTGACGGGTTTACTTGTTCAGGTCGCCCGTGAAACAGATGATCGCGTTACCGCGCTGGAAGAGGAAAACACAACGCTACGTCAAAATCTGGCAACAGCAGACACCCGGATCAGCACTCTGGAAAATCAGGTAAGCGAACTGGTTGCACTTGTCCGGCAGTTAACAGGAAGCGAACATTGATATCCTTCAAGCTCTGAAGGAGGCTGTTCCTGGTACGTTCAGACTGTTGTTGAGCTGGAAATCGCAACGGAGGAAGAAACCTTGTTGCTGGAAGTCTGGAAAAAGTATCGGGTGTTGCTGAACCGTGTTGATACATCAACTGCACCTGATATTGAATGGCCTGCTGTCCCTGTTATGGAGTAATCGTTTTGTGATATACCGCAGACACGTTGTATGCAGGAACGTGCTGCGGCTGGCTGATGCACTTTCGAGAGTGCATGTATTGAATTATTTCCAGCTATTATCGATTTTACGTATTTTTTGCATGAGAGAATTTGTACCTCCTCCCAACAACGACCTTCCATGACTTTCCGGACTTCTGTGGGCCAGCGGACGATGCTGTCCTCGGATGTTGTGCTAATTGGGTGATGACAAATCCTGTCTATGAGCGTTTCCCTTTGTGCGTGCGTTGAAGCTGATAACGGTAAACGTCATGATGAACACAACCGCGAATAAGACGACAATCGTCGGAGCTGGTGCGCTGTCGATAAAAAAGGACAGCCAGACACCAGTCATTGAGACTATTACCGATATGCCAGTCGCCAGTAGGAGCGCAATATGAAAGCGTTGTGTCAGGAGTACCGCAATGGCGCCAGGCGCAATGAGCAGAGAAATGGAGAGAATGATACCTACTGCTTTCAGCGTTGCCACAATGGTCAGGGAAACCATGCACAGCAGCCCATAATGCAGCCATCTCGTATGCAAACCGCTTACCTGCGCCTGTTGATAATCAAAGCTGAACAGCAAAAAATCCCGCCATTTTACGCTAATAACAAGTGTAACCAGCCCGGCAATAATCACCGTCTGGATTATATCGCCGATGGTTACCCCGAGCATGTCGCCGAAAAGAATATGGTCAAGATGTACGTCTGGTTTGACTGCAATATACAAGATCAGACCTGCGGCAAACATGCCAGAAAAAACAATCCCCATCACTGTATCTTGCTTGATTCGGCTGTTGTCTTTCAGGTATCCCGTCGCCACCGCGCAGAATACTCCGGCGATAAATGCCCCTGTAGCCAGAGGTAACCCCAGAATCCAGGCAAGCACGATGCCAGGAAAAACCGCATGACTCATCGCGTCACCCATCAGTGCCCAACCTTTCAGGACCAGAAAGACCGACAGCAGCGCACAGGGTATGGAAACTACCAGTGAAATCAGCAGTGCGTGACTCATAAAGGTAAACTGCAGTGGCTCCAGTAATAATGCCATCATGAGCGATCCTCCAGCGCTTTATGCGCACGCCGACGATTTGCCAAAAGCCCATGGGTGGGCGCAAAGACAAATGCTAAAAGAAACAGCAGTGTCTGCGCCACCACGATGATTCCACCTGTCGCGCCGTCCAGAAAGTAACTGACCCACGCGCCGAGGAAACTGGTTACACTGCCAATAGTTACAGCAATTATGAGCAGGCGGGGGAAACGATCGGTTAACAACCATGCTGTTGCACCGGGAGTCACCACCAGACAGATCACCAGAAAGGCACCAACCGTTTGCAGCGCCGCAACGGTCGAAACCGACAGCAGGGTGAAGAAGAGGATTTTTAATCTGCCCGGATGCAATCCAATAGCACGGGCGTGATTCTCGTCGAAAAAGGTCACCATAAGATCTTTCCATTTGAAAAAAAGCACGATGATCGAGAGAATGCCAATGATAGTGAGTTGCAGGATATCCGCCGGATCGATTGCCAGAATATTGCCCAGGACGATGGTCTGAATGTTCACGGATGTCGGGTTCAATGACACCATAAACAGCCCCAGGCCAAAAAAGGAGGAGAAGATCAGGCCGATGATGGCATCTTCTTTTAAGCGAGTGCGTTGGTTAAGAAACAGCATGCTGCCCGCTGCCAGTCCGCCGGAAAAGAAGGCTCCCAGAGAAAACGGAAGCCCCAGCATATATGCCCCCGCAACACCCGGGACAATAGAGTGCGACAGCGCATCGCCAATCAGCGACCAGCCTTTTAGCATCAGATAGCATGACAGGAAAGCGCAGAGACCGCCGACCATCGCCGAGACCCACATCGCATTGAGCATATATTCATAGCTGAAGGGTTCCAGTAGCACGTTCATCTTGCTTCCCTCTGCACCGCTGACGGTCGATGTGCCACAAAAGGGTGTTCATCGTCAGTAATAATGCTTTCTTCCGAGCCGTTAAGTGTGACATGGCGCAGTACGCCGCTAAAAGCCAGCTCCAGGTTCTCGGCTGTAAAAGTGGTGTCTGTCGGCCCGCTTGCCAGGACGGTGCCTTTGACCATGACCGTATAATCGCAAAATGTCGTGACTGAGCCGAGATTGTGCGTTGAGACAAGCATCGTCTTGCCTTCCGCGCGTAACTCCCTCAACAGGCTGATGATTTTCGCTTCGGTTTTCACATCAACGCCGGTAAAAGGTTCATCCAGCAGGATCACATCACCCTGCTGTGCAATCGCTCTCGCCAGAAAGACGCGTTTCTTTTGTCCACCGGAAAGCTCGCCGATTTGTCGATGGCGAAAATCCACCATATCGACACGTTCCAGCGCATCGGTGACAATCTGACGATCCCTCTTTTTGGCTATACGCAACATACCCATGTGCCCATAGCGGCCCATCATCACCACATCTTCCACTAGTACAGGAAATGACCAGTCAACCTCTTCTGACTGAGGGACGTAGGCAACCAGGTTTTTCTGTAGCGCCTGTCGCGTGGGAATACCCAGAACAGATATCTTTCCGCTGGTCAGACGCACAAATCCCATAATCGCTTTAAACAACGTCGATTTTCCGGAACCGTTTACCCCAACCAGAGCGGCAATAGATCCACTTGGTACTGTGAAGGATGCATCGCGCAGTGCTGTGTGCCCGTTACGCCAGGTGACAGTAACATCATTAACGACAATGCCCGCAGATTGCATCATTATTTCTCCCTTTTCCCGGCTTTAATTCCCTGTACCAGCGTACTGGTAGTAACCTTCAGAAGGTCGATATACGTAGGTACCGGGCCGTTTTCTGTGCTCAGGGAATCGACATAGAGTACACCGCCGTAGTGCGCGCCGGTTTCACGCGCAACCTGACGCGCTGGTTTATCGGAAATCGTACTCTCGCTAAAGACTGCCGGGATATGATTTTTCTTCACCATATCAACAACCTTACGTACCTGCTGCGGCGTGCCTTGTTGATCGGCATTAATCGGCCACAGATAAAGCTCTTTTAGCCCCAAATCGCGTGCGAGATAAGAAAAAGCCCCTTCACTGGTGACCATCCATCGCTGATTCTCAGGGAGTTCAGCAATCTGCTTACGCAGGGGGGCAAGGGTTTGGGTAATCTTGGCTTTATAAGTATCGGCATTACGTTGGTAGGTTTGTGCATTTGCCGGATCGTATTTTATCAACGCATCACGAATATTATCGACGTAAATCAGAGCATTATCTGGCGACATCCAGGCATGGGGGTTAGGTTTGCCCTCATAGGGGCCTTCAGTGATCCCTACTGGCGTCACACCCGAAGAGACAATTACTTCTGGAACCCCATTAAGATGCTGGTAAAAGCGTTGGAACCACAATTCCAGATTCATACCATTGGCGAGAATCAGTTGTGCCCCCTGCGCACGTTTAATATCGCCAGGGGTAGGCTGATACTCATGAATTTCTGCACCGGGCTTGGTTATGGATGAGACTTCTGCAGCATCTCCAGCCACGTTTTTGGCCATATCTGCGATGATGGTAAATGTTGTAATGACCTTGAATTTTTCAGTTGCACTCGCCTGAAATGCGATCGAGCAGGTGAGGGCGAGGCACCCCAAGAGCATGGTTACTTTTTTTATTGAGTACATAATTTAGTACCTATAGTGAGCAAAATTAGAACAAACATAGCAACGGCTATGTTTTATAGCATAAGCAATACAAAATGAAAATGATTATCATTAGCAATTTTAGATCCGAACCGGGATTAGGTTGTTTCCTGCTGGCGACGTGGTACTGAGGAAAAAAGTAGGGCACCTATTAGGCTTTGAAATGACTTGATGAGGAAAATTGTTGATGGCAAAAATGGGGCAAAGCGCTGCAAAAGGGGCAAAAAAGGGGCAAAAAAAGAGTGGGTTATCGTAGCTTATTGTTGTCGCTGATGATATTTAACACATTGAAAAATAAGTAAAATACTTATGAGTCAGAGAGTTGTGATTTTTGCCCTTACTTGTTCAGATTGTATTGTCCTTTCTTACTAATTTCTTGATTTTGCGACATTTAAAAGCGACTCAATTCGTTATATGGCATCAGAAGAGTATGCGTCATGCCGGAACGCCCAGCATAAGAAATCTGATATAAAAACTGTGGCGTGTATGGTACGGATTAGAGGGGAAAATGTCAGCACATTTGCGAAATGAATCAAAAAGCCCGCAGCAATGTGCGGGCGTTAGTGTCAGCGCACAACCAGCACGGAGCACTCTGCGTGACGCACTACAGCTGCGGCGTTGGAACCGAGCAGATAAGTGGTGATATCCGGTCGATGGGAAGCAATGATGATCATATGAGCGGGGATCTTCTTCGCCAATTCCAGAATGCGGTCTTTGGGCGAGCCTTCCTCAACATGGACATGCACTCTGTCGGTTGGCAGTTTAAATTTTTTAATGATCTCTTCCAGTTGCGATTTGGCTTCCGCTTTCAGGTCATCCATTGCCGGTAATTCTGCGGAATACGCTAAACCCAGAGAGGCATAGTAGGGCAGTGAAGGTATTACCGTCAGGAAATGAACCTCTGCATCATCAATCTTTGCCTCTGCCTCAACGTGGCTAATCACGCGTTGAGTTAATTCTGAATCGGAAATATCGATAGGGACAAGAATCGTTCTGTTCATAAAACCTCCTGTTTTAGTATCCGCATAAAGTGTAACGCCAGATGACACTTTTTGTGTAATGACGGAGTTCACATTTTTAATTTAGATCAAAGGAGGAAGAATAAGCAGAAAAAGCCCGCCATAACAGCGGGCAGGAGGATTTAGAACTGATAAACCAGACCTAAAGCGACAATATCATCGGTAGAGATGCCATTGGCAGCGTAGAAACTGTCATCTTCATCCAACAGGTTGATTTTATAGTCAACATAAGTGGACATGTTTTTATTGAAATAGTAAGTCGCGCCAACATCGGCGTATTTAACCAGATCTTTATCATCAACACCTGCCGGGTTGTCTGCACCACCGGCAGCGTGCAGGTCACGGCCTTTAGACATCAGGAAAGAGACTGCCGGACGCAGACCAAAATCAAACTGGTACTGTGCAGTGACTTCAAAGTTCTGGGTTTTGTTTGCAACAGCATAATCGCTGTCGCCAAACGGGGTCATATTACGCGTTTCTGAATACATGGTTGCCAGGTAAATATTGTTAGCATCGTATTTTAGCCCAGCAGTCCACGCGTCTGCTTTATCACCACCCGCCGCAGTATGGTTAACCTGATCATTGGTGCGGTCAGAAGAGGTGTATGCCGCACCAGCGCTAAAGCCCATGCCTAAATCATATGTTGTGGAAAGACCCCAGCCGTCACCGTTTTCATGGCGAACATCACGTCCGTTGTTGGTGCCTTCCTGACCATTACTGGCACCTTCGTTGTTACCTTGATACTGCACCGCGAAGTTCAGACCATTTACCAGACCGAAGAAATCAGTATTACGATAAGTCGCGACGCCATTGGCTCGACCAGTCATAAAGTTGTCTGCATTGGTATAAGAGTCACCGCCAAATTCAGGCAGCATATCGGTCCAGCCTTCGATGTCGTACATTACGCCATAATTACGTCCGTAATCGAAAGAACCGTAATCTGCAAATTTCAGCCCGGCAAATGCCAGACGGGTCCATGACTGGTTTTTTGAAGATTCAGTGTTGTTTGCCTGAATATTGTATTCCCATTGACCGTAGCCAGTGAGTTGATCGTTAATTTGGGTTTCGCCTTTAAAACCCAGACGCGCATAGCTCTGGTCGCCATCTTTCGCCGAATTATCAGAAAAATAATGCAGGCCATCAACTTTGCCATACAGATCTAATTTGTTGCCGTCTTTATTATAAACTTCGGCTGCATGTGCAGCACCTGCGGCGAGCAGGGCAGGAATTAAAAGTGCCAGTACTTTGCTTTTCATTGAATAAATCCTTTAGTTATTTTATTTGCCTTTTATCCCCATTTCGGGGAGTGAAAACATCCTAAAGGAGAAGTTCAGTTAGCCGATAAATATCATTTGTTACGCCTTAAGTAAAACCTTAATCAAATAATTCCTCTGAAATGATAATAAGTCTGGTGAATGTATCGAAGATAATACATACAAAATAAAAATTATACTTTTAATTTTCTATACGTTATTCTGCGCGGGTTATATGTCTTTATTGTCACAGATTTTATTTTCTGTTGGGCCATTGCATTGCCACTGATTTTCCAACATATAAAAAGACAAGCCCGAACAGTCGTCCGGGCTTTTTTTTTAGAATTGGATAATCCTTATCCAGAGCATTTAATCGGTGTTGCTTTTTTCCGCTTTTCCGGCCATTTGTGCCAGGAAGTCATAGCGTTTTTGCAAATCAGCTGCAGCATCTTTCCATAACTGTTCTGCCACTTCTGGCTGCTGCGAATTCAGCCGACGGAAACGTTGCTCGTGAAGTAACGTTTCTTCCAGTGCTACTGACGGCGGGCGTGAATCCAGCGCCAGCGGCAGTTTGCCTTCATCGGCACGACGCGGATCGAAGCGATATAGCGGCCAGAAGCCGGTAGCTGTGAGTTGGCGCATCTGGTCGTGGCTGAGTGCCAGATCGTAACCATGCTCTTCACACGGGCTATAAGCAATGATCAGCGATGGCCCCGGATACGCTTCCGCTTCCTGAATCGCTTTCACCGTCTGGTTCAGCTGCGCGCCGAGAGAAATCTGCGCCACATAAACATGACCGTACATCATCATACTGACGCCAAGATCTTTACGCGCTTTACGTTTGCCGTGCTCGCCAAATTTAGTTACTGCACCCAGCGGTGTCGCTTTCGATGCCTGACCACCGGTGTTGGAATAGCATTGCGTATCCAGCACCAGAATGTTGACGTTTTCCGTCAAACTCAATACATGATCCAGACCGCCAAAGCCGATATCGTAAGCCCAGCCATCACCACCAATCAGCCAGATTGATTTTTCCACCAGTGCATCTGCATCACGTAGCAGTTCATGTGCTTCGGCAACATCGTTGAGTTGCTGGCGTAAAGCTGCGACCTGTTCTCGACGAACCTCTGGCGTAGCGTCTGATTTCAACGCCGTCAGTAATTCCGCCGGGATTTTATCGGCAAATTGATCCAGCAGACGCAGCACGCGGACACGGTGTTGATCGACCGTCAGGCGGAAACCAAGGCCAAATTCGGCATTATCTTCAAATAGAGAGTTCGCCCATGCCGGCCCACGACCGTTGGCATCGGTGGTATACGGTGTAGAGGGCAGGTTACCGCCATAAATTGAAGAACAGCCGGTGGCGTTAGCGATCAACATCCGGTCGCCATAGAGCTGAGTCAGTAATTTAATATACGGCGTCTCGCCACAACCGGAGCAAGCACCTGAATATTCAAACAGCGGTGTAATCAGCTGCGATGTACGAATATCAATACGTTCCAGTTTGCTACGGTCGATTTCTGGCAGGTTGAGGAAGAAATCGTAATTGATTTTCTCTTCTTCGACATGTTCCAGGCGCGACATCATATTGATGGCTTTAATCTCTGGATTCTGACGGTCTTTCGCCGGGCAAACTTCGACGCACAGGTTACAACCGGTGCAATCTTCCGGAGCCACCTGCAAGACATATTTCTGCCCGCGCATATCACGCGATTTCACATCCAGCGAATGCAGGCTGGCAGGGGCGTTTTCCATCGCTTCAGGCGGCACCACTTTTGCGCGAATAGCTGAGTGTGGGCAAGCGGCAACGCAGTGGTTACATTGGGTACAGAGTTCCTCTTTCCAGATGGGGATCTCTTCGGCAATATTACGTTTTTCCCAGCGCGTAGTGCCCATCGGCCAGGAGCCGTCTGGCGGCAGCGCCGAAACGGGGAGGGCGTCACCAAGCCCGGCGAGCATCGCAGCGGTTACGGTTTTCACGAAATCAGGAGCGGCATCGGAAACCACTGGCGGTCGATTGGCGCTGTGCGGATTTACCGGTTGCAACGGAACTTCTTCTACGGATTCACGCGCCAGCGCCAGAGCCTGCCAATTGCGTTCCACCAGATCCTGGCCTTTGCTACTGTAACTTTTGGCAATCGCACCCTGCAATTCTGCGAGGGCGCTATCGCCAGGCAGAATTTGCGTCAGATGGAAAAAAGCCATCTGCATGACGGTATTAATACGGGCCGCCAGGCCACATTCGCGGGCGATTTTCGCCGCGTTAATCACATAGAAGCGCGCTTTTTTCTGGTTTAACACGGCCTGAACTTCTTGCGGCAAGCGCGACCACACTTCATCTGCGCTGTACGGTGTGTTGAGCAGGAAAATGCCGCCAGGTTTTAAACGCTCAGCCATCTGATATTTATCGATAAACTGCAACTGGTGGCAGCCAACAAAATCAGCCTGGGAAATGAGATAAGCGGAACGAATCGGCTGTTCGCTCACGCGAAGGTGAGAAACCGTCAGGCCGCCCGCTTTTTTGGAGTCGTAAACAAAATAGCCCTGTGCGTACCACGGCGTGGAATTACCGATAATCTTGATATTGTTTTTGGTCGCGGAAACGCTGCCATCACTACCAAGGCCATAAAACAAGGCTTCCAGTTTCGCCGAGTTTGGCAGGGTGTTTTCCGGCAACGGCAGTGACAGATTAGTCACATCATCGTAAATACCAACCGTAAAGCGCGCTTTCGGTTTAGCCGCGTTGAGCTCGGCAAATACCGCCAGTACACAGTCCGGGCCAAATTCTTTGGATGAAAGACCATAGCGCCCACCAATGACACGGGGCAGGGTTTCGCGCTCACCATTATTAAAGGCTTCTGCCAGTGCGGTCATCACATCCAGATAGAGCGGTTCTGCCTGGGCACCGGGTTCTTTGGTTCTGTCCAGTACCGCCACGCTGCGTACGGATCCCGGCAGAGCTTGCAGCAAGTGTTTGGCGGAGAAGGGGCGGTACAGGCGAACTTTCAGCACGCCGACTTTTTCGCCACGGATTAGCAATTCATCAACCACTTCTTCACAGGTGCCAATGGCAGAGCCCATCAGGATAATCACCCGTTCCGCTTGCGGATGCCCGTAATATTCAAACGGCTGATACTGACGACCTGTCGCGGCAGAGAAATCATTCATCGCCTGTTCAACATGGTCATAGACCGCGTCGTACCATGGGTTGGTGGCTTCGCGAGACTGGAAATAAGTGTCAGGATTGGCGGACGTACCGCGGATCACCGGATGTTCCGGGTTGAGTGCCCGGGCGCGATGAGCATCAATTTCGGCCTGCGGCATGAGATCAAGAATCGTGTCATCGGCCAGCGGGACAATTTTGTTGATTTCGTGGGACGTGCGGAAACCATCAAAGAAATGAATAAATGGCACGCGGCTTTTCAGCGTCGCGATGTGCGAAATGAGAGCAAAGTCTTGCGCTTCCTGGACGTTTGCCGCACACAACATCGCGCAACCCGTCTGGCGCACCGCCATGACGTCGGAATGATCGCCAAAAATAGAGAGTGCATGTGTGGCAACGGTACGTGCCGCTACATGCAGGACAAACGGTGTGAGTTCGCCTGCCAGTTTGTACAGCGTCGGGATCATCAGCAGCAAACCCTGCGATGACGTAAACGATGTTGAAAGGGCACCCGTCTGCAAAGCGCCATGCACGGTAGCGATAGCACCCGCTTCCGACTGCATTTCAACCACGCGTGGTGTGTCTCCCCAAACGTTCTTCAAGCCGTTTCCGGCCCAGGCATCAGCCTGTTCTGCCATCGTGGAACTGGGGGTAATAGGGTAGATGGCGATAACTTCACTGGTGCGAAACGCCACCGAAGCAACCGCGCCATTACCGTCAATAGTAATCATATGACACCCTTACATTGCGCAAATGAGGGGCGCACGAAATTGCTGCGCGCCCAGTAGTAATCCTTCAATTTTAGCAAATGGCTTTCTTCTGCATTTTCGCTTTTGTGTCCCCCACATCAGCGTAATGAATGTTTTGATCAAACAGAGGGCAAAAAAATAGCCATAAAAAAGTAAAAATGCGGGGCAACGCGCAGGACAGCTCTCGACGCCGCCCTCTGTGCTGCCTATTATTTATGGCGGTGTCGTTTGGCTTGAAGATCAGAGGAAGAAGAGATGCGAGCAGCGTTTTGGGTAGGGTGTGCCGCTTTATTGTTGTCGGCGTGTAGTAGTGAACCTGTTCAGCAGGCGACTGCGGCGCACGTAGCGCCAGGTTTAAAAGCGTCGATGTCCAGTAGTGGAGAAGCAAATTGTGCAATGATCGGCGGTTCGCTTTCTGTTGCCCGTCAACTGGATGGTACGGCGATTGGGATGTGTGCATTACCCAACGGCAAACGCTGTAGCGAACAGTCACTTGCCGCCGGGAGCTGTGGCAGCTATTAATTCATTAAATCCGCCAGCTTATAAGTTAATGTCTGTTTCGCGGTCGCCAGCGTTAACTGGTTCGCGGTCAGATCCACTTGTGCACCTTCTTTCAGCATTTCGCTAATGGTGTTATCGAGTTCATTAAGCTGCGGGTTAGCGCACATCATACGGGTCATTGCCAGCCCTTTGGCTGTCAGTTCACCATTAGACAGTTTGCCTTCACCGCTAAAGCGGTTACACATGCTGCCGGAAATCATCATTTTTTCACCAAAGCTGATTTCTGGCGGATTTTTATCGCTGGTCACGGGCTTACCGTTTACGCTTTCCAGCACAAAGCGATGATGCTGTAGCTGTTCTGGCGTAACAGCAATTTTGTCATTACTTACACATCCCGCCATCAGCAGGCTTAGCGCAACAAACGCGGCTACTTTCTTCATTGTGGTTCTCAATTACAGTTTCTGACTCAGGGCTATTTTAAGAATAGAAGATGAAAGGTCTTTGGGGATTATCTGAATAAGCTCCCCTGGAATGCAGGGGAGCGGCAAGATTAAACCAGTTCGTTCGGGCAGGTTTCGCCTTTTTCCAGATTGCTTAAGTTTTGCAGCGTAGTCTGAGAAATACTGGTCAGAGCTTCTGCTGTCAGGAATGCCTGGTGCCCGGTAAACAGCACGTTGTGGCAGGCAGACAGGCGACGGAATACGTCATCCTGGATCACGTCGTTGGATTTATCTTCAAAGAACAGATCGCGTTCGTTCTCATACACGTCCATACCCAACGAACCAATTTTCTGATTTTTCAACGCTTCAATTGCCGCCTGAGAATCAATCAATGCACCGCGACTGGTATTGACGATCATCACGCCATTTTTCATCTGATCGAAGGCGGCTTCGTTCAAAAGATGGTAGTTTTCCGGTGTCAGCGGGCAGTGCAGAGAGATAACGTCTGATTCAGAGAACAGGGTTGGCAGATCAACATACTCCACACCGAGTTCCAGCGCCGCTGCACTTGGATACGGATCGAACGCCAGCAGACGCATACCAAAACCTTTCAGAATGCGCAGCATCGCCACACCGATTTTACCGGTACCGATAACGCCTGCCGTTTTGCCATACATAGTAAAGCCGGTCAGACCTTCCAGAGAGAAGTTAGCGTCACGGGTACGCTGATACGCGCGGTGAATACGGCGGTTCAGCGTCATCATCATACCGATGGCGTGTTCAGCAACGGCTTCTGGATCATAGGCTGGAACACGGACTACTTTCAGCCCCAGTTCTTTTGCCGCGTCAAGGTCGACGTTATTGAAACCGGCACAGCGCAGGGCGATATATTTAACGCCGTGCTTTTTCAACTCTTCCAGCACCGGGCGGCTGCCGTCATCGTTTACGAAAATACATACCGCTTCGCAGCCATTGGCAGTTTTAGCGGTTTTTTCCGTCAGCAGAAAGTCAAAAAATTCCAGCTCAAAGCCAAAGGACTCGTTCACCTGTTGCAGGTACTTCTTGTCGTACTGTTTTGTGCTATAAACGGCGAGTTTCATAAGACTTTCTCCAGTGATGTTGAATCACATTTAAGCTACTAAAAATATTTTACAAAATTTCAAATTTAATTGAAAGCTATGGCGATATTGAAAAATTCATCAACAACTATGCTTAGTGTAGGCGCAACCTTCAACTGAACGGTTAAACATGCCACAATACCCGTATTGAATGCTTAATTTTTCGCTAAATCAGGATATTAACTACCCATGCTGGGTAAATATAAAGCCGTTCTCGCGCTGTTATTACTGATTATTCTTGTGCCGTTGACGCTGCTGATGACGCTCGGGCTGTGGGTTCCCACGCTGGCGGGCATCTGGCTACCGCTCGGGACACGTATTGCATTAGATGAAAGCCCACGCATTACGCGTAAAGGTTTAATCATTCCCGATCTCCGTTATCTGGTGGGAGATTGTCAGCTTGCGCATATCACCAACGCCAGCCTTTCACATCCCAGCCGCTGGTTATTGAACGTCGGCACGGTAGAACTTGATTCTGCTTGTCTGGCGAAATTGCCGCAGACGGAGCAATCGCCAGCTGCTCCAAAAACCCTCGCGCAGTGGCAGTCCATGCTGCCTAACACCTGGATCAATATCGATAAACTGATTTTTTCTCCCTGGCAGGAATGGCAGGGAAAACTCTCTCTCGCATTAACCTCTGATATCCAGCAACTGCGTTATCAGGGCGAAAAAGTTAAATTTCAAGGCCAGCTGAAAGGGCAACAACTTACAGTCAGCGAACTGGATGTCGTCGCGTTTGAAAATCAGTCGCCGGTTAAACTGGTGGGGGAATTTACTATGCCGCTCGTGCCGGATGGACTTCCTGTAAGTGGTCATGCTACTGCGACGTTAAACTTGCCGCAGGAGCCTTCACTGGTGGATGCCGAGCTGGACTGGCAGGAAAATAGCGGGCAATTGATCGTGCTGGCACGGGATAACGGCGATCCGTTGCTCGATTTGCCGTGGCAAATTACTCGTCAACAATTGACCGTAAGCGATGGTCGCTGGAGCTGGCCGTATGCAGGTTTTCCTTTGAGTGGCCGACTGGGTGTCAAAGTCGACAACTGGCAGGCAGGGCTCGAGAACGCTCTGGTCAGCGGACGACTGAGTGTGCTGACCCAGGGGCAAGCGGGTAAAGGCAACGCGGTGCTTAATTTTGGCCCAGGAAAATTAAGCATGGATAACAGTCAGCTGCCTCTGCAACTGACCGGTGAAGCGAAACAGGCGGACCTCATTTTATATGCCCGTTTACCTGCGCAGCTAAGCGGAAGTCTGACTGACCCAACGTTGGCCTTTGAGCCAGGCGCGTTATTACGTTCGAAGGGAAGAGTCATCGATTCGCTGGACATCGATGAAATCCGCTGGCCTTTAGCGGGTGTAAAAGTCACCCAACGTGGTGTTGACGGACGTTTGCAGGCCATCTTGCAGGCGCATGAAAATGAACTGGGCGATTTCGTGCTGCATATGGATGGGCTGGCGAATGATTTTCTCCCTGACGCGGGCCGCTGGCAGTGGCGCTACTGGGGAAAAGGCAGTTTTACACCGATGAATGCCACCTGGGATGTCGCAGGAAAAGGTGAATGGCATGACAGCACGATTACGCTGACCGACCTCTCCACCGGTTTCGACCAGTTACAATACGGTACGATGACGGTAGAAAAGCCGCGATTAATTCTCGACAAGCCCGTCGTCTGGGTACGTGACGCACAGCATCCCTCCTTCAGCGGCGCGCTGTCACTGGACGCCGGGCAAACGCTGTTCACTGGCGGCAGTGTGTTACCGCCATCAACCTTAAAATTTAGCGTCGATGGGCGCGATCCGACGTATTTCCTCTTTAAAGGCGATTTACATGCTGGTGAGATTGGCCCGGTTCGGGTAAATGGTCGCTGGGACGGTATTCGTCTGCGCGGTAACGCCTGGTGGCCAAAACAATCACTGACTGTATTCCAGCCGCTGGTGCCACCCGACTGGAAGATGAACTTACGCGATGGTGAACTGTATGCTCAGGTTGCATTTTCTGCTGCGCCTGAACAAGGATTCCGCGCGGGAGGACACGGCGTGTTGAAAGGCGGTAGTGCCTGGATGCCAGATAATCAGGTTAACGGTGTCGATTTTGTCCTGCCTTTCCGTTTTGCCGATGGAGCCTGGCATCTGGGGACTCGCGGCCCCGTTACGTTGCGAATTGCCGAAGTGATTAATCTGGTGACAGCGAAAAATATTACGGCTGATTTGCAAGGGCGTTATCCGTGGACTGAAGAAGAACCCTTGCTGTTGACTGATGTTAGCGTCGATGTGTTAGGCGGTAACGTACTGATGAAACAATTACGTATGCCGCAACATGACCCGGCGCTGTTGCGGCTGAATAATCTCTCATCCAGCGAACTGGTTAGCGCCGTCAATCCGAAACAATTCGCCATGTCCGGGGCATTTAGTGGTGCATTGCCGTTATGGCTAAACAACGAAAAATGGATAGTGAAAGATGGTTGGCTGGCAAATAGCGGGCCAATGACCTTGCGGCTGGATAAAGACACCGCAGATGCGGTGGTGAAAGACAATATGACTGCGGGTTCAGCAATTAACTGGTTGCGCTATATGGAAATTAGCCGTTCATCGACAAATATTAATTTAGATAATCTCGGTTTATTAACCATGCAGGCCAACATTACAGGTACCAGTCGCGTTGATGGTAAAAGCGGTACGGTAAACCTTAATTACCATCATGAAGAGAATATTTTTACGCTGTGGCGCAGTTTACGCTTTGGCGATAATCTCCAGGCATGGTTGGAGCAGAACGCACGTCTGCCGGGAAATGACTGTCCGCAAGGAAAAGAGTGTGAGGAAAAACAATGAAAATTTTACTGGCTGCGTTGACGTCATCTTTTATGCTGGCTGCCTGTACGCCGCGTATTGAAGTCGCTGCGCCCAAGGAACCGATCACTATCAATATGAACGTTAAAATTGAGCATGAGATCATCATCAAGGCAGACAAAGATGTCGAAGAGCTGCTTGAAACTCGTAGCGATCTTTTCTGAGGCGATGATGAAGAAAACATTACTTCTTTGTGCGTTTCTTGTTGGGCTGGTAAGCAGCAATGTAATGGCATTGACTCTGGATGAAGCCAGAACTCAGGGGCGGGTAGGTGAAACATTTTATGGTTATCTGGTTGCGCTGAAAACGGATGCTGAAACAGAGAAATTAGTAACCGACATTAATGCCGAACGTAAAGCGAGTTACCAACAACTGGCAAAGCAAAATAATGTGTCTGTAGATGATATCGCGAAACTCGCCGGGCAAAAGCTCGTAGCTCGGGCCAAACCGGGGGAATATGTACAAGGGATAAACGGTAAATGGGTGCGAAAATTTTAATAGCAAAACCGCAATATCGGGATAACGCTACAGGAGAAAGCGATTGATCTATTTTCCTGAAACAAGGTGAATATTCAAAAACTCCTGTCAAATTGCCTTTCGCCCTGAAAAATGCATAGTCAAATATCTGTTTTAACTAATTGGCGTTGCAGTACACACAACGCCAATTAGTTAGCGGAATTTACGTCGATACTCGCCTGGCGTCATCCCAAAGCGTTGCTTAAATACCGTTGAAAAATGACTCTGGTCAGAAAATCCCCAATGAAAGCCGATGCCTGCCAGTTTTTCATCATCTGCGGCATGGCGAATCGCATCTGCACAAAAATCGAGACGACGGTTACGAATATATTGCGCGACCACCAAACCTTTATCGGCAAACATTCGGTACAAACTACGTACTGACATACCTGTCTCTCCGGCTATCCACTCCGGGCGTAATATCTCTTCGCGAATATTATCGTCTATCAACGTAACCACTTTTTGAAACTGACGTTCACGACGAGGTTGAACAGATTCCCGCTGATGAAGTACCGGGCGCAGCAGACACACCATCGCCTGTAGCGCAGCTTCACTTTCTGTTTCAGAAAGTGCCGGATTATTCATGCTCTCCTGTAACAGGCGATGACTGAGTTGCACCATGGGTAAGTCAGCGTCCAGTCTTTCTGCGCAGACAGGTTTTTGATGGGGAAAATATTGTTCCAGCAGAGTGCGTGGCAAAAGTAATGAAATCTGTTTAGAAGACTCCTGCCAGTAAAGCGAACAGGGGCGTGAGGCATCGAGTAACGTAATATCGCCAGCGCCAATCTGCACCTGACGCTCATCCTGCTCCATTATTGCCTGACCACTAAGCTGAAAAACGGTGTAAAACCAGGCATCGTCGCTGCCTTTTACCTCCTGCCAGGTGCGGGATAAATTCACCCCGCTGGTTGTCACGGTACTCAGCTTTAGTCCTTTGGCAAAATGCGTGTCCAGTACACCCGTGTAACGCTCAGTCAGCAGGCGTCCGGTAAAATTTCCGCATACCTGATTGATTTGGGAAAGCCATTGCTGAAACTCATTATCCATTGCGGGGTTCATGGCTCGTTTTCGCTCTGTGAAATGTATTTTTATTGTTGCATTTGTGTTGCAATAAACGAAGCTAATGAGCCTGACTATAGGAAATAAGTCTTGTCAGGCATAGAGACATAAGCGGTTATTGTCACGATTTGCGGAGCTTGTCACAGCTGACAAAGCGAATGTCACAGCGAAAAAAGTGACTTTTCTTGTCGCTGCGTACACTGAAATCACACTGGGTAAATAATAAGGAAAAGTGATGACAGAGCCGCATGTAGCAGTATTAAGCCAGGTCCAACAGTTTCTCGATCGTCAACACGGTCTTTATATTGATGGTCGTCCTGGCCCCGCACAAAGTGAAAAACGGTTGGCGATCTTTGATCCGGCCACCGGGCAAGAAATTGCGTCTACTGCTGATGCCAACGAAGCGGATGTAGATAACGCAGTCATGTCTGCCTGGCGGGCCTTTGTCTCGCGTCGCTGGGCCGGGCGATTACCCGCAGAGCGTGAACGTATTCTGCTACGTTTTGCCGATCTGGTGGAACAGCACAGTGAGGAGCTGGCGCAACTGGAAACCCTGGAGCAAGGCAAGTCAATTGCCATTTCCCGTGCTTTTGAAGTGGGCTGTACGCTGAACTGGATGCGTTATACCGCCGGGTTAACGACCAAAATCGCGGGTAAAACGCTGGACTTGTCGATTCCCTTACCCCAGGGGGCGCGTTATCAGGCCTGGACGCGTAAAGAGCCGGTTGGCGTAGTGGCGGGAATTGTGCCATGGAACTTTCCGTTGATGATTGGTATGTGGAAGGTGATGCCAGCACTGGCAGCAGGCTGTTCAATCGTGATTAAGCCTTCGGAAACCACGCCACTGACGATGTTGCGCGTGGCGGAACTGGCCAGCGAGGCTGGTATCCCTGATGGCGTTTTTAATGTCGTCACCGGGTCAGGTGCTGTATGCGGCGCGGCCCTGACGTCACATCCTCATGTTGCGAAAATCAGTTTTACCGGTTCAACCGCGACGGGAAAAGGTATTGCCAGAACTGCTGCTGATCACTTAACGCGTGTAACGCTGGAACTGGGCGGTAAAAACCCGGCAATTGTATTAAAAGATGCTGATCCGCAATGGGTTATTGAAGGCTTGATGACCGGAAGCTTCCTGAATCAAGGGCAAGTATGCGCCGCCAGTTCGCGAATTTATATTGAAGCGCCGTTGTTTGACACGCTGGTTAGTGGATTTGAGCAGGCGGTAAAATCGTTGCAAGTGGGACCGGGGATGTCACCTGTTGCACAGATTAACCCTTTGGTTTCTCGTGCGCACTGCGACAAAGTGTGTTCATTCCTCGACGATGCGCAGGCACAGCAAGCAGAGCTGATTCGCGGGTCGAATGGACCAGCCGGAGAGGGGTATTATGTTGCGCCAACGCTGGTGGTAAATCCCGATGCTAAATTGCGCTTAACTCGTGAAGAGGTGTTTGGTCCGGTGGTAAACCTGGTGCGAGTAGCGGATGGAGAAGAGGCGTTACAACTGGCAAACGACACGGAATATGGCTTAACTGCCAGTGTCTGGACGCAAAATCTCTCCCAGGCTCTGGAATATAGCGATCGCTTACAGGCAGGGACGGTGTGGGTAAACAGCCATACCTTAATTGACGCTAACTTACCGTTTGGTGGGATGAAGCAGTCAGGAACGGGCCGTGATTTTGGCCCCGACTGGCTGGACGGTTGGTGTGAAACTAAGTCGGTGTGTGTACGGTATTAATCTGGTTCGCTCATAAGTAAAAAACGGCACCTGGTGCCGTTTTTTTGTCTGAAACAATCACTTATCTTTCTTCAGCGCCCCTAGCGTTGGCGTTTCGTCAAAGAAGTTCCATGGTTTAAGCAGAGTATGTACCCATTCGGTCGGCATAATCGGCCACTCTTCGGCGCGGGCCACATGTGTGGTGCCGGTGGTCATCCAGACAACGGCGTCGGTGTTGTCCAGCGACTCGTTATCTTTACTGTATTGTCCAAGACCGGTGTCATGAGTAGAACGGTTCGGATATTTGCCTTCCGGGAAACGCTCGCCAGGATGATAACGCGTTACCCAAAGCTGCTTGTCCATAAAGCTTAAACGATGATAGATCCACTCGTCCGGCGCGAACTGGGCACCTTTTGCTACCGGGTGAGTACCACCTGCATAAGGAATAATTTGATAGGAAACTGGATTGCCCATGCGGTTCTCTTTGTTCGGGTTACTCAACAGACGAATCGTGCCCGGATCAAACTTCTGCGCGGCATCCTGTTCATTGCCGATGTTGTACTGATTAACTTGCATGGTACTGGTGCGTGGGCCACCGGCAGTATTCGGTTTTACCACTGGGTCCATCGCCACCAGGCTGTTATTCTCGCCATCTACATCCAGATCGAGGCGGAAATTATAAATATGTTGGTGTGTAGTACCCACGATATTGTGATCGATAAGCGTGCCGTAGCGCGTGTCATCTTTCGCCGTCTCATCGTGCATGGTTTTCGCTTTAACACCTTTCACCGCTTCGATGCCCGTAGCACCGGCATCAATGCCAATAGTGCCGTTTTCATGGAAGATCCAGTCAAAAATGTAGTCATAGTTACCCACTGTACTGATCCAGCGCACCACTAACTCCCGGCGTTCGGTACTGACGTTGGGCTGGCCCATTTCCTGATGCTTATACTCCGGCCCGGCATAACGTTCAAATACCGCGATAGCGCGAGGGATCTCCATCGGCACGCCAGTGTAGTCGGCGATGGTTTCATTAAGGAGCACTGCGTTAGACGGGGCATCTTTACCACGAGCAATTGGTGAGGTTAGCGTGCCCATACCGTAGTCACCAGAGTCCAGATACGCTTTAAAGTACCAGCCAATATCAGGATCACCGTAAGGCACAATCATGCCGCCGAGAGAACCTTCGTACATGACTTTGCGTTTGGTGCCATTGTCGTTATAAGTCACGGTGGAGATCATCGGCCCGACGCGAGAGTTCATGCTGAGGTGAAAATCCCAGTTCCGCCAGTGAATCATATCGCCAGTAATGGTGTAATTTTTACCTTCAGCCTCAATGATTTGCATAGGCTTAACTGCCGGAGCAACGCGGTCACGGCTATCAAATGGGCGTGCGGTCATTGGCACCGGAACTACCGGACCTTCTTCAATCTTAACGATTTTTTTCTGTTCTAAATCAACGACCGCCACCAGGTTTTCGATGGGATGTGCCCAGTAGTTGCCATCACCGACATCAAGATAGCTGATGACTTTGAGCAACCGGGCATCTTGTTTCAGGCCATCTTTACCATCGAAATAACCTACGGTCAGCGGCGTGGTAATCACTTTTTTCGCATCAGTAATACCGCGTTTCTTCACGGCAGCGGCAAATTCTTCACTGTTGTTAATAATGTTCTGCACACTGGCGAAATCATCCAGCAACACCATACCGTGGGCGTCTTTAATGGGTTGCCAGGAGAGCAGTTTGTTGTTTTGCAGATCCACCACCGCTTCGATGATATGTTTGCCGTCGAGCATAATGACGTCGGCTTTGCGCGGCTGGTCAACCGGTTTGTTTTCCAGCGCAAACGCCCAGACAGCTTCTTTATCTGGCGGTAGCAGGGAGATCTCAGTAAAACGGGTATTGGGTTTGAAGTCCGCGGAAGCTTTAACAATTTCAACGGCCTGTTTAATTTCGTCCGCAGTTAGCGCATTAAGTGGGTGAGGGCGCTTTTCTACCTGAAAGGTTTGATCCAGCCCGGACTGGAAAACATCGTTAATAAAGGTGTCAGAAACCCAGGCTTTATTGTCTTTCATCACTACCGGTACTTGCAGTGCCAGAGGCTGACCATTAACAATTGCTGTTTGCGCACCAGGCTTCACTTTCACGTACGCGCCATCTTTAATCAGGGTAAAGAGCTGGGCGTAGTCGTCCCACTGCACATCGGCACCAAATTCTTTAAGCGTTTTATCCATTGGCACCATATGCGCTTCACCACCGTGGGCAAATACCGGCGCTTGCCAGGCGAAACTTAAGGCGACTGCCAACGCCAGGGTTGTTTTACGGGCAGAATACAGAGAGGGGCTTCCCATTATTAACCTCGTCAGATGTTGTGTTCTTGTTAGCAACCGCGCTCTGTGGGCGGTTTAGTCAGGTTCACATTATCAGTACTGATGCAAAGGGGATTGCCTGCACCTGCCAGGTTGTTTGGCAGGTGTGCCAGCTTTTCATACAGTGGATGCCCTGAAAATAGATGTACACATCATGCATAATGTGACAACGTCACAAAATTTAGTGAAATAAAAGGGCAACTATTCGCCGTTGCCCTTCATTCACCGATTAATCGACAAAATCACCGTGCTGCCTGGCCACCAGCGTCAGAATTGAATACAGCGCCACCGGGGTTTGATGCTGATTGAATACCTCTACCGCCCATTCCACCACACCTGTTGGTTTTTCTTCTGCGCTACGCTGTTTTTTCAGCGTCTTGCGCTTACAGGTGAGACGCACCTGGATGGTATCGCCTGGTTTTACGGGTTCGATAAAACGCAAGTTTTCCAGCCCGTAGTTAGCTATGACCGGACCGACACCGGCATCGACAAACAGACCCGCAGCCGCAGAAAGCACAAAATATCCATGTACCACACGCTCACCAAAAATAGATTCGGCAGCAGCAATTTTATCCATATGTGCATAGAAATGATCGCCGCTGAGGCAAGCAAAGTTAACAATATCGGCCTCTGTCATTGTGCGGCGGGGAGTCAACAGGCTGTCGCCTGGTTGCAGCTCCTCAAAATATTTGCGGAACGGATGAATACGATCTTCTTCGACTTTCGCACCGCGCACCCACTGTTTACTGATAGCGGCAAGCATCGTCGGACTACCCTGAACAGCGGTTCGCTGCATGTAATGTTTCACCGCTCGTAAACCACCTAATTCTTCACCGCCTCCTGCGCGACCAGGCCCACCATGTACCAGTTGTGGCAGTGGGGAGCCATGCCCGGTGGATTCTTTTGCCGACTCTTCATTGAGGATCTGAATTCGCCCATGCGTACGTGCCGCGTCTGCAATAAACTGACGCGCAATTTGCGGATCAGCCGTCACCAGTGTTCCCGCAAGGCTACCGCCGCCTGCACAAGCCAGTTGCAGAGCATGTCGCTGGTTTTGTGCTGGCATCAGCGTTGCGACAGGGCCAAAGGCTTCTGTTGCATGTACCGCCGGTGCTTCATCCGGCTGCGGACAGTACAATAAGGTTGGCGGGAAGAAGGCACCCGCAGCAGATAAATCCGCCTGACCACCGAGGCGAATCTCGCATCCTGCAGCCAGCAATATGTTCACTTTTTCCTGCACATCGGCACGCTGCTCAGCATTTACCAGTGCGCCCATTTTCACGCCTTCCTGAGCAGGATCACCGACCACGACTTTCTGTAATCGCGCAACCAGAGCATCACTGACAGCATTAACCAATGCCTGCGGCACAATAATCCGCCGGATTGCCGTACATTTTTGCCCGGCTTTTGTGGTCATCTCACGCACAACTTCACGAATAAACAGCGCAAACTCCGGTTGATCCGGGGTGACATCTTCGCCCAGTACGCAGCAGTTCAGGGAATCAGCTTCCATAGTGAAGGGGATAGATTTGGCGACGATATTTGGCTGAACTCGCAGCATCTGTCCGGTCGCCGCTGACCCCGTGAAAGTCACCACATCCTGGCTGTCCAGATGATCCAACAAGTCGCCAGCACTACCGCAGATCAGACTAATTGCGCCTTCGGGAACAAGACCACTATCGACAATTGATTTCACCATCGCCTGAGTCAGTTGGGCCGTCGCGGTAGCTGGTTTGATGATGGCTGGCATTCCGCCCAGCCACGTTGGTGCCAGCTTTTCCAGCATTCCCCAGCAGGGGAAGTTAAAGGCGTTAATATGCACTGCCACGCCTGACTTTGAGGTCAGTACATGGCGCGCGGCAAATCCACCTTCTTTCGATAAGGGGATCAATTCATCTTCCGGCCACAGCGTATCGTCAGGCAGCTCCCGGCTACCGAGGCTGGCGTAAGTAAATAACGTCCCAATGCCACCTTCAATATCAACCCAACTGTCTGCCCGCGTTGCGCCTGTTTGCGCAGAAAGAGCATAGAAGCGCTCTTTTTCACTCAGCAGATGTTTAGCGACCGCTTTAAGCATCGCCGCACGTTCGATAAAGGTCATAGCGCGAAGGGCTGGGGCACCTTTTTCAATGGCAAACAGGCGGGCAGCCGCCATATCAAGACCTTCACTGGTCACTTCCCATAACGCCTCGCCGCTAATAGCGTGATGAATCAAACGGCTACGGCCCCGGCCAGACTGCCAGGTACCGGATAAGAAACTGGCTAACTGCTGCATCGCTACTCTCCAGATGTTTCACATTTCTGTTGCTAATAGTTAAATCACGAATCATAAAAAGCAAGGCGTATTTTAACGAAATGTTAACTATGCGATCTGTATATCAACCACTAAAAACATTAATGCACTGATATATAATGAGTTATAAAAATAGGGTGCGAAATCCGTCACAGTTCAAACATACAAAATTTGTGATTTTAGTTAACCATTGTGTAACTTTCATAAAACAACGTGATTCGTGTTTTTAATTAATTCACGAAAACTGGAATCGTAAAGGTGATGACGTGACCCAAGAAGAACGCTTTGAGCAACGGATAGCCCAGGAAACGGCTATCGAGCCGCAGGACTGGATGCCCGATGCTTACCGAAAGACACTGATCCGCCAGATTGGGCAGCATGCGCACTCCGAGATTGTTGGTATGTTGCCTGAAGGTAACTGGATCACTCGCGCACCAACCTTGCGGCGTAAAGCCATTCTGTTGGCCAAAGTGCAGGATGAAGCCGGTCATGGTCTGTATCTCTATAGCGCCGCCGAAACACTGGGCTGCGCCAGAGAAGACATCTACCAAAAAATGCTCGACGGACGGATGAAATATTCCTCCATCTTTAATTATCCGACATTGAGTTGGGCTGATATCGGTGTTATCGGCTGGCTGGTGGATGGCGCAGCGATCGTCAATCAGGTGGCGTTATGCCGCACTTCTTATGGCCCGTATGCCAGAGCAATGGTGAAAATCTGCAAAGAAGAGAGTTTTCACCAGCGTCAGGGGTTTGAAGCCTGCATGGCACTGGCGCAGGGCAGCGAAGCTCAAAAGCAGATGTTGCAAGACGCCATTAACCGTTTCTGGTGGCCAGCCTTAATGATGTTCGGGCCAAACGATGATAACTCGCCAAACAGCGCCAGAAGTCTCGCCTGGAAAATCAAACGTTTCACCAACGACGAACTCCGCCAGCGTTTCGTGGACAACACCGTTCCACAGGTTGAAATGCTCGGTATGACCGTTCCTGACCCGGATCTGCATTTTGACACTGAAAGCGGTCACTACCGCTTTGGTGAGATCGACTGGCAGGAGTTTAACGAAGTAATTAACGGTCGCGGAATTTGTAATCAGGAGAGGCTCGACGCCAAACGTAAAGCCTGGGAAGAAGGTACCTGGGTACGGGAAGCAGCGCTGGCCCATGCACAAAAACAACTTGCCCGTAAGGTCGCATAAGGAGATTCAAAATGAGTAATGTTTACTGGCCGTTATACGAAGTTTTCGTGCGTGGCAAACAGGGCTTATCACACCGCCATGTTGGCAGTTTACATGCTGCCGATGAGCGGATGGCACTGGAAAATGCCCGTGATGCTTACACCCGTCGTAGCGAAGGATGTTCAATTTGGGTGGTGAAGGCGAGTGAAATTGTTGCCTCGCAACCGGAAGAACGCGGTGAATTTTTTGATCCGGCTGAAAGCAAGGTCTATCGCCATCCAACGTTTTACACCATCCCTGATGGCATTGAGCACATGTGAGGTCGGAAATGAATCAGTTAACGGCTTACACCTTGCGCCTGGGCGATAACTGTCTGGTGCTCTCCCAGCGGTTGGGGGAATGGTGCGGTCACGCACCGGAACTGGAAATCGATCTCGCACTGGCAAATATTGGACTCGATTTATTAGGCCAGGCACGCAACTTCTTATCGTATGCCGCTGAATTAGCGGGAGAAGGCGATGAAGATACCCTGGCCTTCACCCGAGACGAGCGCCAGTTCAGCAACTTATTGTTGGTTGAACAGCCAAACGGCAATTTTGCCGACACCATTGCACGCCAGTATTTCATCGATGCATGGCATGTGGCGCTCTTTACCCGTCTGATGGAGAGCCGTGATCCGCAACTGGCGGCGATTTCTGCCAAAGCAATTAAAGAAGCGCGTTATCACCTGCGTTTTAGTCGTGGCTGGCTGGAGCGACTGGGCAATGGTACTGACGTATCAGGGCAAAAGATGCAGCAGGCCATCAACAAGTTGTGGCGTTTTACCGCCGAACTGTTCGATGCCGACGAGATTGATATTGCACTGAGTGAAGAGGGTATTGCGGTTGATCCACGCACTTTACGCGCAGCGTGGGAAGCCGAAGTTTTTGCTGGGATCAACGAAGCCACATTGAACGTACCGCAAGAGCAGGCGTATCGCACTGGCGGTAAAAAAGGACTGCATACCGAACACCTTGGACCCATGCTGGCAGAAATGCAGTATCTCCAGCGTGTCTTGCCCGGTCAGCAATGGTAACAGAGGAGATGGGTATGCAACGTCTGGCCACCATTGCACCGCCACAGGTTCATGAGATATGGGCGCTACTCAGCCAGATCCCGGACCCGGAGATCCCGGTGCTGACCATTACTGATTTAGGCATGGTGCGTAATGTGACACAGATGGGAGAAGGATGGGTGATCGGCTTTACGCCGACATATTCCGGTTGTCCGGCAACGGAACATTTGATTGGCGCGATACGTGAGGCAATGTCAACCCACGGGTTTACCCCCGTTCAGGTTGTGCTGCAACTTGACCCGGCATGGACCACCGACTGGATGACCCCCGATGCCCGTGAGCGTCTGCGACAGTATGGCATTAGCCCGCCCGCCGGACACAGTTGCCATGCCCATTTGCCGCCAGAAGTATGTTGCCCGCGCTGTGCCAGCGTCCATACCACACTTATCAGTGAATTTGGTTCCACGGCCTGCAAAGCATTGTATCGCTGCGATAGTTGCCGCGAACCTTTCGATTATTTCAAATGTATTTGAGGATGCCATGACAACGTTTCATTCCTTAACGGTGGCAAAAGTGGAGCCGGAAACCCGTGATGCGGTGACCATTACCTTTGCGGTGCCCCAGCCTTTGCAGGAGGCGTATCGCTTTCGCCCCGGTCAACACTTGACCTTAAAAGCCAGCCTTGATGGTGAAGAATTACGCCGTTGTTACTCCATTTGCCGCAGCTACCTGCCTGGCGAAATTAGTGTGGCGGTAAAAGCCATTGAAGGCGGACGTTTCTCCCGCTATGCCCGCGATCACATCCGTCAGGGGATGACGCTGGAAGTCATGGTGCCGCAGGGCCATTTCGGCTATCAGCCGCAGGCCGAACGCCAGGGGCGCTATCTGGCTATTGCAGCAGGATCAGGTATTACGCCAATGCTGGCGATTATCGCCGCCACTTTACAAACCGAGCCTGAAAGTCAGTTCACCCTGATCTACGGTAACCGTACCAGCCAGAGCATGATGTTTCGCCAGGCACTGGCAGACCTGAAAGACAAATATCCTCAGCGTTTACAGTTGTTGTGCATTTTCAGTCAGGAAACCCTCGACAGCGATCTGCTTCACGGGCGTATTGACGGTGAAAAATTACAGTCACTTGGGGCCTCGCTCATTAATTTTCGTCTTTATGATGAGGCATTTATTTGTGGTCCGGCGGCGATGATGGATGAGACGGAAGCCGCCTTAAAAGCACTGGGAATGCCAGATAAAACCATTCATCTGGAGCGGTTTAATACGCCTGGCACGCGCGTCAAACGTAGCGTTAACGTGCAAAGTGACGGACAAAAAGTGACTGTACGTCAGGATGGGCGGGATCGGGAAATCGTGCTTAATGCCGACGATGAAAGCATTCTCGATGCGGCATTGCGCCAGGGGGCTGATCTGCCCTATGCCTGCAAAGGCGGCGTCTGTGCGACCTGCAAATGCAAAGTGCTGCGTGGCAAAGTGGCGATGGAAACCAATTACAGTCTGGAACCGGATGAACTGGCTGCAGGCTATGTGTTGAGTTGCCAGGCACTGCCGCTGACCAGTGATGTGGTGGTTGACTTTGACGCGAAGGGGATGGCATGAGCGAACTGATCGTCAGCCGTCAGCAACGAGTATTGTTGCTGACCCTTAACCGTCCCGCCGCACGTAATGCGCTAAATAATGCCCTGCTGATGCAACTGGTAAATGAACTGGAAGCTGCGGCTACCGATACCAGCATTTCGGTCTGTGTGATTACCGGTAATGCACGCTTTTTTGCCGCTGGGGCCGATCTCAACGAAATGGCAGAAAAAGATCTCGCGGCCACCTTAAACGATACACGTCCGCAGCTATGGGCGCGATTGCAGGCCTTTAATAAACCACTTATCGCAGCCGTCAATGGTTACGCGCTTGGGGCGGGTTGCGAACTGGCATTGTTGTGCGATGTGGTGGTTGCCGGAGAGAACGCGCGTTTTGGGTTGCCGGAAATCACTCTCGGCATCATGCCTGGCGCAGGCGGAACGCAACGTTTAATCCGTAGTGTCGGTAAATCGTTAGCCAGCAAAATGGTGCTGAGCGGAGAAAGTATCACCGCCCAGCAAGCACAGCAGGCCGGGCTGGTTAGCGACGTCTTCCCCAGCGATTTAACCCTCGAATACGCCTTACAGCTGGCATCGAAAATGGCACGTCACTCGCCGCTGGCCTTACAAGCGGCAAAGCAAGCGCTGCGCCAGTCGCAGGAAGTGGCTTTGCAAGCCGGACTTGCCCAGGAGCGACAGTTATTCACCTTGCTGGCGGCAACAGAAGATCGTCATGAAGGCATCTCCGCTTTCTTACAAAAACGCACGCCCGACTTTAAAGGACGCTAATGATGGAATTCATCCTCAGTCATGTAGAAAAGGGCGTGATGACACTAACGCTCAACCGCCCGGAACGCCTGAACAGTTTTAATGATGAGATGCACGCACAACTGGCAGAGTGCCTGAAACAGGTCGAGCGCGACGACACTATCCGTTGCCTGTTACTTACAGGTGCCGGGCGCGGATTTTGTGCTGGTCAGGATCTTAACGATCGTAACGTTGATCCCACAGGCCCCGCACCGGATTTAGGGATGTCAGTTGAACGTTTCTATAACCCACTGGTACGTCGCCTGGCAAAACTGCCAAAACCGGTGATCTGTGCAGTCAATGGCGTGGCGGCAGGGGCAGGCGCAACACTGGCACTGGGGTGCGACATCGTTATTGCTGCCCGTTCAGCAAAATTCGTCATGGCGTTTAGTAAGTTAGGCTTAATACCCGATTGCGGTGGAACCTGGTTACTGCCACGCGTTGCCGGACGAGCGCGCGCCATGGGGCTGGCACTGCTGGGGAATCAACTGAGTGCTGAACAGGCGCACGAATGGGGGATGATCTGGCAGGTTGTTGATGATGAAACGCTGGCAGATACCGCGCAACAGCTGGCACGGCATCTGGCGACACAACCGACATTTGGTCTTGGACTTATCAAGCAAGCGATAAATAGCGCTGAAACCAATACGCTCGATACGCAACTGGATCTGGAACGTGACTATCAGCGACTTGCCGGACGGAGCGCAGATTATCGTGAAGGTGTCAGTGCGTTCCTGGCTAAACGCTCACCGCAGTTCACGGGGAAATAGCATGATGATAAATGTGCAAACTGTGGCAGTGATTGGGAGCGGCACCATGGGGGCAGGCATTGCTGAAGTTGCCGCCAGTCATGGACATCAGGTTTTACTGTATGACATTTCTGCTGAAGCGCTGACCCGCGCAATCGACGGGATACACGCGCGGCTAAATTCACGCGTGACGCGGGGAAAACTGACCGCTGAAACCTGTGAACGCACATTGAAACGCCTGATCCCGGTGACCGATATTCACGCGCTGGCAGCAGCGAATCTGGTTATTGAAGCGGCGTCTGAACGTCTGGAAGTTAAAAAAGCGCTCTTTGCACAACTGGCGGAAGTTTGCCCGCCACAAACGCTATTGACCACTAACACTTCGTCAATCTCTATAACCGCGATTGCTGCGGAGGTAAAAAATCCTGAACGTGTTGCGGGGCTGCATTTTTTTAACCCGGCACCGGTGATGAAGTTGGTGGAGGTGGTCAGTGGGCTGGCAACGGCAGCGGAAGTTGTCGAGCAGTTGTGTGAACTGACATTGAGTTGGGGTAAGCAGCCAGTGCGCTGTCATTCGACCCCCGGATTTATCGTTAACCGTGTTGCGCGTCCTTATTATTCCGAGGCCTGGCGGGCACTGGAAGAGCAGGTTGCTGCACCAGAAGTGATTGACGCTGCACTTCGCGATGGCGCTGGTTTCCCGATGGGGCCGCTGGAATTAACCGATCTGATTGGTCAGGACGTCAATTTTGCTGTCACCTGTTCGGTGTTTAACGCTTTCTGGCAGGAGCGTCGTTTTTTACCTTCGCTGGTGCAACAGGAACTGGTGATTGGTGGACGGTTGGGCAAGAAAAGTGGGCTGGGCGTGTACGACTGGCGCGCGGAACGTGAGGCAGTTGTTGGCCTGGAAGCGGTAAGCGACAGTTTTAGCCCAATGAAAGTAGAAAAGAAAAGTGACGGTGTCACGGAAATTGACGATGTTTTATTGATTGAGACACAAGGCGAGACGGCACAGGCGCTGGCAATACGACTGGCACGCCCGGTGGTAGTGGTCGACAAAATGGCGGGCAAGGTGGTGACCATTGCTGCGGCAGCGGTGAACCCGGACTCAGCGACCCGCAAGGCCATTTATTACCTGCAACAGCAGGGCAAAACAGTGCTGCAAATTGCAGATTACCCAGGAATGCTGATTTGGCGAACGGTAGCAATGATCATCAATGAAGCCCTTGATGCGCTTCAAAAAGGCGTGGCCTCTGAACAGGATATCGATACCGCCATGCGTCTTGGGGTGAATTATCCATATGGCCCACTTGCCTGGGGAGCGCAACTTGGCTGGCAGCGAATATTAAGGCTCCTTGAAAATCTACAGCATCACTATGGCGAAGAACGCTATCGCCCATGTTCATTGCTGCGCCAACGGGCGCTTCTGGAGAGCGGTTATGAGTCATAAGGCCTGGCAAAATGCCCATGCAATGTATGAGAACGATGCCTGCGCCAAAGCGCTTGGCATCGACATTATCTCAATGGATGAAGGCTTTGCTGTAGTGACCATGACCGTCACTGCACAAATGCTTAACGGTCATCAAAGTTGCCACGGCGGGCAGCTATTTTCACTGGCTGATACTGCCTTTGCCTACGCCTGCAATAGCCAGGGGCTGGCAGCCGTCGCTTCTGCCTGCACGATTGATTTTTTACGTCCAGGCTTTGCCGGAGACACCTTAACTGCTACTGCGCAGGTACGTCATCAGGGCAAGCAAACCGGTGTTTACGACATCGAAATTGTTAACCAACAACAAAAAACGGTTGCGCTGTTTCGCGGTAAATCTCACCGCATCGGCGGCACCATTACAGGAGAAGCCTGATGCGTGAAGCCTTTATCTGTGACGGAATTCGTACGCCAATTGGCCGCTATGGTGGGGCATTATCAGGTGTTCGGGCTGACGATCTGGCTGCTATCCCTTTGCGGGAGCTGCTGGTGCGAAACCCGCGTCTCGATGCGGAGTGTATCGATGATGTGATCCTCGGCTGTGCTAATCAGGCGGGAGAAGACAACCGTAACGTAGCCCGGATGGCGACGTTACTGGCGGGGCTGCCGCAGAGTGTTTCCGGCACAACCATTAACCGCTTGTGTGGTTCCGGGCTGGACGCACTGGGGTTCGCCGCACGGGCGATTAAAGCGGGCGATGGCGATTTGCTGATCGCTGGTGGCGTGGAGTCAATGTCTCGGGCACCGTTTGTTATGGGCAAGGCAACCAGTGCATTTTCTCGTCAGGCTGAGATGTTTGATACCACTATTGGCTGGCGATTTGTGAACCCGCTCATGGCTCAACAATTTGGAACTGACAGCATGCCGGAAACGGCAGAGAATGTAGCTGAACTGTTAAAAATATCGCGAGAAGATCAAGATAGTTTTGCGCTACGCAGTCAGCAACGTACGGCAAAAGCGCAATCCTCAGGCATTCTGGCTGAGGAGATTGTTCCGGTTGTGTTGAAAAACAAGAAAGGCGTTGTAACAGAAATACAACATGATGAGCATCTGCGCCCGGAAACGACGCTGGAACAGTTACGTGGGTTAAAAGCACCATTTCGTGCCAATGGGGTGATTACCGCAGGCAATGCCTCCGGGGTGAATGACGGAGCCGCTGCGTTGATTATTGCCAGTGAACAGATGGCAGCAGCGCAAGGACTGACACCGCGGGCGCGAATCGTAGCCATGGCAACCGCCGGGGTGGAACCGCGCCTGATGGGGCTTGGTCCGGTGCCTGCAACTCGCCGGGTGCTGGAACGCGCGGGGCTGAGTATTCACGATATGGACGTGATTGAACTGAACGAAGCGTTCGCGGCCCAGGCGTTGGGTGTACTACGCGAATTGGGGCTGCCTGATGATGCCCCACATGTTAACCCCAACGGAGGCGCTATCGCCTTAGGCCATCCGTTGGGAATGAGTGGTGCCCGCCTGGCACTGGCTGCCAGCCATGAGCTGCATCGGCGTAACGGTCGTTACGCATTGTGCACCATGTGCATCGGTGTCGGTCAGGGCATCGCCATGATTCTGGAGCGTGTTTGAGCATATCAACCTGCGAGTACCCTACAATGATAACCAATACAAAGCTTGACCCGATTGAAACCGCGTCTGTTGATGAGTTACAGGCGTTGCAAACACAACGTCTGAAATGGACGCTCAAACACGCGTATGAAAATGTCCCGATGTATCGGCGCAAATTTGACGCAGCAGGCGTACATCCTGATGATTTCAGGGAACTTTCAGATCTGCGTAAATTTCCCTGTACCACCAAACAGGATCTGCGCGACAACTATCCCTTCGACACCTTTGCCGTGCCGATGGAACAAGTGGTGCGCATTCATGCTTCTTCGGGAACCACAGGTAAACCGACAGTTGTCGGCTATACGCAAAACGATATTGATAACTGGGCCAATATTGTAGCGCGTTCCTTGCGTGCGGCAGGTGGCACGCCCAAAGACAAAATTCATGTTGCCTATGGTTACGGCCTGTTTACTGGTGGGCTGGGCGCGCACTATGGTGCCGAACGTCTGGGCGCTACGGTGATCCCGATGTCTGGTGGGCAGACGGAAAAACAAGCGCAACTGATCCGCGATTTTCAACCAGATATGATCATGGTTACGCCATCTTATTGCCTTAACCTGATTGAAGAGCTGGAGCGGCAGTTGGGCGGTGATGCCAGCGGTTGCTCGCTGCGGGTTGGAGTGTTTGGTGCTGAGCCGTGGACACAGGCCATGCGTAAAGAGATTGAACGGCGTCTGGGGATCACCGCACTGGATATTTATGGCCTGTCAGAAGTGATGGGGCCGGGGGTGGCGATGGAGTGTCTGGAAACTACCGACGGCCCAACCATTTGGGAAGATCATTTCTATCCTGAAATTGTTAATCCTCATGACGGCACACCGCTTGCCGATGGTGAACATGGCGAACTGTTATTCACCACGCTGACCAAAGAAGCATTGCCGGTCATTCGTTACCGCACGCGTGATTTAACCCGACTGTTACCAGGAACGGCGCGGACTATGCGCCGCATGGATCGCATCAGCGGACGCAGCGATGACATGTTGATCATTCGCGGTGTAAATGTCTTCCCGTCACAACTGGAAGAAGAGATTGTCAAATTCGAACATTTATCGCCCCATTACCAACTGGAGGTGAACCGCCGGGGGCATCTTGATTCACTTTCTGTGAAAGTGGAGTTGAAAGAAAGCAGCCTGACATTGACGCATGAGCAGCGTTGCCAGGTGTGCCACCAGCTGCGCCATCGGATTAAGTCGATGGTGGGGATCTCTACCGATGTGATGATCGTTAACTGTGGCAGTATCCCGCGTTCAGAAGGCAAGGCGTGTCGGGTGTTTGATCTGCGCAATATTGTTGGTGCCTGACGTGTCGTCTGGCCCTGGTGAGGTAAAGCGCCAGGGCCAGAAGTCGATACGACCTGTGCTATGATTCATAAATCACAACAATAACAACAGACTGAATCGAATGAGTAAACTTGTTACTTTTATCCAACATGCTGTAAACGCTGTTCCGGTCAGTGGCACATCTTTGATCTCCTCTCTGTATGGTGATTCGCTTTCCCATCGTGGTGGTGAAATCTGGCTGGGTAGTCTGGCTGCTTTGCTGGAAGGGCTGGGATTTGGTGAGCGTTTCGTGCGCACCGCTTTGTTTCGTCTTAATAAAGAAGGCTGGCTGGATGTTTCCCGCATCGGGCGACGCAGTTTCTATAGCCTCAGTGATAAAGGCTTGCGCCTGACGCGACGGGCAGAAAGTAAAATTTATCGCGCAGAGCAACCTGCATGGGATGGTAAATGGCTCCTGTTGCTCTCGGAAGGTTTAGATAAATCAACGCTGGCTGATGTCAAAAAGCAGTTGATCTGGCAAGGTTTTGGCGCACTGGCACCCAGCCTGATGGCATCGCCGTCGCAAAAACTGGCGGATGTACAGACACTTTTGCATGAAGCGGGGGTGGTGGATAACGTGATTTGTTTTGAAGCGCAAATACCACTGGCGCTTTCTCGTGCAGCACTGCGTGCCAGAGTGGAAGAGTGCTGGCATTTAACTGAACAAAATGCCATGTACGAAACCTTTATTCAGTCATTCCGCCCGCTGGTGCCGCTGTTAAAAGAGGCAGCAGACGAGTTAACCCCGGAGCGTGCATTTCATATTCAGCTTTTACTGATCCATTTTTATCGCCGTGTCGTCCTTAAAGACCCATTGTTGCCAGAGGAGTTGCTTCCGGCGCACTGGGCAGGGCATACGGCGCGTCAGCTGTGTATCAACATTTATCAGCGCGTAGCGCCTGCTGCTTTAGCGTTCGTTAGTGAAAAAGGTGAAACCTCGGTCGGTGAACTGCCTGCGCCGGGAAGCCTGTATTTTCAACGTTTTGGCGGTTTGAATATTGAACAGGAGGCGATATGCCAATTTACCAGATAGATGGTCTGACTCCGGTTGTGCCAGAAGAGAGTTTTGTCCATCCGACAGCGGTATTGATCGGCGATGTTATTCTAGGCAAGGGCGTTTACGTTGGGCCAAATGCCAGCCTGCGTGGCGATTTTGGTCGTATCGTGGTGAAAGATGGCGCGAACATTCAGGATAATTGCGTTATGCACGGTTTTCCCGAGCAGGATACTGTCGTGGAAGAAGATGGACATATTGGTCATAGCGCTATCCTTCATGGTTGCATTATCCGCCGCAATGCATTAGTGGGAATGAACGCGGTAGTGATGGACGGCGCGGTGATTGGCGAGAACAGCATTGTTGGCGCATCCGCATTTGTGAAAGCCAAAGCAGAAATGCCTGCCAATTACCTGATTGTCGGCAGCCCGGCGAAAGCGATTCGTGAACTCAGTGAGCAGGAGCTGGCATGGAAAAAGCAGGGTACGCATGAGTATCAGGTGCTGGTGACTCGTTGTAAGCAGACGTTGCATCAAGTTGAGCCATTGCGGGAAGTTGAACCGAACAGGAAACGTCTGGTATTTGATGAGAATCTGCGACCGAAACAGTAACGTCCAGATACTGAACATTCTAATTTTTAGCATGTGATACCTAAACCGCAACGCTGATACAGGTTGCGGTTTTTTTATTGCCGGATGCGGCGCTTTACGCGTTTTGTTTTGTGTTTTTCAGGACAATAGAGCAACTCATCCAGTAATCTTGTTTACGCCCTCGCATTATTTATCTCTTTTCGTTTCTATACTGATTTTTCTTAATCCGTTTTATTACAGGGCAGGGTGCGATGAGCAGCAATACATTTACTCTCGGTACAAAATCCGTTAACCGTCTTGGTTATGGCGCGATGCAACTGGCAGGTCCTGGGGTTTTTGGTCCCCCAAGAGATCGCCACGTCGCTATAACCGTGCTGCGCGAGGCGCTGGCATTGGGCGTCAATCACATTGATACCAGCGACTTTTATGGTCCGCACGTCACCAATCAGATTATCCGCGAAGCGCTTTATCCTTACTCTGACGACCTGACAATTGTCACTAAAATTGGTGCGCGGCGTGGAGAGGACGCATCCTGGTTGCCCGCATTTTCTCCGGCAGAGCTGCAAAAAGCGGTGCACGATAATCTACGTAATCTCGGGCTGGACGTACTGGATGTGGTTAACTTGCGCATTATGATGGGGGATGGTCATGGCCCAGCGGAAGGATCGATTGAAGCCAGCCTGACCGTGCTGGCAGAGATGCAACAACAAGGCCTGGTAAAACATATTGGCCTAAGCAACGTCACACCGACGCAGGTTGCAGAGGCGCGCAAGATTGCCGAAATCGTCTGTGTGCAGAACGAATACAACATTGCTCATCGTGCTGATGACGCAATGATTGATGCTTTGGCTCGTGACGGCATTGCCTACGTGCCGTTCTTCCCGCTCGGGGGCTTTACACCGCTGCAATCCTCTACGCTGTCGGATGTTGCTGCGAGCCTGGGTGCAACACCCATGCAGGTGGCGCTGGCGTGGCTGTTACAACGTTCACCGAATATTTTGCTGATCCCAGGGACGTCTTCTGTTGCGCATTTACGGGAGAATATGGCTGCTGAAAAATTGCATCTTTCTGAGGAAGTGTTGTCTACGTTGGATGGTATTTCGCGAGAATAACGAATATACAAAAGGGAAAGATGCATTTCCCTTTTGTTTCTTTTTTAATGGCATGGAGTGCATATGTTTAAGGCCAGGATTTGCGGCTGGATAATCAGGGAAAAGGCAATGGATTCATTGATTCGTACAGTGATCGATGGTATCTCACTGACATCCAGTCGGTAATCAAACAGATGTGTAGGAAAACCATCCACCACATCTTGATATATTCCGAATTTACGTTGATGCTCCGCGTTGTGATATCTCCGCCATCACAATTGATGCACCATAGCGCAAACCGAATTATCAAGGATTGATAATGACGCTCTACCAGATAAAACCGCTCTTTCAGTCGCTGTTAAGGCCGACGATGTTTTGGCTTTACAAGCACCACGTTACAGCGAATCACATCACTCTTGCTGCACTGGCGCTTTCTCTTCTTACCGGCTTGCTGTTGATGTTGGTGGCACAACCCATCCTCTTTATGCTATTGCCCATCGTGCTTTTTATCCGTATGGCGCTCAATGCGCTGGATGGCATGTTGGCGCGTGAGTGCAATCAGCAAACACGGCTTGGGGCAATTTTGAATGAGACTGGTGATGTTATTTCCGATATTGCGCTCTATTTACCATTTTTATTTTTACCGGAAAGTAACGCATCACTCGTGATACTCATGTTATTTTGCACCATATTGACCGAGTTTTGCGGTTTACTCGCGCAGACGATTAACGGTGTTCGCAGTTATGCCGGTCCATTTGGCAAAAGCGATCGCGCGTTAATATTTGGTCTGTGGGGTCTGGCCGTTGCCATTTATCCACAGTGGATGCAGTGGAATAATCTTTTATGGAGCATTGCTTCAATTCTGCTTCTCTGGACTGCGATTAATCGTTGTCGGAGTGTGCTTCTTATGAGCGCTGAAAGATAATGCTGGAAAAATCTCTGGCAACACTTTTCGCGTTGTTAATTTTAGCAACGCTGATAAACCATTTTCTGCTATGGCGGTTACCGGAGAGAAAAGAGGATGAAGTTACATTACGTATTCGTACCTGGTGGGGCATCGTCATTTGTTTTTCACTGGTGATTTCAGGTCCACGCTGGATGACGTTGACGTTTTTTGCGCTGATAAGTTTTCTGGCATTGAAAGAATATTGTACGCTTATATCTGTACATTTTCCGCGGTGGTTATATTGGGTTATTCCTCTTAACTATTTGTTTATCGGTTTTAATTGCTTTGAGCTGTATCTATTATTTATACCTTTGGCTGGGTTTCTAATATTAGCCACCGGGCAAGTTTTTATGGGGGACCCCTCCGGTTTTCTGCATACCGTGAGCGCCATTTTTTGGGGCTGGATAATGACCGTTTTCGCCTTGAGTCATGCCGCCTGGTTATTAATGTTGCCAACCACAAATATCCAGGGCGGGGCGTTACTGGTGTTATTTCTTTTGGCATTAACCGAGTCAAACGATATTGCACAGTATTTATGGGGAAAATCCTGCGGCAGAAGAAAAGTGGTCCCCAAAGTCAGCCCGGGAAAAACGCTGGAAGGTCTGGTGGGGGGCGTCATCACCACCATGATTGCGTCACTGATTATTGGACCGTTGCTGACACCGCTAAATACATTACAGGCATTATTAGCGGGTTTGTTAATTGGTATTAGTGGTTTTTGCGGCGATGTCGTGATGTCAGCCATCAAACGAGATATTGGTGTTAAAGATAGTGGAAAACTATTACCAGGACATGGCGGACTCCTTGACAGGATTGACTCATTAATTTTCACCGCTCCGGTATTTTTTTATTTTATTCGCTACAGCTGTTACTGAAGGAAAATAGAGAAAATGGAAAATTCACGCATCCCTGGGGAACATTTTTTTACCACCAGTGATAATACAGCGTTGTTTTATCGGCACTGGCCCGCTTTACAGCCCGGGGCGAAAAAGGTCATCGTCTTATTTCATCGGGGTCATGAACATTCTGGTCGTCTACAACATCTCGTTGATGAACTGGCGATGCCAGATACTGCTTTTTATGCATGGGATGCCCGGGGGCATGGAAAAACTTCGGGGCCGCGTGGTTATAGCCCATCTCTTGCGCGTTCAGTGCAGGATGTCGATGAATTTGTCCGTTTTGCTGCCAGCGACAGCCAGGTTGGACTGGAAGAGGTGGTTGTGATCGCGCAAAGCGTCGGCGCAGTGCTGGTTGCCACATGGGTTCATGATTATGCGCCTGCAATTCGCGGGCTGGTGCTGGCTTCTCCGGCCTTTAAGGTTAAATTGTATGTGCCGCTGGCACGTCCTGCGCTGGCGTTATGGCATCGTCTGCGTGGTCTGTTTTTTATTAATTCCTATGTGAAAGGACGCTATTTGACCCACGATCGGCAACGGGTGGCGAGTTTCAATAATGATCCGCTGATCACACGGGCGATTGCCGTCAATATCTTGCTCGATCTCTATAAAACGTCTGAACGTATTGTTAGCGATGCGGCGGCGATTACGCTCCCCACGCAACTTCTGATATCAGGCGATGACTATGTGGTGCATCGCCAACCGCAGATCGATTTTTATCAGCGTTTACGTAGCCCTCTCAAAGAGCTGCATCTGCTGCCAGGCTTTTATCACGACACGTTGGGTGAAGAGAACAGGGCGCTGGCATTTGAAAAAATGCAAAGCTTTATTAGTCATTTATATGCTAACAAATCGCAAAAATTTGATTATCAGCATGAAGACTGCACAGGACCATCAGCGGATCGATGGCGGCTACTTTCTGGTGGACCCGTGCCATTATCGCCGGTTGATTTGGCGTATCGCTTTATGCGTATGGCGATGAAATTGTTCGGGGCGCACTCTGCGGGCCTGCATCTCGGAATGAGCACCGGCTTTGATTCAGGCAGTTCGCTGGATTATGTCTATCAAAATCAACCACAAGGTAGTAACGCATTCGGGCGTTTAGTCGACAAAATCTACCTGAACAGTGTTGGCTGGCGCGGTATTCGCCAGCGCAAAACCCATTTACAAATGCTGATTAAACAAGCCGTTGCCGATCTCCACGCCAAAGGTTTAGCCATCCGCGTGGTTGACATTGCCGCAGGGCATGGGCGCTATGTACTGGATGCGCTGGAGAATGAACCTGCCGTATGCGATATTTTGTTACGTGATTACAGTGAGTTAAATGTTGCACAGGGGCAAGAGATGATTGCCCAACGGGGAATGTCTGGGCAGGTGCGTTTTGAACAGGGCGATGCGTTTAACCCGGAGGAACTCAGCGCGTTAACTCCGCGGCCTACGCTGGCGATTGTCTCTGGCCTGTATGAGCTTTTTCCCGAAAATGAGCAGGTAAAAAACTCCCTCGCAGGTCTTGCCAATGCCATCGAACCGGGTGGCATTCTCATCTACACCGGGCAGCCGTGGCACCCACAACTGGAGCTGATTGCCGGGGTGTTAACCAGTCATAAAGATGGTAAACCGTGGGTGATGCGCGTGCGTTCGCAAGGGGAGATGGATTCACTCGTGCGTGATGCCGGATTTGATAAATGCACACAACGGATTGATGAGTGGGGTATTTTTACGGTTTCGATGGCGGTGCGTCGTGATAACTGAACGTCGGAACGTATTGCTACAAGGCGCTGGCTGGTTATTGTTGCTGGCCCCGTTTTTCTTCTTCACCTATGGATCTCTTAATCAGTTCACCGCGGTTCAGGACCTTAACAGCCATGATATCCCCAGTCAGGTATTCGGTTGGGAAACGGCGATCCCTTTTCTTCCCTGGACTATTGTTCCTTACTGGAGTCTGGATCTTTTATATGGATTTTCGCTGTTCGTTTGTAGCACGACATTCGAACAGCGCCGACTTGTCCACCGGCTTATTCTGGCAACGGTAATGGCCTGCTGCGGTTTTTTGCTCTATCCGCTGAAGTTTAGTTTTATCCGTCCTGAAGTGAGTGGGGTGACGGGATGGCTATTTTCGCAACTTGAACTGTTTGATCTGCCTTATAACCAGTCTCCTTCGCTGCATATTATTCTCTGCTGGCTACTTTGGCGTCACTTTCGTCAGCATCTGGCTGAGAGGTGGCGTAAAGTCTGTGGCGGATGGTTTTTACTCATCGCTATTTCTACTCTGACGACCTGGCAGCATCATTTTATTGATGTCATCACAGGGCTGGCGGTAGGTATGTTGATTGACTGGATGGTGCCCGTCGATCGTCGTTGGAATTATCAGAAACCTGATCAACGTCGAATCAAAATAGCACTGCCATATGTCGTAGGCGCGGGCTCGTGCATTGTGTTGATGGAGCTAATGGTGATGATTCAGTTATGGTGGTCAGTCTGGTTATGTTGGCCAGTATTATCGCTACTCATTATTGGCCGTGGGTACGGTGGGCTTGGCGCGATAACAACAGGGAAAGATAGTCAGGGGAAACTCCCGCCCGCCGTTTACTGGCTGACATTGCCCTGGCGCATCGGGATGTGGCTGTCTATGCGTTGGTTTTGTCGTCGCCTGGAGCCGGTGAGCAAAATTACTGCTGGTGTTTATTTAGGGGCGTTTCCACGACATATTCCGGCACAGAATGCGGTTCTGGACGTCACCTTTGAATTCCCTCGGGGACGAGCGACAAAAGATCGACTCTATTTCTGTGTACCGATGTTGGATCTGGTGGTTCCGGAAGAGGGGGAGCTCCGACAGGCCGTGGCGATGCTGGAAACATTACGCGAAGAGCAAGGCAGCGTTCTGGTCCATTGCGCGTTGGGATTATCGCGCAGTGCGCTGGTAGTGGCGGCATGGTTGTTATGTTACGGACACTGTAAAACCGTTGATGAAGCGATTAGTTATATTCGAGCCAGACGTTCGCATATTGTGCTTAAGGAAGATCACAAAGCGATGCTGAAATTATGGGAAAACAGGTAAGTGGATTGAGATGTGGACTGAACTACAGTCCACATCAAGATCGTGTCCGGTTATGCAGCAACAATGCTGTCGATGGCCGCTTTCGCGTCAGACTGCGCTTTCGCTGCCATTTCCGGACCGTATGCGATCCCTTCGGCGAAGACAAATTTCACATCGGTAATGCCGATAAAGCCGAGGAACGTGGACAGATACGGCGTCACCAGGTCCGTTGGTCCATCTTTGTGGATCCCACCGCGGCTGGTAATAACGATGGCTTTTTTACCCGTTACCAGACCTTCCGGACCGTTCTCGGTATAGCGGAAAGTAACGCCTGCGCGTGCAACCAGGTCAAAATAGTTTTTCAACTGAGTTGAGATGTTGAAGTTATACATCGGTGCCGCAATAACGATAACGTCGTGGGCTTTCAGCTCGGCAATCAGCTCATCGGAAAGCGCCAGAGCTTCCTGCTGACGCGGAGTCAGCGGCGCATCGCTCGGACGCAGAGCGCCAACCAGTTCGCCATCCAGTACCGGAATCGGATTTGCAGCCAGGTCGCGAACGGTGATTTCATCAGCGGAGTGCTTTTCGCGCCATTGTTCTACAAAATAATCGGACAACTGATTAGACTGAGAGTACCCTGCCAGGATGCTGGATTTAAGAACTAATACCTTGCTCATGGTGTTTCCTTATAGATGTTTGAATGGGCGATGCCCCGTTGCTTGTTGACACTTTATTCACAATCCTGCCACAGAGATAGCGCAATAAATCGAAGCCTATGTTCGAATTTATTGAACAACGCATAGAAAGCCGCGATGTGGTACTCTATATCTATCATTTAAAAGAAAATTAATCAGGCAGATTACTGCCCACTAACGTTATGACAGAACAACAAAAATTGACCTTTACGGCCTTGCAGCAGCGGCTGGATTCGCTGATGCTGCGCGACAGACTGCGTTTTTCTCGCCGTCTGCACGGTGTGAAGAAGGTTAAAAATCCTGATGCACAACAGGCCATTTTCCAGGAGATGGCGAAAGAGATTGACCAGGCGGCAGGGAAAGTCCTGCTGCGTGAAGCGGCACGACCGGAAATTACTTATCCTGACAATTTACCGGTTAGTCAGAAAAAACAGGACATTCTCGAAGCGATTCGTGATCACCAGGTGGTGATCGTCGCCGGGGAAACGGGTTCTGGTAAAACGACTCAGTTACCGAAAATCTGTATGGAGCTGGGGCGCGGGATTAAAGGGCTGATCGGCCATACCCAGCCGCGTCGCCTGGCGGCAAGAACGGTGGCGAACCGTATTGCGGAAGAGCTGAAAACGGAGCCGGGCGGTTGCATCGGTTACAAAGTGCGTTTCAGCGATCACGTAAGTGATAACACGATGGTCAAGCTGATGACCGACGGGATCCTGCTGGCGGAGATCCAGCAAGACCGCCTGCTGATGCAGTACGACACCATCATTATTGACGAAGCGCACGAACGCAGCCTGAATATCGATTTTCTGCTCGGCTATTTGAAAGAGTTGCTGCCGCGGCGTCCTGACCTAAAAATCATTATCACTTCCGCGACTATCGACCCGGAACGCTTTTCGCGCCACTTTAATAATGCGCCGATTATTGAAGTCTCCGGTCGGACCTATCCGGTGGAAGTGCGCTATCGCCCGATTGTTGAAGAAGCCGATGACACCGAGCGCGATCAGTTGCAGGCGATTTTTGACGCCGTAGACGAACTAAGCCAGGAAAGCCCCGGCGACATTCTGATCTTTATGAGCGGCGAGCGGGAAATTCGCGATACCGCCGATGCGCTGAACAAGCTGAACTTACGCCATACCGAAATCTTGCCGCTTTATGCGCGGCTTTCGAACAGCGAACAGAACCGCGTGTTCCAGTCGCACAGCGGACGGCGCATTGTGCTGGCGACCAACGTCGCGGAAACGTCGCTGACCGTACCGGGGATTAAATACGTCATCGACCCCGGTACAGCGCGTATCAGCCGCTACAGCTATCGCACCAAAGTGCAGCGTTTGCCGATTGAGCCGATTTCACAGGCTTCAGCCAATCAGCGTAAAGGCCGCTGTGGTCGTGTGTCCGAAGGGATCTGTATTCGTCTCTATTCCGAAGACGATTTCCTCTCGCGCCCGGAGTTTACCGATCCGGAGATTCTGCGTACCAACCTGGCCTCGGTTATTTTGCAGATGACCGCGCTGGGGCTGGGCGATATCGCTGCGTTCCCGTTTGTCGAAGCACCGGATAAACGCAATATCCAGGATGGCGTGCGTCTGCTCGAAGAACTGGGCGCGATCACCACGGATGAACAGGCCAGCGCCTATAAACTGACGCCGCTCGGTCGCCAGCTCTCGCAGTTGCCTGTCGACCCACGTCTGGCGCGTATGGTGCTGGAAGCGCAAAAACATGGCTGCGTGCGTGAGGCGATGATTATCACGTCCGCGCTCTCCATTCAGGATCCGCGCGAGCGTCCGATGGACAAGCAGCAGGCATCGGACGAAAAACATCGTCGCTTCCACGACAAAGAGTCTGACTTCCTCGCGTTTGTGAATCTGTGGAATTATCTTGGCGAGCAGCAAAAGGCGCTTTCTTCTAACGCCTTCCGTCGACTGTGTCGTACCGATTATCTCAACTATCTGCGCGTGCGCGAATGGCAGGATATCTACACCCAGTTGCGCCAGGTGGTGAAAGAACTTGGCATTCCGGTCAACAGCGAACCGGCGGAGTATCGCGAAATTCACATCGCCTTACTGACCGGTTTGCTTTCCCATATCGGCATGAAAGATGCCGATAAACAGGAATATACCGGTGCACGTAACGCGCGTTTCTCCATCTTCCCCGGTTCTGGTTTATTCAAAAAGCCGCCGAAATGGGTAATGGTGGCGGAACTGGTAGAAACCAGCCGCCTGTGGGGGCGCATTGCGGCGCGCATCGATCCAGAATGGGTGGAGCCAGTTGCTCAGCATTTGATTAAACGCACCTACAGCGAACCGCACTGGGAACGGGCGCAGGGCGCGGTGATGGCAACGGAAAAAGTCACCGTTTACGGGTTGCCGATTGTTGCCGCGCGCAAGGTCAACTACAGCCAGATCGATCCGGCGTTATGTCGTGAACTCTTTATTCGCCACGCGCTGGTGGAAGGTGACTGGCAGACGCGTCACGCATTCTTCCGTGAAAACCTGAAACTGCGGGCTGAAGTGGAAGAACTGGAACACAAATCACGTCGCCGCGATATTCTGGTTGATGACGAAACGTTGTTTGAGTTCTACGACCAGCGCATCAGCCACGATGTAATCTCCGCTCGTCACTTCGACAGCTGGTGGAAAAAAGTCAGCCGCGAAACCCCTGATTTGCTCAACTTTGAAAAAAGCATGTTGATCAAAGAGGGCGCAGAAAAAATCAGCAAGCTGGATTACCCGAACTTCTGGCATCAGGGCAATCTCAAGCTGCGTTTGAGCTATCAGTTTGAGCCCGGCGCGGATGCTGACGGTGTGACCGTACATATTCCGCTGCCGTTACTTAACCAGGTTGAGGAAAGCGGGTTTGAATGGCAGATCCCCGGTCTGCGCCGCGAACTGGTGATTGCTCTGATTAAATCGTTGCCGAAACCGGTACGCCGTAATTTTGTACCCGCGCCAAACTATGCCGAAGCGTTTTTAGGCCGCGTCAAACCGCTGGAGTTACCGTTGCTCGACAGCCTTGAGCGCGAGTTACGGCGGATGACCGGCGTTACCGTTGACCGCGAAGACTGGCACTGGGATCAGGTGCCTGATCACCTGAAAATTACCTTCCGCGTGGTGGATGACAAAAACAAGAAGCTAAAAGAAGGGCGCTCGCTACAAGATCTGAAAGATGCGCTGAAAGGCAAAGTGCAGGAAACGCTATCTGCGGTGGCGGATGACGGTATCGAGCAGAGCGGCTTACATATCTGGAGTTTTGGTCAGCTGCCGGAAAGCTACGAACAGAAGCGTGGCAACTACAAAGTGAAGGCGTGGCCGGCGCTGGTGGATGAGCGCGACAGTGTGGCGATCAAACTGTTTGATAACCCGCTGGAGCAAAAGCAGGCAATGTGGAACGGTCTTCGCCGTCTACTGCTGCTGAATATTCCATCGCCAATCAAATATTTACATGAAAAGTTACCGAACAAAGCCAAGCTGGGACTGTACTTTAACCCGTATGGCAAAGTGCTGGAGCTGATCGACGACTGTATCTCCTGCGGTGTGGATCAATTGATCGACGCCAATGGTGGCCCGGTCTGGACGGAAGAAGGCTTTGCTGCGCTGCATGAAAAAGTGCGCGCCGAACTGAATGACACGGTGGTGGATATTGCGAAGCAGGTCGAGCAAATCCTCACTGCGGTGTTCAATATCAACAAACGTCTGAAAGGGCGGGTGGATATGACCATGGCACTGGGGCTTTCTGACATTAAAGCGCAGATGGGCGGGTTGGTATATCGCGGTTTTGTCACTGGTAACGGCTTCAAACGGCTGGGCGACACGCTGCGATATTTGCAGGCGATTGAAAAACGGCTGGAAAAACTGGCGGTTGATCCACATCGCGACCGTGCTCAGATGCTGAAAGTCGAAAACGTCCAGCAGGCGTGGCAGCAATGGATCAACAAACTGCCGCCCGCACGTCGTGAGGATGAAGCCGTGAAAGAGATCCGTTGGATGATAGAAGAGTTGCGCGTTAGTTACTTCGCTCAACAACTTGGTACGCCTTATCCGATTTCAGATAAGCGTATTTTGCAGGCGATGGAGCAGATTAGCGGTTAACCCTGCTATTTGCCTGATAAAGAAAAAACCCGGTAAGCATTTAGCGCCGGGTTTTTTATTAATTCTAAAACGGTAAGGGTAAAAATTCAGGAATTCAGAAAAATACAATTCTCTGCTGCAAGATGAATAATGTTTATCTACAGCATTTCCTTAAAAGATATGTCAGGCTGCGGAGTGGCGGTTAAGGACATACGACTTCCTCCTTTCAGAGTGCTCCGCTTCTCACTATTATCTCACGCAGTATTCTTAAGGGAACGATAAGGAGGAACCATGAACATTACCCCGTTTCCGACGCTTTCGCCGGCAACTATAGATGCCATAAATGTTATCGGACAGTGGCTGGCGCAGGATGATTTCTCCGGTGAGGTGCCGTATCAGGCCGATTGCGTGATCCTTGCAGGCAATGCGGTTATGCCGACTATCGACGCGGCATGTAAGATTGCTCGCGATCAGCAAATTCCTTTACTGATTAGTGGTGGTATCGGTCACTCGACAACTTTTTTGTATAGCGCCATCGCACAGCATCCGCACTACAACACTATCCGCACCACTGGCAGAGCAGAAGCGACCATCCTGGCGGATATCGCTCATCAGTTCTGGCACATTCCGCATGAAAAAATCTGGATTGAAGACCAGTCAACAAACTGCGGTGAAAACGCACGCTTTAGCATCGCGCTATTGAATCAGGCCGTAGAACGAGTTCATACGGCTATCGTTGTTCAGGACCCCACCATGCAGCGGCGCACGATGGCGACGTTCCGCCGTATGACTGGGGACAATCCCGATGCACCACGCTGGTTAAGTTATCCCGGATTCGTTCCTCAGTTAGGAAATAACGCAGACAGTGTAATCTTTATTAATCAGTTACAAGGATTATGGCCGGTTGAGCGTTATCTCTCACTACTCACTGGCGAGCTGCCGCGTTTACGCGATGATAGCGATGGCTACGGTCCCCGCGGGCGAGATTTTATCGTTCACGTTGATTTTCCGGCAGAAGTCATCCATGCATGGCAAACGCTGAAACATGATGCGGTGCTCATCGAGGCGATGGAAAGTCGCTCGTTACGTTAAAAATTGCCCGTTTGTGAACCACTTGTTTGCAAACGGGCATGACTCCTGACTTTTATTTCTGCCTTTTATTCCTTTTACACTTGTTTTTATGAAGCCCTTCACAGAATTGTCCTTTCACGATGCCGTCTCTCTGATGATTGATGTTAATTAACAATGCATTCACCGAAAACAAACATATAAATCACAGGAGTCGCCCATGTCAGTACCCGTTCAACATCCTATGTATATCGATGGACAGTTTGTTACCTGGCGTGGAGACGCATGGATTGATGTGGTAAACCCTGCTACAGAGGCTGTCATTTCCCGCATACCCGATGGTCAGGCCGAGGATGCCCGTAAGGCAATCGATGCAGCAGAACGTGCACAACCAGAATGGGAAGCGTTGCCTGCTATTGAACGCGCCAGTTGGTTGCGCAAAATCTCCGCCGGCATCCGCGAACGCGCCAGTGAAATCAGTGCGCTGATTGTTGAAGAAGGGGGCAAGATCCAGCAGCTGGCTGAAGTCGAAGTGGCTTTTACTGCCGACTATATCGATTACATGGCGGAGTGGGCACGGCGTTACGAGGGCGAGATTATTCAAAGCGATCGTCCAGGAGAAAATATTCTTTTGTTTAAACGTGCGCTTGGTGTGACTACCGGCATTCTGCCGTGGAACTTCCCGTTCTTCCTCATTGCCCGCAAAATGGCTCCCGCTCTTTTGACCGGTAATACCATCGTCATTAAACCCAGTGAATTTACGCCAAACAATGCGATTGCATTCGCCAAAATCGTCGATGAAATAGGCCTTCCGCGCGGCGTGTTTAACCTTGTACTGGGGCGTGGTGAAACCGTTGGGCAAGAACTGGCGGGTAACCCAAAGGTCGCAATGGTCAGTATGACAGGCAGCGTCTCTGCAGGTGAGAAGATTATGGCGACTGCGGCGAAAAACATCACCAAAGTGTGCCTGGAATTGGGTGGTAAAGCACCAGCTATCGTAATGGACGATGCCGATCTTGAACTGGCAGTCAAAGCCATCGTTGATTCACGCGTCATTAATAGTGGGCAAGTGTGTAACTGTGCAGAACGTGTTTATGTACAGAAAGGCATTTATGATCAGTTCGTCAATCGGCTGGGTGAAGCGATGCAGGCGGTTCAATTTGGTAACCCCGCTGAACGCAACGACATTGCGATGGGGCCGTTGATTAACGCCGCGGCGCTGGAAAGGGTCGAGCAAAAAGTGGCGCGCGCAGTAGAAGAAGGGGCGAGAGTGGCGTTGGGTGGCAAAGCAGTAGACGGGAAAGGATATTATTATCCGCCGACATTGCTGCTGGATGTTCGCCAGGAAATGTCGATTATGCATGAGGAAACCTTTGGCCCGGTTCTGCCGGTGGTCGCATTTGACACGCTGGAAGATGCTATCTCAATAGCTAATGACAGTGATTACGGCCTGACCTCATCAATCTATACCCAAAATCTGAACGTCGCGATGAAAGCCATTAAAGGGCTGAAGTTTGGTGAAACTTACATCAACCGTGAAAACTTCGAAGCTATGCAAGGCTTCCACGCCGGATGGCGTAAATCCGGTATTGGCGGCGCAGATGGTAAACATGGCCTGCATGAATATCTGCAGACCCAGGTGGTTTATTTACAGTCGTAATGAGTAAAAGAGGCGGAGGTTTTTTCCTCCGCCTGTGCGCGTCAGAGTTTAGCGAATTTTTCGAGGGTGCGAATAAGCTGCGTGACGAAGCCATATTCGTTATCGTACCAGGCGACCGTTTTCACCAGTTGTAAATCGCCCACGGCGGTAATTTCCGTTTGCGTGGCATCAAACACCGAACCGAAATGGCTGCCAATGATATCGGAAGAGACTATTTCTTCATCGGTATAACCAAATGACTCGTTATTGGTGGTTGCTTGTTTAAGTGCGTTATTCACCTCTTCGGCAGTCACTTTTTTTCCGAGAATGGACACCAGCTCAGTGACCGAACCTGTTTTCACCGGCACGCGTTGCGCATGACCTTTCAGTTTGCCGCTCAGTTCCGGGATCACCAGACCAATGGCTTTTGCCGCCCCCGTAGTGTGGGGAATGATATTTTCTGCCGCTGCGCGTGAAGCACGTAAATCTTTACCACGTGGGCCATCCACCAGTGACTGGGTGCCAGTATAGGCATGAATGGTTGTCATCGTGCCGACTTCTATCCCGAAACTGTCATGCAAGGCTTTGGCCATCGGCGCAAGACAGTTAGTGGTGCATGACGCCACGGAAACAATGGTGTCGTTGCCATCCAGAGTGTCGTCATTGACGTTATAAACGATAGTTTTCATTTCACCGGCAGGGGCGGAAATCAACACCTTCTTCGCACCAGCATCAAGATGCGCCTGCGATTTCTCGGCGGAGGTATAAAAGCCAGTACATTCGACAATGATTTCTGCACCTTTCGCTTTCCACGGAATATTTTTAGCCTCTTTTTCGGCGTAAACCGCGATACTTTTCCCATCAACGATAAGTGAATCTTCCGTAAAATCAACGCTCCAGGGGAATGGTCCGTAGTTTGAATCATGTTTCAGCAGGTAGGCGAGAATTTTTGGGGAAGTGAGATCATTAATAGCGACAACGTCTATGTTGCTTTTGACTTCAAGTAATCGACGCAACACCAGTCGACCGATACGACCAAAACCGTTAATACCAACTTTACTCATGGTTTTCTCCTGTCAGGAACATTCGGATGAAAATTGATCCTTTCCAGGCTTAGACCAGGATTGTGGGATGGGCAATCTCCATTCTTACAGTGAAACGTAACGTACTGAAAACGGGTGAACAATATTTAATGAAATTTTGAGAAAAGCCCGTTATGTTAACGGAAAATTATGTTAAAGCAGGAAATGTTATGGAAAATAAATACTCAAGGTTACAAATCAGCATTCACTGGCTGGTCTTTTTGCTGGTTATCGCAGCGTATTGCGCAATGGAGTTTCGTGGTTTCTTCCCACGTAGCGATCGGCCACTCATCAACATGGTTCATGTTTCCTGTGGTATCTCAATTCTCGTGCTGATGGTGGTTCGTCTTTTGTTAAGACTGAAATACCCAACCCCGCCGATTATACCTAAGCCAAAACCGATGATGACGGGACTGGCGCATTTGGGACATTTGGTGATTTATCTCCTGTTTATTGCGCTGCCAGTGATTGGTTTGGTGATGATGTATAACCGGGGCAACCCGTGGTTTGCGTTTGGTTTGACGATGCCTTACGCTTCAGAGGCCAATTTCGAACGGGTTGATAGCTTAAAGTCGTGGCATGAGACGCTGGCGAATCTGGGATATTTTGTCATCGGGTTGCACGCTGCGGCTGCACTGGCACACCACTATTTCTGGAAGGACAACACACTTCTACGCATGATGCCGCGTAAACGTTCCTGAAGGATATTTAAAGAAAACGCCTGTACTAAAACCGACCCGTGGTACAGGCGAAGAATACGGGTCTACATCGGAAGCGCCTATTATATTTATTTGTATGACAAATAAAACCATAATCCTTGCCCATACGTCCATCTGGCTTATTTTTAATCAATTCACCCGATCTTTGATCTCATCAACGGTATCAAAATAAACCAGCGTATAACGTTCAAATCGAACATAAGATTCGATAAACCATGGAGGTTATATGAAAAAACTGGCACTTATTTTGTTTATGGGAACGCTTGTTTCCTTTTATGCCGATGCCGGGCGCAAACCCTGTTCTGGTTCGAAAGGGGGGATCTCACACTGTACGGCAGGCGGCAAATTTGTCTGTAATGATGGTTCTATTAGTGCCTCGAAAAAAACATGCACTAACTGAAGTGTAAAAGGGGTGCCATGAGAAAATGAATCTGCTAGTCAGATGCGCGGGGAAAATCCCCGCGCTTGCCCTTACCTGGACGTGCAGGCCATGAGCGCAGCAACCTCCTTATCACCGTCCCGGAACCGCAGTTCGTAGAGCGTTTGTCGGGTCAGGAGTGTGAATGTCAGAATCGTAATGCAGATAATGAGCAGACACACCACCAGAGGGTTGTGCTTCATAGCCTTTCTCCTTGCCGGATGGCGGGTAAGAGGCTAAGATCTGAATTGCTAGGTTCATTCGTTGGCCTCGGTTGATAGAAATATCGGTCGGGGCCTTCGTCTTTCTGATTCCCGGTTAGCCTGAAAACAGAAAGTCTCAGGCACCCGCAGGCATCCTATGAGGTTTCCTTAGGGACGAAAATAATCACTTCACGAAATTGCGTGCTGTTTTCCAGAATTTTTCGTCATTCGGGTTAGCCAGTTTAGCCATTCGTTACTCTCTTCATTCCAATAGCATTAATTTTCTCTGCAATAATTGTTGTAAAAATGTGACGCAAAGAGGTTTTTGGTCATAAGTAATTACCGTCAAGTGCCGATGACTTTCTATCAGGAGTAAACCTGGACGAGAGACAACGGTAATGAATACAACTCCCTCACATCGATTAGGTTTTTTGCATCACATCAGGCTGGTTCCGTTATTTGCCTGCATTCTTGGCGGTATCTTAGTTCTATTCGCATTAAGTTCTGCTCTGGCTGGCTATTTCCTCTGGCAGGCCGATCGCGATCAGCGTGATGTTACTGCGGAGATTGAGATTCGGACCGGGTTAGCGAACAGTTCAGATTTTTTGCGTTCAGCCCGGATCAATATGATTCAGGCCGGGGCTGCGAGTCGTATTGCGGAAATGGAAGCAATGAAGCGCAATATTGCGCAAGCCGAATCGGAGATTAAACAGTCGCAGCAAGGTTATCGTGCTTATCAGAATCGGCCGGTGAAAACACCTGCTGATGAAGCCCTCGACACTGAATTAAATCAACGCTTTCAGGCTTATATCACGGGTATGCAACCTATGTTGAAATATGCCAAAAATGGCATGTTTGAAGCGATTATCAATCATGAAAGTGAGCAGATCCGACCGCTGGATAATGCTTATACCGATATTTTGAACAAAGCCGTTAAGATACGTAGCACCAGAGCCAACCAACTGGCGGAACTGGCCCATCAGCGCACCCGCCTGGGTGGGATGTTCATGATTGGCGCGTTTGTGCTTGCCCTGGTCATGACGCTGATAACATTTATGGTGCTACGTCGGATCGTCATTCGTCCACTGCAACATGCCGCACAACGGATTGAAAAAATCGCCAGTGGCGATCTGACGATGAATGATGAACCTGCGGGTCGTAATGAAATCGGTCGCTTAAGTCGTCATTTACAGCAAATGCAGCATTCACTGGGGATGACAGTAGGGACTGTTCGACAGGGCGCGGAAGAGATTTATCGTGGCACCAGCGAAATTTCAGCTGGCAATGCGGACCTGTCATCTCGCACCGAAGAACAAGCGGCGGCTATCGAACAAACTGCCGCCAGCATGGAGCAACTCACTGCGACGGTGAAACAGAATGCGGATAACGCGCATCATGCCAGCAAACTGGCGCAAGAGGCTTCTATTAAAGCCAGCGATGGCGGGCAGACGGTTTCCGGTGTAGTAAAAACGATGGGCGCTATCTCTACAAGTTCGAAGAAAATTTCCGAGATCACCGCCGTCATCAACAGTATTGCTTTCCAGACGAATATTCTGGCACTGAATGCTGCCGTTGAAGCCGCGCGAGCGGGTGAGCAAGGCCGTGGATTTGCCGTTGTCGCCAGCGAAGTACGGACACTCGCAAGCCGCAGCGCCCAAGCGGCGAAAGAGATTGAAGGCTTGATCAGTGAATCAGTCAGGTTAATTGACCTGGGGTCGGATGAGGTGGCAACGGCAGGGAAAACCATGAGCACTATTGTTGATGCCGTCGCGAGTGTCACACATATCATGCAGGAAATCGCCGCCGCCTCGGATGAACAAAGTAGAGGCATAACTCAGGTTAGCCAGGCGATTTCTGAAATGGATAAGGTGACGCAACAGAATGCTTCTCTGGTAGAAGAGGCCTCAGCAGCGGCGGTGTCCCTTGAAGAACAGGCGGCACGATTAACTGAGGCGGTGGACGTATTCCGTCTGAACAAACATTCTGTGTCGGCAGAACCTCGCGGAGCGGGTGAACCAGTTAGTTTCGCTACGGTGTGAAAATGTTCAAGGAGGGATCGACAGATCCCTTCACCTTTCAGAACGGCATTGATTTTCGAATAGCGTTAATCATCAACTGGCAACCAGAAGAGAACGTCGCATCTACGCGGGTCAGTATTCCAATCGGTTCGCCTGCACCATGTCCCGGAACAGGCAGGGCCACCAGCGTGGCATGACGCAGGTCGTCTTTTACCGCGCCAGAAGGGACAAACCACACGTAGTCGTATTCAACCGTAAGTTGACGAGATAGCGAAGCAGACAGCGTTTCGATACAACCCGAAGGAATTTTACAGCCCTGGCTCTGCACTAATGCATCTGAATGCTGGCGTGGCGCAGTGCCTTCTGGTGATACAACGACCGGCCATTCCAGCACCCGGCTTAGCGTTACGTTCTCCTGAAGTAGCGGGTGATTAGGGCGGACAACCAGCTTCAGCGATTCAAGAAACAGCAGTTCGTAATTAAGCCCGGTCATCAGTTCAGGATCTGACATCCGACCAATGCCGATATCGATTTCCCCGGTTTTTAAACCCGCCAGAATCATAGGGTTACTCATTGTCGCAACTTGCAAGGTCGTCTCTTTTTGTTGCTGATGAAACTGACCTATAACCGAAGGTAATATCCCCAGTGCCGCAGTAGGTAGTGCACCAACCCTGACGACATCATTATTAAGATCTTCTTTACGATGAAGCGACTGTCCGGCAGTGTTGATGGCGTCAAGAACTCTGACTGCATGCGTTAAAAATTGTTCGCCGGGTAAGGTAAGTTGCGCCCCCTGACGACCACGCTCAAACAAGCGAGCGCCAGTCAGCTGCTCCAGTTCATTCAATGTCTTAGAGAGCGCAGGTTGACTCAAATTAAGGGTTTCAGCCGCGCGCCCCAAAGTTCCTTGTTGTGCGACAGCTACGAATGTATGAAGGTGGCGCAAACGGATGCGCTGACTAAACAGACTATTTTTTTCCATAAGCGATGTTAAAAACGAAGCGGTGTCGCTGACAAGTGAAGTTGTTTGATTATGATAACTTGATTGCAAAATATTATTAACAATTAAGGCAATTATGTTACAGCAAAATGGATAATATTGATGTTTTCGCGGCGAGATCACAGTTTGTAAATTCTTCCCGCCAGAGTGAATGCGGTTACCTACACTCCAGATTACTGACCACTGGAGGCAGACACTATGGCGAACAGCATCACGGCGGATGAGATTCGGGAACAGTTTTCGCAGGCAATGTCAGCCATGTACCAGCAAGAAGTTCCGCAATATGGCACGCTGCTGGAACTGGTAGCTGATGTGAATCTGGCTGTGCTGGAAAACAATCCTCAACTGCACGAAAAAATGGTAAATGCAGACGAGCTGGCGCGACTGAATGTTGAACGTCATGGGGCGATTCGCGTTGGGACTGCACAAGAGCTTGCTACTCTTCGGCGGATGTTTGCCATTATGGGGATGTACCCGGTGAGCTATTACGATCTCTCGCAGGCAGGGGTGCCGGTACATTCGACAGCATTTCGGCCCATTGATGATGCTTCTCTGGCGCGTAATCCCTTCCGCGTTTTTACCTCCTTACTCCGCCTTGAGCTTATCGAGAACGAAATTTTGCGCCAGAAAGCGGCGGAGATTCTGCGTCAGCGCGATATCTTCACCCCACGTTGTCGACAACTGTTAGAGGAATATGAGCAGCAGGGCGGTTTTAACGAAACACAGGCACAGGAGTTTGTGCAGGAAGCCCTGGAAACGTTTCGCTGGCACCAGTCAGCAACGGTAGATGAAGAAACCTATCGCGCCTTGCACAACGAACATCGGTTGATTGCTGATGTGGTCTGTTTTCCTGGATGCCATATCAACCACCTGACGCCACGTACGCTGGATATTGACCGGGTGCAGTCGATGATGCCTGAATGCGGAATTGAACCCAAAATTCTCATCGAGGGGCCGCCGCGCCGCGAGGTACCGATTTTACTACGCCAGACCAGCTTTAAAGCACTGGAAGAGACGGTGTTGTTTGCGGGGCAGAAACAGGGCACGCATACCGCGCGCTTTGGTGAAATTGAGCAGCGTGGCGTGGCATTAACGCCGAAAGGGCGACAACTGTATGATGATCTTCTGCGTAACGCTGGAACCGGGCAGGATAATCTCACTCACCAAATGCATTTACAGGAAACCTTCCGCACTTTTCCTGACAGTGAGTTTTTAATGCGTCAGCAAGGGCTGGCATGGTTCCGGTACCGTCTGACGCCTTCAGGTGAGGCGCATCGTCAGGCGATTCATCCCGGAGACGATCCACAGCCCTTAATTGAACGTGGTTGGGTCGCGGCGCAACCCATTACCTATGAAGATTTCTTGCCCGTTAGCGCGGCGGGGATCTTCCAGTCAAATCTGGGTAATGAAACGCAGGCACGCAATCACGGTAATGCCAGTCGCGAGGCATTTGAGCAGGCGTTGGGTTGTCCGGTTTTGGATGAGTTCCAGCTTTATCAGGAAGCGGAAGAACGCAGTAAACGTCGCTGTGGTTTGCTTTAAATTCTGACCATCCGCCTTTGCAAAAATTTGCCTGATTTTACAAACGAATCAGGCTCATCCCATCGACATAAAAAAATTGCCGATTTATGCATATTCTCTGAGTTCAACAATTGGATTATTAATAAATATTGTCTAGAGTGAGCGGTCATAAATAAGCACTTTCTTGCCGCTGAAAACGACCAGCGCGGGACCATTCACAACACCAGAAGGACTCACTTTCAGGTATGGATCGTAGACGATTTATTAAAGGTTCAATGGCTATGGCCGCCGTGTGCGGTACCAGCGGCATTGCTTCTCTTTTTTCTCAGGCGGCATTCGCGGCAGATTCTGATATTGCCGACGGGCAAACCCAGCGTTTTGACTTCTCCATTCTACAGTCAATGGCGCACGACTTAGCGCAAACAGCGTGGCGTGGTGCGCCTCGTCCGTTACCTGACACGCTGGCGACAATGACGCCGCAGGCTTATAACAGTATTCAATACGACGCCGAAAAATCGCTCTGGCATAACGTTGAGAACCGTCAACTGGACGCTCAGTTCTTCCATATGGGAATGGGATTCCGTCGCCGCGTTCGTATGTTTTCTGTAGATCCAGCAACACATCTGGCGCGTGAAATTCACTTTCGCCCGGAGTTGTTCAAATACAACGATGCAGGTGTTGATACCAAACAATTAGAAGGGCAAAGCGATCTCGGCTTTGCCGGTTTTCGCGTGTTTAAAGCCCCCGAACTGGCGCGCCGTGATGTAGTATCATTCCTCGGAGCGAGTTATTTCCGCGCCGTTGATGACACATATCAATACGGTTTGTCGGCCCGCGGCCTGGCGATTGACACTTACACCGACAGTAAAGAAGAGTTCCCCGACTTTACCGCCTTCTGGTTTGATACGGTAAAACCGGGGGCAACTACCTTTACCGTTTATGCGTTGCTCGATAGCGCCAGCATTACTGGTGCCTATAAGTTCACTATCCATTGTGAGAAAAGTCAGGTGATTATGGATGTGGAAAATCACCTGTATGCGCGCAAAGACATTAAACAGCTGGGCATTGCGCCGATGACCAGTATGTTCAGCTGCGGTACTAATGAACGTCGGATGTGCGACACCATTCATCCGCAAATTCATGACTCTGATCGTCTGTCCATGTGGCGGGGCAACGGCGAGTGGATTTGCCGTCCGCTGAATAATCCGCAAAAATTGCAGTTCAATGCTTACACCGACAACAACCCGAAAGGGTTTGGTTTATTGCAACTGGATCGTGATTTCTCCCATTATCAGGACATTATGGGCTGGTATAACAAACGCCCAAGTCTGTGGGTGGAACCGCGTAACAAGTGGGGTAAGGGCACCATCGGCCTGATGGAAATCCCAACAACGGGCGAAACGCTGGATAACATTGTCTGCTTCTGGCAGCCAGAAAAAGCTGTAAAGGCGGGTGATGAGTTTGCATTCCAGTATCGTCTGTACTGGAGTGCGCAACCGCCTGTTCATTGCCCATTAGCGCGCGTTATGGCGACGCGTACCGGCATGGGCGGTTTCCCGGAAGGTTGGGCACCAGGTGAACACTATCCCGAAAAATGGGCGCGTCGTTTTGCCGTCGATTTCGTTGGTGGTGATCTGAAAGCTGCCGCACCAAAAGGCATTGAGCCGGTGATTACACTTTCCAGTGGGGAAGCGAAGCAAATCGAAATTCTCTATATTGAACCCATTGATGGTTATCGTATTCAGTTTGACTGGTATCCGACTTCGGACTCCACTGATCCGGTCGATATGCGGATGTATCTGCGTTGTCAGGGCGACGCTATCAGTGAAACATGGCTGTATCAGTATTTCCCGCCAGCGCCGGATAAACGTCAGTATGTTGACGACCGCGTGATGAGTTAATCGTTTTTTCTTCGGCACCTTCTTCGGGAGGTGCCGTCTGGTTAAACACGATCCCGCTCGCATTTTTCCCTAAGTTAAATGAGTAATCTGATGGTGTGTATTTCAGATACACCTTGTCAGCCACTAACAGGGAGTGCGTATGTTTCCAGAATACCGAGATTTAATATCCCGTCTGAAAAACGAAAATCCTCGCTTTATGTCCTTGTTCGATAAACACAATAAACTTGATCATGAAATTGCCAGAAAGGAAGGTTCCGACGGTCGAGGGTACAATGCGGAAGTGGTCCGCATGAAAAAACAAAAGCTACAGTTAAAAGATGAGATGCTCAAAATCCTGCAGCAGGAGAGCGTCAAAGAGGTGTAAACTTTCCTAAGCCGCCAGCCAGGCGGCTTTTTTAACAACAGCATGGATTGACTGGAGATAAGATGACTGAAACGATAAAAGTAAGCGAATCACTTGAATTACATGCTGTTGCGGAAAGTCACGTCACACCTCTTTATCAGTTAATCTGTAAAAATAAAACCTGGTTACAGCAGTCGCTAAACTGGCCGCAGTTCGTTCAGAGTGAAGAGGACACGCGAAAAACGGTGCAGGGTAATGTGATGTTGCATCAACGCGGCTATGCCAAAATGTTCATGATTTTCAAAGAAGATGAACTTATCGGCGTTATCTCGTTTAATCGTATTGAACCACTGAGTAAAACTGCTGAAATCGGCTACTGGCTGGACGAATCTCATCAGGGGCAGGGGATCATTTCTCAGGCGCTGCAGGCATTGATTCATCATTACGCTCAGTCTGGTGAACTTAGACGCTTCGTGATCAAATGTCGGGTGGACAATCCGCAAAGCAACCAGGTCGCTTTGCGCAATGGTTTTATCCTTGAAGGTTGCCTGAAACAGGCTGAGTTCCTGAATGATGCCTATGATGATGTGAACTTATACGCGCGTATTATCGATTCATAATAACCCTGCCAGCGGCGTTCGCGTAATGCGCTCCTCGCCGTTAATGACTTTTGGACCACGGACATGAACCGTGTCGCCATCAAAGGCTTCAACGACGGCGTGGTCGGTTAACTCCACATGGTTTTCAATTATCACCGCACCTGAAATACGGCTCTCACCTTGTATTACAACGTGCTCGTCGAGCAGAATCGGTCCACCACGTACCACGGCATTTCCGCCAATCAAGACATGATGTTTTAACACACAATTACCTTCCACAATGGCATATTCCGCCACCTGCGAACTGTAATGAATCGTCGGAATGGCATCTTCTTCTATGCCAGCTTTCACCTGCGCGTGACCGTAGACTTTAGCGCAATCGCATAGCCAGACGTTGTTCTCTTCATTACCTTCAACACTGGCAAAATCAAAAACTTCGGCGCGATGTTCAATAAAAGCATACCGGACGACGGCATCGCCATAAATTTGTGCCTGGTGGACAATACGCGAGGCGCTAACCCTTGCGCGATCATAAATTTGGAGCAGGAGTTGATGGTCGGGCGTTAAGCCTTGTGCGGCGACGATCATAGAATGTTGATCAATTAAGGCGTGACCAAATATTCTACATTGCCCGCAAACCAGTGAGTCATGAATGGTGACGCTGTCACTTATATATGCACCCTGGCTGATTTCACTATTATCGATCCAGACATTATCCGTTGCGTAAACCTCTCCCCACAGCACGCTGGTGCCGGTGATGCGCGTATTACCGGAAATCACCGCTCCGCCGAACGCAATAGCGTTCTGGTCGTAAATCCAGCAATTTCCTTCCTGTGCTAACACCGTTTCGCGATCGATCCAGCCGCCAGCGGTTCCTGCTATCACATCGTTAAAATCGCTAATGGCGATAATCTGCCGTAATAACACATTTTTTTTAGTGCCATCTTCCTGATAACTAAAGGCTCGCTGTTCTTCACTTAGACGATATTTGCGCATAGCGTTTTCCCACAGGTGACTTACTATAACCGTAGCAAATTCTGCGGCTCTGGCTATGCTCGAGAAAATTCCATAAAATGCATTTCAAATATACTTTATAAATTAAACAAAATGAGTAAGAAGATGCAGAGCGATAAAGTGCTCAATTTGCCGGCAGGCTACTTTGGTATTGTGTTGGGGACGATAGGGATGGGATTTGCCTGGCGCTATGCCAGCCAGGTTTGGCAGGTCAGCCACTGGTTAGGGGATGGGCTGGTGATTCTGGCGATGATCATCTGGGGATTGTTAACTAGCGCATTTATTACCCGACTTATACGCTTTCCGCATAGCGTGCTGGCAGAAGTGCGCCATCCAGTGATGAGCAGTTTTGTGAGTTTGTTTCCGGCAACGACGATGCTGGTGGCGATTGGTTTTGTTCCGTGGTTTCGCCCACTGGCGGTGTGCCTGTTCAGTTTTGGTGTCGTGGTTCAGTTGGCTTATGCCGCCTGGCAAACTGCGGGATTATGGCGCGGATCTCACCCTGAAGAAGCTACCACGCCTGGACTGTATCTGCCGACAGTTGCCAACAACTTTATCAGCGCAATGGCCTGTGGTGCGTTGGGCTACACCGACGCCGGTCTGGTGTTTTTAGGCGCAGGCGTTTTCTCATGGCTAAGCCTTGAACCTGTGATCTTGCAGCGTCTGCGCAGTTCGGGAGAATTACCCACGGCACTGCGGACATCACTCGGCATTCAGCTCGCTCCTGCGCTGGTGGCCTGTAGTGCCTGGTTGAGCGTCAACGGCGGCGAGGGTGATACGCTGGCGAAAATGCTTTTTGGTTATGGACTGCTGCAACTGCTGTTTATGCTACGTCTGATGCCATGGTATCTCTCCCAGCCATTTAATGCTTCATTCTGGAGTTTCTCGTTCGGCGTATCTGCACTGGCAACCACCGGTTTGCATCTGGGGAGTGGCAGCGAAAATGGATTTTTCCATACGCTGGCGGTACCGCTGTTTATCTTTACCAATTTTATTATTGCAATACTGCTCATCCGTACTTTTGCGCTTCTGATGCAGGGAAAATTGTTAGTCAGAACCGAGCGCGCCGTTTTAATGAAAGCAGAGGACAAAGAATGATCATTCGTGACGAAAACTATTTTACTGATAAATATGAATTAACCCGCACACACTCTGAAGTACTGGAAGCGGTGAAAGTGGTTAAACCGGGTAAAACGCTGGATCTGGGCTGTGGCAATGGTCGTAACAGTCTTTACCTGGCAGCCAATGGTTATGATGTTGACGCATGGGATAAAAATGCTATGAGTATCGCCAATGTAGAGCGCATTAAATCCATTGAAAATCTGGATAATTTACACACCCGGGTCGTTGATCTGAATAACCTCACATTTGATAGACAGTACGATTTTATTCTTTCGACTGTGGTACTGATGTTCCTTGAGGCTAAAACCATCCCAGGGCTGATTGCCAATATGCAACGTTGCACTAAACCTGGTGGTTACAACCTGATTGTGGCGGCGATGGATACCGCTGATTATCCATGTACCGTCGGCTTCCCGTTTGCCTTCAAAGAGGGAGAATTACGTCGATATTATGAAGGCTGGGAGAGGGTGAAATACAATGAAGACGTCGGCGAGCTGCACCGCACCGACGCCAACGGTAATCGTATTAAACTGCGTTTCGCCACGATGCTGGCACGTAAAAAATGACCCGGTAAGCACAAAACGCGTGAAAATTCCCCACGCTGAGATGATTTACTGTTCTTCTTTTCGGTAAGCATATTTTTTATCGAAGGGATGTGAAATTAATCACAGTAGTCGAAGTTTTTAGCAGCTTAACTTACTGAAATTTAACTACTGATGATTGACTTAGCCCCTTTTTCGGCATTGACTATGTCGTCTGAAAAGGGGCTGAAAAATTTATTTTCACCAACACTTTTTTTGCCACAACACGAAGCGGCGCTTTTTGCTATAACTTAGAAAGTAATATAATCATCTCAGGAAACTATTCATGCGTACCACATCATTTGCGAAAGTTGCAGCTTTATGCGGCTTGTTGGCTCTGTCTGGTTGTGCCTCTAAAATCACCCAGCCAGATAAATATTCTGGTTTTTTAAACAATTACTCTGATTTAAAAGAAACAACCTCAGCAACAGGTAAACCTGTTTTACGTTGGGTAGACCCGAGTTTTGATCAAAGCAAATATGACAGCATCGTCTGGAACCCAATCACTTATTATCCGGTACCAAAACCTTCTACCCAGGTAGGGCAGAAAGTTCTGGATAAAATTTTGAACTATACCAACACCGAAATGAAAGAAGCGATAGCGCAGCGTAAACCAGTGGTTACCACCGCTGGGCCGCGTAGTCTGATTTTCCGTGGGGCCATTACCGGTGTAGATACCAGCAAAGAAGGGCTGCAATTCTATGAAGTGGTTCCTGTTGCATTAGTGGTTGCGGGGACGCAAATGGCTACAGGCCACCGTACCATGGATACTCGCCTCTATTTTGAAGGTGAGCTGATTGATGCAGCGACTAATAAACCGGTTATCAAAGTCGTTCGTCAGGGCGAAGGTAAAGACCTGAATAACGAAAGTACGCCAATGGCTTTCGAAAATATTAAACAAGTTATTGATGACATGGCGACCGATGCCACCATGTTTGACGTTAACAAAAAGTAGTTCCAGACGCGCCATCGTTAGATGGCGCTTTTTATCCGGTGCGCCGTAAAACCCCATCCTTCAGGGCGGGGATATAAGGCGCGGTTTTCCACCTGACCAGGTGTTTGCTGTTGTTCAATGTATTGGCGGATGACGGATATTGGCGCACCTCCGCAGCTACTGGCAAAATAGCCAGGACTCCACAAAACGCCTTTGTAGTAATACCTGACTGCAATATCTGGTCGATCTCGTCGCAGTAACCTACCCGATACGCCTTTGAGGCTGTTTACCAGACTGGATATCGCCAGTTTGGGAGGTTAGTTAATTAACAAATGGACGTGATCTGGTTCGCCATCCATTTCAACCAGTTCAGCTTCAAAATAAGCACATACATTTGAAAAGTAAGTGCGTAGTTTTTCTGTCGCGTCATGGTCAAAAATCTGACGTCGGTATCTGGTGACAAAGACCAGGTGAACATGCATCAGGAAAACACAATGCCTTCCACGCCGGATATCGGTTTCTTTTTTCACAGACCAAAGTATCATTTGGCCTGTGAAACGACTACAAGCATTTAAATTCCAGTTAAGACCCGGTGGTCAACAGGAGCGTGAAATGAGGCGCTTCGCAGGCGCATGTCGTTTCGTTTTCAATCGTGCTCTGGCACGTCAGAATGAGAATCATGAGGTCGGTAATAAATACATCCCTTACGGGAAAATGGCTTCCTGGCTGGTTGAGTGGAAAAATGCCACTGAAACGCAATGGCTTAAAGATGCCCCGTCACAGCCATTGCAACAGTCACTGAAAGACCTTGAGCGGGCTTACAAAAACTTCTTCCAGAATCGGGCTGCTTTTCCCCGATTCAAAAAGCGGGGACAGAATGATGTATTCCGCTACCCGCAGGGCGTTAAGCTCGATCAGGAAAACAGCCGTATTTTTCTGCCGAAACTGGGCTGGATGCGCTACCGGAACAGCCGTCAGGTCACGGGTGTTGTGAAAAATGTCACTGTCAGCCAGTCCTGCGGTAAGTGGTACATCAGTATTCAGACAGAAAGTGAAGTATCCACTCCGGTTCACCCTTCAGCATCAATGGTCGGGCTGGATGCTGGCGTGGCTAAACTCGCCACGCTGTCAGATGGCACAGTCTTTGAGCCTGTAAACAGTTTTCAGAAAAACCAGAAGACGCTGGCGAGACTTCAGCGACAGTTAAGCCGCAAGGTCAAATTCAGCAACAACTGGCAGAAGCAGAAACGCAAAATACAGCGACTGCATTCCTGTATCGCAAATATCCGCAGGGACTACCTTCACAAAGTCACAACGGCCGTCAGCAAAAACCACGCAATGATAGTCATTGAGGATTTGAAGGTCAGCAACATGTCAAAGTCAGCAGCGGGTACGGTCAGCCAGCCGGGGCGCAATGTCCGGGCAAAATCAGGTTTAAACCGTTCGATACTGGATCAGGGCTGGTATGAAATGCGCCGCCAGCTTGAGTACAAGCAGCTCTGGCGTGGCGGTCAGGTGCTTGCTGTTCCGCCAGCGTATACAAGCCAGCGTTGCGCGTACTGTGGTCATACAGCGAAAGAGAACCGCCTGTCACAAAGTAAATTCAGATGCCAGGTATGTGGATATACAGCGAACGCCGATGTAAATGGCGCTCGTAACATTTTAGCGGCGGGGCACGCCGTTCTTGCCTGTGGAGAGATGGTGCAGTCAGGCCGCCCGTTGAAGCAGGAACCCACCGAAATGATTCAGGCGACAGCCTGAACGTAGCAGGGATCCACGTCCTTCAGGGCGTGGAGGATGTCAATATCGGTTTCTGTCAGCGATTAAATTCAACACCACGTAACAAACGCCTCCGGCAATTAATCCCCAGAACGCAGAACCAATCCCGACCAGCGTCAATCCACTTGCCGTTACCAGAAATGCCACCACCGCCGCGTCTCGCTCACGCTCATTATGCAGCGCCTGATACAAACTGCCGCTAATGGTACTTAACAGCGCCAGACCTGCCAGCATCTGGATCCAACTTACGGGCAGGGCAGCCATCATCCCGGTAATAGCACTACCAAACAGACCTGCGATCAAATAAAAAATGCCTGCAACGGCAGCTGCCAGCCAACGTTGATCTTTATCCGGATGCGCTTCCGGGCTTTGGCAAATAGCCGCGGTGATTGCCGCAATACCGACGGAATAAACGCCGAAAGGGGAAAAAACCAGTGCCAGCAATCCAGTAAATACAATTAATGGCGAAACAGGAGCCGAATACCCGGCTGCTTTCATTGCTGCGATACCCGGTGCGTTTTGCGATGCCATCGTCACCAGAAAAAGGGGGAGTGCAACGCTCAGGCTGTGAGCAAACGAAAAATCAGGGGTAATATAAGTGGGGAGAACGGGTTTAAAGACAACATCAGTTGTGACAACGTCACCTTGCGCGATAACGATCACGATCCCAATAATCATCGCGGCAATTACCGCATAGCGCGGCGCAACGGCCTTGGTTGCCAGCCATACCAGCAACATACTTCCACACAACGTAAATTGACCGTCCAGACTGGCAAACGCCTGTAAACCAAAGCGTAATAAAATCCCGGCAAGCATTGCCGCCGCAAGCGAGTGCGGAATAATGCGCATCAGACGAGCAAAGAGTCCCGTTATGCCGCAGAGGACTATTAACGCGTTGGTGACAATAAAAACGCCGATGGCTTCGTTAAGTGTTAGTCCCTGCAATCCGGTGACCAACAAAGCCGCGCCAGGCGTTGACCATGCGGTGAGAACAGGTACGCGATACCATAATGTCAGAGTCAGCGTACTGACGCCCATTGCCAGCCCCAGCGCCGTCATCCAGCCAGAGATTTGTGCAGTGGTGGCTCCGGCGACAATCGCTGCTTGCCAGATTATTGCCCCTGAACTGGCGTAGCCAATTAATACCGCCAGAAACCCCGCCAGTAGCGTGGGTGGAGGAATAGAAAACAGACGCATAGTCACCTCGTACGTTATAGCGTACAGGCACCGTAGCATTTGTCCGTTATAACGCACAAGTGATAAACTTCCGTTTTGCCGGAGGAGTCGCATGGAAAATCTCGCTCGCTTTTTATCCACCACACTTAAACAACTACGCCAGCAGCGCGGCTGGAGTCTTTCGCGACTGGCAGAAGCGACGGGCGTTTCTAAAGCAATGTTAGGGCAGATTGAGCGTAATGAGTCCAGCCCGACGGTCGCGACATTATGGAAAATTGCCACCGGGTTGAATGTGCCATTTTCGACATTTATTTCTCCGCCACAGTCCGCTACGCCTTCAGTTTATGATCCACAACAGCAGGCGATGGTGATCACTTCGCTGTTTCCTTATGATCCACAACTCTGCTTTGAACACTTCTCGATTCAGATGGCACCCGGTGCAATAAGCGAATCGACGCCCCATGAGAAGGGGGTAATCGAACATGTCGTCGTCATTGATGGACAACTTGATCTGTGCGTTGATGGGGAATGGCAGACCCTTAATTGTGGGGAAGGCGTTCGATTTGCTGCAGACGTCACGCATATCTATCGTAATGGTGGGGAGCAAACCGTACATTTTCATTCCCTCATCCATTACCCGCGCAGTTAAGCGGGAAAACTATTTCGCAACGTCGCGCTTGTGGCTAAAATAGCCGCCATTTTTCAGCTACTGGATAAGAATGTGACCGTATCTTCTCATCGACTTGAACTGTTAAGCCCGGCACGCGATGCCGCCATTGCCCGCGAAGCTATTTTGCACGGTGCCGATGCTGTTTATATCGGCGGCCCTGGTTTTGGTGCCCGTCATAATGCCAGTAATAGCCTGAAAGATATTGCCGAGCTGGTGCCGTTTGCCCATCGTTATGGTGCAAAAATTTTCGTCACGCTTAACACCATTTTGCATGATGATGAGCTGGAACCCGCGCAACGGCTGATTACTGACCTCTACCAGACCGGTGTCGATGCGCTGATTGTTCAGGATATGGGGATTCTGGAACTTGATATTCCGCCGATTGAACTGCACGCCAGTACGCAGTGCGACATTCGTACAGTTGAAAAAGCGAAGTTCCTCTCTGATGTTGGCTTCACGCAGATTGTGCTGGCGCGAGAGCTGAATCTTGATCAGATCCGCGCGATTCACCAGGCTACGGACGCGACCATTGAATTCTTTATTCATGGGGCACTGTGCGTGGCCTATTCGGGTCAGTGCTACATTTCTCATGCGCAAACAGGGCGTAGCGCCAACCGTGGCGATTGCTCGCAGGCGTGCCGTTTGCCATACACATTGAAAGACGATCAGGGGCGGGTGGTTTCCTATGAAAAACATCTGCTGTCGATGAAAGATAACGATCAGACTGCCAACCTCGGCGCGCTGATTGATGCTGGTGTACGCTCCTTCAAGATTGAAGGGCGTTACAAAGATATGAGCTACGTGAAGAATATCACCGCCCATTATCGCCAGATGCTTGATGCCATTATTGAAGAACGTGGCGATCTGGCGCGCGCTTCATCAGGTCGTACTGAACATTTCTTTGTTCCATCGACGGAAAAGACTTTCCACCGTGGTAGCACAGATTATTTTGTGAATGCCCGTAAAGGCGATATTGGCGCGTTCGATTCGCCGAAATTTATCGGCCTGCCGGTAGGCGAAGTATTGAAAGTGGCGAAAGATCATCTCGATGTTGCCGTTACCGAGCCACTGGCAAATGGCGATGGCCTGAACGTGTTGATTAAACGTGAAGTCGTCGGTTTTCGTGCCAATACGGTCGAGAAAACCGGAGAAAATCAGTACCGCGTCTGGCCCAATGAAATGCCAGCAGATTTGCACAAAATTCGTCCACATCACCCACTAAACCGTAATCTTGATCATAACTGGCAGCAGGCACTGACAAAAACCTCCAGCGAACGTCGGGTGGCGGTAGACATTGAACTGGGCGGCTGGCAGGAACAACTGATTCTGACCCTCACCAGTGAAGAGGGTGTCAGCATCACGCATACGCTGGACGGGCAGTTCGACGAAGCCAATAACGCCGAAAAAGCAATGAACAATCTGAAGGATGGTCTGGCAAAACTGGGGCAAACCCTCTATTACGCCCGCGATGTGCAAATTAATTTGCCGGGGGCGCTGTTTGTACCAAACAGTCTGTTAAACCAGTTCCGCCGTGAAGCTGCTGACATGCTGGATGCTGCGCGTCTTGCCAGTTACCAGCGCGGCAGCCGTAAACCGGTTGCTGATCCTGCGCCGGTTTATCCGCAAACGCATCTGAGTTTCCTCGCGAACGTATACAACCAGAAAGCGCGTGAATTTTATCATCGCTATGGTGTGCAGCTGATTGACGCGGCGTATGAAGCACATGAAGAGAAGGGCGAAGTCCCGGTGATGATCACCAAGCATTGTCTGCGCTTTGCCTTTAATCTGTGCCCGAAACAGGCGAAAGGCAATATCAAAAGCTGGAAGGCGACGCCAATGCAACTGGTTAACGGCGATGAAGTATTAACGCTAAAGTTTGATTGCCGCCCATGCGAGATGCACGTCATTGGCAAAATCAAAAATCACATACTGAAAATGCCGTTACCGGGAAGCGTAGTGGCATCCGTAAGTCCGGATGAGCTGCTGAAAACATTGCCTAAGCGAAAAGGGTAAAACGCCAGTTTTCTGGTTACTCACAACTCATTGAATCTGCATGATATTGCCTGCCGGGTAAGGCGTCACGCCGCATCCGGCAACAAATGACTCAACGTTGTCCCGCTTCTGGTTTGCGCGATTTTTGCCAGTAAAAATGCTCGCGCAAACCTTCCGCCGACTCTTCCGCCACAGCACGCAATTCATCGCTGTCCGCTTCATGACGCAGCTGATGATCCACATTCTTTACCCACACAAATTCATGTCCTTTGTGCCCTGCCATGAGTTGTCCTGAGAACAGCGCACACGTTAATAAGACAACCGATAACGCCTTCGTAAACATCCTGCCACCTTTTTCTTACCTTTTGCCGCTATGATGCCGATCGTTTCTTGAGGTTATTATTCAGTTTTGCAAATTAGCGCAAAGAAATTCTGGAATCTTCCTTCCTGATTTTGCATTGCATTCTGCCGTTGCGGCGATTTAGTGCTATTTTCGAGCAAATTACACACAGAGGTAAACACTAATGTTTACTTTGTTGATATACTCAGCGGCAGGGAGGCGATGTGAAACAAAGCGAGTTCAGACGTTGGCTCGAATCTCAGGGCGTCGATGTAGCGAATGGCCGCAACCATTTGAAACTCAGGTTTCATGGGAGGCGCAGTGTCATGCCGCGTCACTCCTGCGTAAAGCAATCCTGAAACAACTCGGTTTGAGTTAATCGCCAATTAAAAAGGTTAATGACATGCGAGAGACAGTCGAAATTATGCGTTATCCCGTCACTCTTACACCCGCGCCGGAAGGCGGTTATATGGTTTCTTTTGTGGATATCCCTGAAGCGTTGACGCAGGGCGAAACTGTCGCTGAAGCGATGGAAGCGGCAAAAGATGCTTTACTGACCGCATTTGATTTTTATTTTGAAGATAACGAGCTTATCCCGTTACCTTCGCCATTAAATAGTCATGATCACTTTATTGAAGTACCTTTGAGCGTCGCCTCTAAAGTATTGCTGTTAAATGCTTTTTTACAGTCAGAAATCACTCAGCAAGAGTTAGCCAGGCGAATTGGCAAACCTAAACAGGAGATTACTCGCCTATTTAACTTGCACCATGCGACAAAAATCGACGCCGTCCAGCTTGCGGCAAAGGCGCTTGGCAAAGAGTTATCGCTGGTGATGGTTTAATTACAGTTAACGAAAAGTTGTCATTTTTAACAACTGATATAGACTGCCGAATCATCTGCACATAATTACGATTCGATAATGAAAAAATACCAGCAGCTTGCAGAACAATTACGCGAGCAGATTGCGTCGGGTATCTGGCAACCCGGCGATCGTTTGCCTTCGTTGCGTGACCAGGTGGCGCTTTCAGGCATGAGCTTTATGACTGTCAGCCATGCCTATCAGTTGCTCGAAAGTCAGGGATATATTATCGCACGACCGCAGTCGGGTTATTACGTTGCGCCACAGGCAATAAAAATGCCGAAAGCGCCAGTCATTCCAGTCACTCGAGATGAAGCAGTCGATATCAACACTTATATTTTTGATATGTTGCAGGCCAGTCGCGATCCGTCGGTCGTTCCGTTTGCCTCGGCCTTTCCCGACCCGCGACTTTTCCCCCTCCAACAACTAAACCGCTCGCTGGCGCAGGTAAGCAAAACCGCCACAGCGATGAGCGTGATTGAAAACTTACCGCCAGGAAACGCAGAACTGCGTCAGGCTATTGCTCGTCGCTATGCCTTACAGGGCATCACCATTTCTCCTGATGAAATTGTCATTACTGCCGGGGCGTTAGAGGCATTAAACCTCAGTTTGCAAGCGGTAACTGAACCGGGCGATTGGGTGATAGTAGAGAATCCTTGTTTCTACGGTGCGTTGCAGGCGCTGGAGCGGCTACGGCTGAAGGCGTTATCGGTGGCGACGGATGTTAAAGAAGGGATCGATCTTCAGGCGCTGGAACTGGCGTTGCAGGATTATCCGGTGAAAGCGTGCTGGCTGATGACTAATAGCCAGAACCCACTCGGATTTACCTTAACGCCGCAAAAAAAAGCACAACTGGTGGCGTTACTCAATCAGTACAACGTAACGCTGATTGAAGATGACGTTTACAGCGAACTTTATTTTGGACGGGAAAAACCGCTGCCTGCGAAAGCGTGGGATCGCCACGATGGCGTTTTGCATTGCTCTTCGTTTTCGAAATGTCTGGTGCCTGGTTTTCGTATTGGTTGGGTCGCCGCCGGAAAACATGCACGTAAAATTCAACGCTTGCAGTTGATGAGTACGCTTTCCACCAGCTCACCGATGCAACTTGCGCTGGTGGATTACCTTTCCACGCGCCGATACGACGCCCATCTTCGTCGCCTGCGTCGCCAGCTTGCGGAACGTAAACAACGTGCCTGGCAGGCACTGCTGCGTTATCTGCCTGCGGAAGTTAAAATTCATCATAGTGACAGCGGTTATTTTCTCTGGCTGGAGCTCCCCGAGCCGTTAGATGCCGGCGAATTAAGCCTGGCGGCACTGACGCATCATATCAGTATTGCGCCGGGTAAAATGTTTTCTACCGGTGAAAACTGGTCACGTTTTTTTCGTTTTAATACCGCGTGGCAGTGGGGAGAACGTGAAGAACAGGCGGTAAAACAATTAGGCAAACTTATTCAAGAACGGCTGTAATAGCGTTTAATTTAATTCCTCTTAGATTGGGTAATATGAATTTCGAATAGCAGTCATATTTCCTAACCCCTTGTCTATACTCCAGAAGATAACCTTACAGACGGCATAATGCGCGGTAGCTCACAACCTGATTAAATTTTCTCAGGGGCGAAGGTGTGCCTGCAAGCCGCCGTCTATGGTTAAACAAGGAGATATTTTTACGGCACGGCGGCTGAACAATTAATTACGACAGGAGTAAGACCTTATGAGCAAGACATTTGCCCGCAGCAGCCTGTGTGCGCTCACCATGACAATAATGAACGCTCACGCCGCCGAACCACCTACCAATTTAGATAAACCGGAAGGGCGACTGGATATTATCGCCTGGCCGGGATACATCGAACGCGGACAAACTGATAAACAATACGACTGGGTAACGCAATTTGAAAAAGAGACAGGCTGCGCGGTGAATGTGAAAACCGCCGCGACTTCCGATGAAATGGTCAGTCTGATGACCAAAGGGGGTTACGATCTGGTTACGGCATCCGGCGATGCCTCGCTGCGTTTGATTATGGGCAAACGCGTGCAGCCGATTAATACCGCCTTGATTCCCAACTGGAAAACGCTCGATCCGCGCGTGGTTAAAGGCGACTGGTTTAATGTTGGCGGCAAAGTTTACGGCACACCTTACCAATGGGGGCCGAACCTGCTGATGTACAACACTAAAACCTTCCCGACGCCGCCGGATAGCTGGCAAGTGGTTTTTGTTGAGCAAAATCTGCCGGACGGCAAGAGCAATAAAGGCCGCGTTCAGGCTTATGATGGCCCTATCTACATTGCGGACGCTGCGTTGTTCGTTAAAGCCACTCAGCCGCAGTTGGGCATCAGCGATCCGTATCAACTAACCGAAGAACAGTACCAGGCGGTGCTGAAAGTGCTGCGCGCTCAACACAGTTTGATCCATCGCTACTGGCATGACACTACCGTGCAAATGAGCGATTTCAAAAACGAGGGTGTGGTTGCTTCCAGTGCCTGGCCCTATCAGGCCAACGCCCTGAAAGCCGAAGGCCAGCCTGTTGCTACCGTTTTCCCGAAGGAGGGTGTTACCGGTTGGGCTGATACCACCATGCTGCATAGCGAAGCGAAACATCCGGTTTGCGCCTACAAATGGATGAACTGGTCATTAACGCCAAAAGTGCAGGGCGATGTGGCGGCCTGGTTTGGCTCGTTACCGGTAGTGCCGGAAGGGTGTAAAGCCAGTCCGTTATTAGGCGAAAAAGGTTGTGAAACCAACGGTTTTAACTATTTCGACAAAATCGCCTTCTGGAAAACGCCTATAGCAGAAGGGGGCAAGTTTGTTCCCTACAGTCGCTGGACGCAGGATTACATTGCCATTATGGGCGGTCGCTAACTTCGCTGGGGTGCTTTATGACGTACGCAGTGGAGTTTGACAACGTCTCGCGGTTGTACGGTGACGTGCGCGCAGTAGATGGCGTCAGTATTGCGATAAAAGATGGTGAGTTCTTCTCTATGCTGGGGCCGTCCGGCTCCGGCAAAACCACCTGCCTGCGCCTGATTGCTGGCTTCGAACAGCTTTCCGGCGGGACTATCTCTATCTTTGGTAAACCCGCCAGCAATCTGCCACCGTGGGAGCGGGACGTGAATACTGTCTTTCAGGACTACGCGCTATTTCCGCATATGTCGATTCTTGACAATGTCGCCTATGGGCTGATGGTCAAAGGCGTGAATAAAAAGCAGCGGCACGCAATGGCGCAAGAGGCGCTGGAGAAAGTGGCGTTGGGGTTTGTACATCAACGTAAACCGTCACAACTTTCTGGTGGTCAGCGCCAGCGGGTTGCTATCGCCAGAGCATTGGTGAATGAACCGCGCGTATTGCTGTTGGATGAACCGCTCGGCGCACTGGATCTCAAATTGCGTGAGCAGATGCAGCTGGAACTGAAAAAACTGCAACAGTCTCTCGGTATCACTTTTATCTTCGTTACCCACGATCAGGGCGAAGCGTTATCGATGTCCGATCGTGTGGCGGTTTTCAATAATGGACGCATTGAGCAGGTCGATTCCCCGCGCGATCTCTATATGCGCCCGCGCACGCCGTTTGTTGCCGGATTCGTCGGGACATCCAACGTTTTTGATGGACTGATGGCAGAGAAACTTTGTGGCATGACGGGAAGCTTCGCCCTGCGACCGGAACATATCCGCCTCAACACCCCTGGTGAACTGCAGGCCAATGGCACGATCCAGGCGGTGCAATATCAGGGCGCGGCAACTCGTTTTGAACTGAAATTGAACGGCGGTGAAAAACTGCTTGTGAGTCAGGCCAATATGACAGGCGAAGAACTGCCTGCCACGCTCACGCCCGGACAACAGGTGATGGTTTCCTGGTCGCGTGATGTGATGGTGCCGCTGGTTGAGGAGAGGTGAATGGCGATGAATGTATTGCAATCACCTTCACGTCCAGGTCTGGGTAAGGTGTCCGGTTTCTTCTGGCGTAATCCGGGGCTGGGGCTGTTTTTACTGCTGCTTGGCCCGCTAATGTGGTTTGGCATTGTCTATTTCGGCTCGCTGCTGACACTGTTATGGCAGGGATTTTATACTTTTGACGATTTCACCATGTCGGTAACGCCGGAACTGACGCTGGCGAATATCCGTGCGCTGTTTAATCCGGCGAATTACGACATCATTCTCCGCACGCTGACTATGGCTGTGGCAGTCACTATCGCCAGCGCCATTCTGGCTTTTCCAATGGCGTGGTATATGGCGCGCTATACCAGCGGGAAAATGAAAGCTTTTTTTTATATTGCGGTAATGTTGCCGATGTGGGCGAGCTACATTGTTAAAGCCTATGCCTGGACGTTATTGCTGGCAAAAGATGGCGTGGCTCAGTGGTTTTTACAACATCTTGGGCTGGAACCACTGCTGACTGCGTTCCTTACATTACCTGCGGTGGGCGGAAATACGCTGTCAACTTCCGGGCTGGGGCGCTTTCTGGTGTTTCTCTATATCTGGTTGCCGTTCATGATCCTGCCCGTTCAGGCGGCGCTTGAGCGTTTGCCGCCGTCATTGTTGCAGGCGTCGGCTGATCTCGGCGCACGTCCACGACAAACCTTTCGCTATGTGGTGCTGCCGCTGGCAATCCCGGGTATTGCCGCTGGCTCTATCTTTACCTTCTCACTCACACTGGGCGATTTTATCGTCCCGCAGCTGGTTGGTCCTCCAGGATATTTTATCGGCAATATGGTTTATTCCCAGCAGGGGGCGATTGGCAATATGCCGATGGCGGCGGCATTCACCCTGGTGCCGAGTGTTCTCATCGCACTGTACCTGGCGTTCGTGAAACGTCTGGGAGCGTTCGATGCACTCTGAACGCGCACCGTTTTTCCTCAAACTGGCGGCCTGGGGCGGCGTGGTTTTCCTACATTTTCCCATCCTGATTATCGCCGCTTATGCGTTTAACACTGAAGATGCGGCGTTTAGTTTTCCACCGCAGGCCTGACGCTGCGCTGGTTTAGCGTGGCAGCACAGCGTAGTGATATTCTTGATGCCGTGACACTGTCACTTAAAGTGGCGGCGCTGGCGACATTAATGGCGCTGGTGTTAGGGACGCTGGCAGCTGCCGCGCTGTGGCGACGAGACTTTTTCGGCAAAAACGCCATTTCGCTGTTACTGCTGCTGCCCATTGCGCTGCCGGGCATTGTCACTGGTCTGGCGCTATTAACCGCTTTTAAAACCATCAATCTGGAGCCGGGATTTTTCACCATCGTGGTCGGTCATGCGACTTTTTGCGTAGTGGTGGTGTTTAACAATGTCATCGCCCGTTTTCGCCGCACCTCGTGGAGTCTGGTTGAGGCGTCAATGGATCTTGGGGCCAATGGCTGGCAAACCTTCCGCTACGTAGTGTTGCCGAATCTCAGTTCGGCGCTACTGGCAGGAGGAATGCTGGCGTTTGCCTTGTCGTTCGATGAAATCATCGTTACGACTTTTACGGCAGGTCATGAACGAACGTTACCGTTGTGGTTGCTCAATCAGCTTGGGCGACCGCGTGATGTACCGGTAACTAACGTGGTGGCACTGCTGGTTATGTTGGTAACAACCTTGCCGATCCTGGGGGCCTGGTGGCTAACCCGCGAAGGCGACAATGGTCAATAACCACTGATACAGGAATATGCTATGCAACATAAGTTACTGATTAACGGAGAACTGGTTAGCGGCGAAGGGGAAAAACAGCCTGTCTATAATCCGGCAACGGGGGACGTTTTACTGGAGATTGCCGAGGCATCCGCAGAGCAGGTCGATGCTGCTGTGCGCGCGGCAGATGCAGCATTTGCCGAATGGGGGCAAACCACGCCGAAAGTGCGTGCGGAATGTCTGCTGAAACTGGCTGATGTTATCGAAGAAAATGGTCAGGTTTTTGCCGAACTGGAGTCCCGTAATTGTGGCAAACCGCTGCATAGTGCGTTCAATGATGAAATCCCGGCGATTGTCGATGTTTTTCGCTTTTTCGCGGGTGCGGCGCGCTGTCTGAATGGTCTGGCGGCAGGTGAATATCTTGAAGGTCATACTTCGATGATCCGTCGCGATCCGTTGGGGGTCGTGGCTTCTATCGCACCGTGGAATTATCCGCTGATGATGGCAGCGTGGAAACTGGCTCCGGCGCTGGCGGCAGGGAACTGCGTAGTGCTTAAACCATCAGAAATTACCCCGCTGACCGCGTTGAAGTTGGCAGAGCTGGCGAAAGATATCTTCCCGGCAGGCGTGATTAACGTACTGTTTGGCAGAGGCAAAACGGTGGGTGATCCGCTGACCGGTCATCCCAAAGTGCGGATGGTGTCGCTGACGGGCTCTATCGCCACCGGCGAGCACATCATCAGCCATACCGCGTCGTCCATTAAGCGTACTCATATGGAACTTGGTGGCAAAGCGCCAGTGATTGTTTTTGATGATGCGGATATTGAAGCAGTGGTCGAAGGTGTACGTACATTTGGCTATTACAATGCTGGACAGGATTGTACTGCGGCTTGTCGGATCTACGCGCAAAAAGGCATTTACGATACGCTGGTGGAAAAACTGGGTGCTGCGGTGGCAACGTTAAAATCTGGTGCGCCGGATGACGAGTCTACGGAGCTTGGACCTTTAAGCTCGCTGGCGCATCTCGAACGCGTCAGCAAGGCAGTAGAAGAGGCGAAAGCGACAGGGCACATCAAAGTGATCACTGGCGGTGAAAAGCGCAAGGGTAATGGCTATTACTATGCGCCGACGCTGCTGGCTGGCGCATTACAGGACGATGCCATCGTGCAAAAAGAGGTATTTGGTCCAGTAGTGAGTGTTACGCTCTTCGACAACGAAGAACAGGTGGTGAACTGGGCGAATGACAGCCAGTACGGACTTGCATCTTCGGTATGGACGAAAGATGTGGGCAGGGCGCATCGCGTCAGCGCACGGCTGCAATATGGTTGTACCTGGGTCAATACCCATTTCATGCTGGTAAGTGAAATGCCGCACGGTGGACAGAAACTTTCTGGTTACGGCAAGGATATGTCACTTTATGGGCTGGAGGATTACACCGTCGTCCGCCACGTCATGGTTAAACATTAAGGATAATATTGCAGATCGTAAGAGTATGAGATGATCTTGCGTACTGTCAGAGCACTGATTTCTCTGACAGTACGTGCTGCGTGCAAAATCACTACATCAAATAAACCAGCCAAATCTCATAGAGATAAGAGTAAACAAACCAACAGCAGCAAAGACATTTATCAGTACTACAGTTCTACTGGAAACATTCATTTTTGCCACCTTTTATCATTGCCCCTATGTGTATAGTACGGGTTAAGAAAATCCGCAATAATACTCATTCTGAAGATGAATAAGGGCAAGTTGCTGTTTGATGATTTTTTCTCAAACTGGTGAAAAAACTTGATGCACGTCAAAAAATGACGCATATTTGCGCGCGTTTTATTCATCTGGCTGGACGCCCGTACATGTCTCTCTATCAACACATGCTTGTTTTTTATGCGGTTATGGCAGCAATCGCATTTCTTATCACCTGGTTTCTTTCTCACGATAAGAAACGCATCCGTTTCTTAAGCGCCTTTCTGGTGGGGGCAACATGGCCGATGAGTTTCCCGGTGGCGCTGTTGTTTTCACTGTTTTAAATCTTACTCACTGGCTTGACGGCACCACGCAGACTTATATCATTTGGATGAATCGATAAATTTCACAAGTGGCTAAGGAGAAAGTATGTCGCATCTGGATGAAGTCATCGCGCGCGTGGATGCCGCGATTGAAGAGAGCGTCATTGCCCATATGAACGAATTATTAATCGCCCTGAGCGATGACGCGGAGTTAAGTCGGGAAGATCGCTACACCCAGCAGCAGCGTTTGCGCACCGCTATTGCTCATCACGGTCGCAAGCATAAAGAAGATATGGAAGCGCGCCACGAACAGTTAACCAAAGGCGGCACCATCCTCTGATTAAAATGAGCGTCTGGCTACCAACCAGGCGCCAACCACAAGTAAAATTGCGCCACAAATTGGGCCGAACAACGCCCGTAGTGGTACGCCATGACTGCGGAAGATATCCAGCATCAGACCGCCAATTAGCTGGCTGGCGACCAGTACTGCAATAGTTGTCGCCGCTCCCACATTCTGATATCCGCTGATACTGGCGAAGACAAAAAACGATCCCAGCAAGCCGGGTATAAGTGTCCACCAGCGCACGCTGGACACCAGTTCGCCAAACCCCGCCATGCCTTGTTTAAACCATAAAATAGAAACAAAGAGCACAATCCCCACCAGTGAGTTCAGCAACATGGCGATGAGAATGGTAGAGGAGGTCTGGGTGATGCGCACCATCAGCGTGTTCTGGACTACCAGACCAATTCCGGCGGCAATCAAAAAAGCAAGGGTGAGCGACTGATTCATCCGATCGCGTCCGGTTCAGTGCGTTCGTCGAGTTGCAACTGCATAAATGTCAGATCCAGCCAGCGCCCAAATTTAGTGCCCACCTGCGGCATTTGTGCGGTGACGACAAATCCCAGCGAATGGTGCAGATGCAGCGAGGCCTGATTTTGCGATTCGATCCCGGCGACCATGACATGCTTCCCGCAATCCCGCGCTTCATCAATCAATCGGCTTAACAATTTACGCCCCAGACCTTTGCCCTGATGATCGGGATGGACATAAACCGAATGTTCCACGGTATGGCGAAAACCATCGAAACTACGCCAGTCGCCAAACGAGGCATATCCCGTCACTACGCCATCTTCTTCACTTACCAGCACCGGATAACCTGCTATGGTCCGCGCTTCAAACCAGGCAATGCGGTTATCTGCATCAACCGTTTGGTCATTCCAGATAGCCGCCGTATACAACACGGCGTGGTTATAAATTTCCGCAATGGCAGCACAATCGGCTTTGCGGGCAAAACGGATGGACATGTCTGGCCTCGATAAAATAATGATGATGATGTTATCAATACTATCGAAAACAGCCCGAAGCAACGGATTCCTCGATGAAATTATTGCGTGTTGCAGAGGGGATGTGACGGCTGCAAACAAAACCAATCCCGTGAGCCTGCTACTATTGATGGATTCATGCCAAAAGCACAGGAGAGCATTATGGGGCAACAAAAGCAGCGTAATCGACGTTGGGTTCTGGCCTCGCGTCCACATGGCGCACCGGTTCCGGAGAATTTCCGTCTTGAAGAAGATGATGTCGCCACACCGGGTGAAGGACAGGTGTTACTGCGCACAGTTTATTTGTCCCTGGACCCGTATATGCGTGGACGTATGAGCGATGAGCCATCTTATTCACCGCCTGTTGATATTGGCGGCGTGATGGTCGGCGGCACGGTGAGCCGTGTTGTGGAGTCGAATCATCCTAATTATCAGCCTGGCGACTGGGTGCTGGGCTACAGTGGATGGCAGGACTATGACATATCCAGTGGTGATGATCTGGTGAAACTTGGCGATCATCCGCAAAATCCATCGTGGTCGCTGGGTGTGCTGGGGATGCCAGGCTTTACCGCTTATATGGGGCTGCTGGATATCGGTCAGCCTAAAGAGGGCGAAACGTTGGTGGTAGCTGCGGCGACAGGTCCTGTGGGAGCAACGGTGGGGCAAATCGGCAAACTTAAAGGTTGCAGGGTGGTGGGGGTTGCCGGTGGCGCGGAAAAATGCCGCCATGCTATCGAGGTGCTGGGCTTCGATGTTTGTCTTGATCACCACGCGGATGATTTTGCCGAACAACTGGTGAAAGCGTGCCCAAAAGGTATTGATATCTATTATGAAAACGTGGGCGGTAAGGTATTTGATGCAGTGCTACCATTACTTAATACATCTGCGCGCATTCCCGTTTGTGGCTTAGTGAGCAGCTATAACGCTACAGAGCTACCACCCGGTCCGGATCGTTTACCCCTGTTGATGGCAACGGTGCTGAAAAAACGTATTCGCTTGCAAGGGTTTATTATCGCTCAGGATTATGGTCACCGCATCCATGAGTTTCAGAAGGAGATGGGGCAATGGGTGAAAGAGGATAAAATCCACTACCACGAAGATATTACTGATGGTTTAGAGAATGCGCCACAGACGTTTATCGGCTTGCTGAAGGGTAAAAACTTCGGCAAAGTGGTGATCCGCGTCGCGGGTGATGATTAAAGTTTCAACGGCGGCGTAAGCCGCCATAAAAATCCAGGCAAAAAGCTTATTTTCAGCTTTAATTAACTAACCACGTCATTGTTCTGCTGCTAATAACAACAAAGGTGGGTGGTTTATGATTATTCACTTTAATACACCAGGTGAACTCCTTCTGCCATGCAGGCAGGGTTGGACAGAAAACACGCGAAGGAATTAAAATGCCTGGAACGGGAAAAATGAAACATGTCAGTTTGACTCTGCAGGTTGAGAACGACCTGAAACATCAGCTTAGTATTGGCGCATTAAAACCTGGCGCACGCCTGATTACTAAAAATCTGGCGGAGCAATTAGGTATGAGTATTACACCTGTGCGTGAAGCATTATTACGTCTGGTTTCGGTGAATGCGCTTTCTGTCGCACCTGCACAAGCATTTACAGTTCCGGAAGTGGGGAAACGTCAATTAGACGAAATCAATCGGATCCGCTACGAACTGGAATTAATGGCAGTTGCTCTGGCTGTTGAAAACCTCACCCCGCAAGACCTTGCGGAACTCCAGGAATTGCTCGAGAAATTACAGCAGGCGCAAGAAAAGGGCGACATGGAACAAATCATTAATGTAAACAGGCTATTTCGCTTAGCGATTTATCATCGCTCAAATATGCCCATCCTGTGTGAGATGATTGAGCAACTGTGGGTCAGGATGGGGCCTGGTTTACATTATCTCTATGAAGCGATTAATCCAGCGGAATTACGGGAGCATATAGAAAACTATCATCTGTTACTCGCTGCGTTAAAAGCAAAAGACAAAGAGGGATGCAGACATTGTCTTGCTGAAATTATGCAACAAAATATTGCTATTTTATACCAGCAATACAATCGTTAAAGTAAATGCCCGGCAAATACCGGGCATCAAGGTAATTACTCAAATCTCCACGCAATATTCATGCCGACACCATAATTTCGTCCGGGCGAAGGTTCGTAATATCGCCCGTTTGACTCATTGACAATGACAGAACCAACGTATTCTTTATCGAATAAATTATCGACACGACCAAATAAATCCACAGTTAAATTGTGGTAATTGTATTTATACCCGGTGAATAAGCCGACGAGAGTATAAGACGGCGCTTTTGCCGTATTTTCATCATCTGCCATAATATCGCCCATATAACGCGCTTCCGTGCCTGCATACCAACCATCTTCCGGTACATAACCTATCGACGCAAAGCCCATATTACGGGCGATCCCTGGCATCCGATTACCGTTACAATCCTGTTCATTGCAAACATTGCTGCGATAGGTCGCATCAAGCCAGGTCCAGGACGCGTTTACGCGAAAATCTCCTGCGAAACGTTGATCCCATGCCAGTTCAGCGCCTTGACGACGGGTCTTTCCGGCATTTTTGTAAGTCGTACGCCCACCGCTACTGCTATCGACAACAATTTCATCATCAGTGTCGGTCTGAAACAATGCGAGACTAAGCAGCCCATCACCAATACGCGTTTTACTGCCGATCTCAATTGTATCGTTGGTGGATGGTTTTAAACCTAAGTTCATACCGCTTTGCCCATCAGCACGATAAGACAGCTCATTAATCGTCGGCGTTTCAAAACCTCGCCCGGCTGCCAGATAGATATTCCAGGCATCGGTCATTGCATATTTTAACGAACCGGCAGGTAGCCATTTATGATAACTGGCATCACCGCTGTCATCGCCGTTACCCGGAGTAACGTAATGGTCGTTGGAATCAAACCACACGGAGCTGTAGCGCACGCCAGCATCCAGCGACAGTTTTTCGCTCAGCTGCCACTGCGTCTGTAAATAGGGATCGATGTTCCACATCAGATTGCGTTCGTCGCGACGCAACTCACCTTTTTGCCCGTACTCCGGCATGCCGCTATTCAGGCGGAAGTTATTGTAGCCCTTGCGGTTTTCACTCATGTTTTCGTAGTTCAGGCCGGTAGTGAACGTGACCGGAACGCCCAGTTCACCACGGTGTGTCCAGCGGCTGTCTATCCCCTGGTAATGGCGTTGCAGGGTAATCACGCCGCCCGCATGTGACGGGTTAAGTTGGGGGGCCATCGGGATTGACTGGTACTGGGTCGTTTCTCGCTCTCCGGCATACATCATCACACTCATATCATCTTGCGCGCTCAGGCTACGCTCATAGCGCAACCCAGCCTGAGTTTGCTTGATGGTTTTTCGCGTGTCGTACTGTTCTGCACGAGGCGCTTGTTGTGGATTCGCCTTCCATTCTGCTTTGGTTAGCCCACCTGGGTCATCTGCTTTGATATCCACACTATTGAAAATCAGGCTTAATTTGCTGGCTTCATCAATGCGTACGCCCAGTTTGGCATTGGCTAAATTTTTCTGTGCGCCACTATGGTCACGATAGCCGTGGGTCGTAAAACGCGTGGTTGAGACGGTGTAATCGACATCGCCGGGCTGTGTACCGTCTCCCGTTGCGCCCGTTGCTTTCAGCCCATAGCGCCAGCTGCCAAAACTGCCGTAGTAACTACTGGCTTCAATGGTTGGTGGCTGTTGTCCGGTCTGGGTGGTGACATTCATTACACCGCCAGACGCGTTGCCATACAGGGCAGAGAAGGGGCCACGCAGCACTTCCACATTTTGCACACTGCTTAAATCGATGTTGGATGTTTGCCCTTGCCCGTCGGGCATGGTGGCGGGAATACCGTCCACATACAGGCGAATACCGCGAATTCCGTAAGTGGAACGGGAGCCAAATCCGCGAATCGACAGCTGTAAATCTTGCGCATAGTTCTGCCGGTTTTGTACCTGCAAACCAGGCACGCTGGTCGTCAGTGATTCGGACAAGTTAATGCGCGGTGTTGCCAGGCGCATCTCCTCGCCATCCACCACGCTTACTGCTGCTGGCGTATCCAGCTCGGAAACCACCTGCGGTGCGGCACTGACAATCATAGTCTGTTCATCAGCGGCAAAAACAACGGGGGAAAGGACAAGCAGTGCGGGCAAAACGGTCTGTCGGACGGAAAAAATCTTCATGAAAAAAGCCAGGTTAAGAATGGGAAAACGCTGTCATGGTAATAAAATTGTAAATTTATGGAAAACGAAACGGCACGATACGTTAATTAATTGAGAAAATTGTAGTCGTAACGGCAAGAAATGCTCCACATTTGAGAAAATAATGATTACCATTCCCATTTATAACAAGAGCGTAACGATGATTACGCTTAGCGAAGCATTGTGAAGCAGCAAAAATATTGGTTCATCAAAGGGAGTCGTCATGCATTTACGTCATCTGTTTTCATCGCGCCTGCGTGGTTCATTACTGTTAGGTTCATTGCTTGTTGCTTCATCATTCAGTACGCAGGCCGCAGAAGAAATGCTGCGTAAAGCGGTAGGTAAAGGTGCCTACGAAATGGCTTATAGCCAGCAAGAAAACGCGCTGTGGCTCGCCACTTCGCAAAGCCGCAAACTGGATAAAGGTGGCGTGGTTTATCGTCTTGATCCGGTCACTCTGGAAGTGACGCAGGCGATCCATAACGATCTCAAGCCGTTTGGTGCCACCATCAATAACACGACTCAGACGTTGTGGTTTGGTAACACCGTAAACAGCGCGGTCACGGCGATAGATGCCAAAACGGGCGAAGTGAAAGGCCGTCTGGTGCTGGATGATCGTAAGCGCACGGAAGAGGTGCGCCCGCTGCAACCGCGTGAGCTGGTAGCTGATGATGCCACGAACACCGTTTACATCAGTGGTATTGGTAAAGAGAGCGTGATTTGGGTCGTTGATGGCGAGAATATCAAACTGAAAACCGCCATCCAGAACACCGGTAAAATGAGTACCGGTCTGGCGCTGGATAGCAAAGGCAAACGTCTTTACACCACTAACGCTGACGGCGAATTGATTACCATCGACACCGCCGACAATAAAATCCTCAGCCGTAAAAAGCTGCTGGATGACGGCAAAGAGCACTTCTTTATCAACATTAGCCTTGATACCGCCAGGCAGCGTGCATTTATCACCGATTCTAAAGCGGCAGAAGTGTTAGTGGTCGATACCCGTAATGGCAATATTCTGGCGAAGGTTGCGGCACCGGAATCACTGGCTGTGCTGTTTAACCCAGCGCGTAATGAAGCCTACGTAACGCATCGTCAGGCAGGTAAAGTCAGTGTGATTGACGCGAAAAGCTATAAAGTGGTGAAAACGTTCGATACGCCGACTCATCCGAACAGCCTGGCGCTGTCTGCCGATGGCAAAACGCTGTATGTCAGTGTAAAACAAAAATCCACTAAACAGCAGGAAGCTACCCAGCCGGACGATGTGATTCGTATTGCGCTGTAATAGATATGGCGAGGGTGAAAACGGAGAGACTTGCCTGACTTTTATCACGCCGCATGCGGCACACCTTCGTCAGTAATTTGAAATTGCCCGGCACGTAGCCGGGCAATTTTGCAATTAGCTCGCCGTTTCAGGCTTAAACACGATTTCCTGTTTTTCTTCATCTTCCTCGACGACTGGCGCAGTGCTGTGAATTTCAGCAACGCGTTTGCGCACACCAAACCAGCCTATAACCAGCAGAATACCGATAATCGGCAGCGCCGCGATAGTATAAGTCCCGTTCGGGTAATCGAACGCCATCAGCACAAGGACACTCAGTAAAAACAGTAATGTCAGCCAGGAAGTGAAGGGCGCGCCAGGCAGTTTAAAACTGACATCCGCTGCTTTGCCTTCTTTAATCGCTTTACGCAGGCGCATCTGGCACACGATGATAAACGCCCATGAAGCGATGATTCCCAGCGACGCGAAGTTCAACACAATCTCAAATACGCGCGACGGCACCAGATAGTTGAGGAATACGCCGACGACATACACAACTAGTGTTGCTAGAATCCCGGCATACGGCACATGCTGACGACTCATTTTCGCCATAAAACTCGGTGCGGAACCGCCCATCGCCATTGAGCGCAGAATACGTCCGGTGCAGTACAGACCTGAGTTCAGGCTGGAGAGGGCAGCGGTCAGCACCACAATGTTCATAATGCTGCCGATATATGGCACACCCAGTTTAGAGAAAAACGTCACGAACGGACTTTGCCCCGCCTGATACGCGCTCCACGGCAATAGCATAACCAGCAACACCACGGAGCCGACGTAAAACAGGCCAATACGCCAAATCACGCTGTTAATCGCTTTAGGCACCATGGTCTGCGGATCTTTACATTCTCCGGCAGCTGTACCCACCATTTCAATGGAGGCAAAAGCAAACACTACGCCCTGAATCAACACCAGCGCAGGCAGCAAACCGTGGGGGAAGAAGCCGCCATTATCGGTGATTAAATGAAAGCCAGTGGTGTTGCCATCCAGCGGCTGACCACTACCGAGGAACACTGTACCCACGACCAAAAAGGTCACAATGGCGAGCACTTTAATAAGCGCAAACCAGAACTCCATCTCCGCAAACCATTTCACACCGATCATATTCATGGTGCCAACGATGGTAAGTGCAGCGAGCGCAAAGACCCACTGCGGCACGCCGCCAAACGCACCCCAGTAATGCATATACAGAGCGACGGCGGTAATATCAACAATCCCCGTCATCGCCCAGTTGATGAAGTACATCCAGCCAGCAACATAAGCGGCTTTCTCACCCAAAAACTCACGGGCATAAGAGACAAAACTGCCACTGGAAGGGCGGTGTAGCACCAGCTCACCCAATGCACGCAGAATAAAAAACGAAAACAAGCCACAAATTAAATAAACCAGTGCCAGTGCTGGACCCGCCATTTGCAGTCGGGCTCCTGCACCTAAAAACAAGCCGGTGCCAATCGCGCCGCCAATGGCGATCATCTGTACCTGGCGATTGCCCATCGCTTTGTGATACCCCTCTTCGTGGGCATTAAGCCAGCGGCGTTTCGCGGCGTGTTGATCTGAAGTGTCGGTGTCGTGTTTACTCATTGCTCTCCCTGATTGCTTTAATGAAAAAGTCATATAAGTTGCCATGAACAATGTTTATTCATCCTGGCGATGATAGTTATCACCATTATTCTTTATGGGTATAAAACTATCGGCGCAGCATCCTACCCGTTATCGATAAACGATGCAAAACATCCCCTTACAATCCTGAAGGGGATTAATACAACTGACGAAAAAATGACAAATCCTTTTGCTGGTTAACCTGTGTACTGTCCTACACTTAATCTTTAAAAGATTGTGAGGGGCATATGATTAAGGTGTATGGCGTACCCGGATGGGGCTCTACAATCAGTGAGCTGATGCTAACACTGGCTGATATTCCTTATCAGTTCGTTGATGTCAGTGGTTTTGACCACGAGGGAACTTCACGCGAGTTATTGAAAACCCTGAACCCGTTGTGTCAGATTCCGACACTGGCGCTGGAAAATGACGAGATTATGACGGAGACAGCGGCGATTGCATTGATGGTTCTCGATCGTCGCCCGGACCTTGCGCCACCGGTTGGGCGCGCCGAACGTCAGCAGTTTCAACGGCTATTGGTCTGGCTGGTTGCTAATGTCTATCCAACATTCACTTTCGCCGATTACCCTGAGCGTTGGGCTCCTGACGCACCTGAACAGTTAAAGAAGAATGTTATTGAATATCGTAAATCGCTTTATATCTGGCTGAATTCACAATTGACCGCTGAACCTTATGCGTTTGGTGAGCAACTAACGCTGGTGGACTGTTATCTTTGCACTATGCGCACATGGGGGCCTGGGCATGAATGGTTTCAGGATAATGCCACGAATATCAGTGCGATTGCTGATGCTGTATGTCAGTTACCGAAATTACAAGAAGTATTAAAAAGGAATGAAATTATTTGAGTGGGATACCAGAGGATTATGTTATTTATTATTCAGTAACTTTATCCACAATGATGGGCGTAATTAATTAAATTCATGTTATGTTTTTTGATTTATATCACTCTCCCCTTCATTCAGCTTGTCTATTTCATTTCCTCTGAAAAGAAACTAACTATTCACATTGTGCAGATGTTTCACTTGTTATCACAGGTATTCTATAATCTCAAAAAGTTTTTAATGATGGATATGCTCGGAGTTGGAGATGCAATTAATATTAATACAAATAAAAATATCCGGCAGGTATGCTAAAAGGATAAATGGCGTTCTCTGTATTTATTCGCAATTATCTGTAGGACAAATATGGAGAGCTTGATGAGTCAGAGCTAAAACAGCAATTGATAAATAAACATGTTGATTTATTCAAGAAAATGGATGTATTTTAAATATTGATTCTTAATATAACCTAATCAATAGATTATCACGTGAGAGCTGCACATTATTGGCGGGGCCGGGGAAAACATCATTTTGGGAACAATGAATCAGGTACTCTTACCACTGAAGCAAGATCATCCGGGCACCTGGTGGTGGTGCAGTGCTTTGGAAATGGTCCCCTCGGGGGAATTGTCATTATTTTCTATGCTATTTGCTTATGATATTCATCAGGTGAATTTAATAAATTCCTAATTTGAAATATCCACTATTAAGCCAGTGTTTAACGACGTTAAGATGGCAATGTGCAGATCATGTTATCAGGGTGGGGCGGTAGCGTATATTCCTTATACAAATCATCATTCATTTCAATGATTGTTATTGAATTATTTATTGTTGTGAATAAAAAGACATTATGAATATTGGTTTGACTTTGCATATCAGGTTTTTTATTACTCGCTGTAATGTACGAGCCTGTCGTGAATAACGTCGAGAACACATCCGTTGCGTTTGTGATTATTTTGTTGACTAAACAGACACCCGTTTCTCTGAAGTAAAATCCCAGACTAAATCATCACATAACCATGACATTTTTCTGATATTCCCCGGTAACGCCAGATGTCGACTCGCTTATCTCATCCGCCCGACATGTTGTACATGCAATATGTGCGGATTATTATTCATTTTCACGGAGGTTGCTATGTCAACCGGATTACGTTTCACACTTGAAGTGGACGGCCTGCCACCGGACGCGTTTGCGGTGGTTTCCTTTCATCTCACCCAGTCACTCTCTTCACTTTTTTCCCTCGACCTTTCTCTGGTCAGTCAGCAGTTTCTTTCCCTTGAATTTGCGCAGGTGCTGGACAAAATGGCCTACCTGACGGTATGGCAGGGCGATGACGTACAGCGCCGGGTGAAAGGTGTGGTGACCTGGTTTGAACTGGGGGAGAACGACAAAAACCAGATGCTGTACAGCATGAAGGTGTGCCCACCGCTGTGGCGCACAGGGCTGCGCCAGAACTTCCGTATCTTCCAGAATGAGGACATCGAAAGCATCCTCGCTACGATCCTGAAGGAAAACGGTGTGACCGAGTGGAGTCCGCTGTTCAGCGAGCCGCATCCTTCCCGTGAGTTTTGTGTCCAGTACGGTGAGACTGATTACGATTTTCTGTGCCGGATGGCGGCGGAGGAAGGCATCTTCTTTTATGAGGAGCATGCTTACAAAAGTACCGACCAGAGCCTGGTCCTGTGCGACACCGTGCGTTATCTGCCGGAGTCCTTTGAGATCCCCTGGAATCCGAACACCCGTACCGAGGTGAGCACCCTCTGCATCAGCCAGTTCCGCTACAGCGCACAAATCCGCCCTTCTTCCGTGGTGACCAAAGACTACACCTTTAAACGACCCGGCTGGGCAGGGCGTTTTGATCAGGAAGGCCAGTACCAGGATTACCAGCGCACACAGTATGAAGTGTATGACTACCCCGGACGTTTCAAGAGCGCCCACGGGCAGAACTTTGCCCGCTGGCAGATGGACGGCTGGCGAAACAACGCAGAAACCGCGCGGGGAATGAGCCGCTCGCCGGAGATATGGCCGGGACGGCGAATTGTGCTGACGGGGCATCCGCAGGCGAACCTGAACCGGGAATGGCAGGTGGTGGCAAGTGAACTGCACGGCGAGCAGCCGCAGGCGGTGCCGGGACGCAGTGGTTCAGGTACCACGCTGAATAACCACTTTGCGGTAATACCGGCAGACCGGACATGGCGGCCACAGCCGTTGCTGAAACCGCTGGTGGACGGCCCGCAGAGCGCCGTCGTGACGGGACCGGCAGGCGAGGAAATCTTCTGTGATGAACATGGCCGCGTGCGGGTGAAATTTAACTGGGACCGCTATAACCCGTCAAACCAGGACAGTTCATGCTGGATCCGTGTGGCACAGGCGTGGGCAGGCACCGGCTTTGGCAACCTGGCGATACCGCGAGTGGGTCAGGAGGTGATTGTGGACTTCCTCAACGGCGACCCGGACCAGCCGATTATTATGGGGCGTACCTACCACCAGGAAAACCGCACACCCGGCAGCCTGCCGGGGACGAAGACGCAGATGACCATTCGTTCGAAAACCTATAAGGGCAGCGGGTTTAATGAACTGAAGTTTGACGATGCGACAGGGAAAGAACAGGTCTACATCCACGCGCAGAAGAACATGAACACCGAGGTGCTGAATAACCGCACCACTGATGTGATAAACAACCATGCTGAAACCATTGGCAACAATCAGATGATTGCGGTTACCAACAATCAGATACAGACGGTGGGTGTTAACCAGATAGAGACGGTGGGCAGTAACCAGATAATTAAAGTGGGTTCTGTTCAGGTGGAAACGATTGGACTTGTTCGTGCGCTGACCGTGGGCGTGGCGTATCAGACGACGGTAGGTGGCATTATGAACACCTCGGTGGCACTGATGCAGTCCTCGCAGATCGGTTTGCATAAATCGTTGAGGGTCGGGCTGGGTTATGACGTCAAAGTCGGAAATAACGTTACCTTCACCGTTGGTAAAACGAAAAAGGATGATACCGGGCAGACCGCGATTTACTCCGCCGGTGAGCATCTGGAGCTCTGCTGTGGTAAGGCAAGGCTGGTGCTGACGAAGGACGGACAAATTTTTCTCAACGGCACAAAAATTCATTTGCAGGGTAAGGAGCAGGTTAATGGTGACTCACTGTTGATTAACTGGAACTGTGCAGCCTCGAAATCCCCACCGAAGACCCCTGATGAAAAGCAGGATACGCCGGATATGAGAGAGTACTGATCCCGTACCTGTTCGGAATTCAGTAACAAACCAGCATTAAAAATAAACAGAAGAAGGAATTTGAATCATGAGCGGAAAACCAGCGGCGCGTCAGGGAGATATGACTCAGTATGGCGGTCCCATTGTCCAGGGTTCGGCAGGTGTAAGAATTGGCGCGCCCACCGGCGTGGCGTGCTCGGTGTGTCCGGGCGGGATGACTTCGGGCAACCCGGTAAATCCGCTGCTTGGGGCGAAGGTGCTGCCCGGCGAGACGGACCTTGCGCTGCCCGGCCCGCTGCCGTTCATTCTCTCCCGCACCTACAGCAGCTACCGGACGAAGACGCCTGCACCGGTGGGCGTTTTCGGCCCCGGCTGGAAAGCGCCTTCTGATATCCGCTTACAGCTACGTGATGACGGACTGATACTCAACGACAACGGCGGGCGGAGCATTCACTTTGAGCCGCTGCTGCCGGGGGAGGCGGTGTACAGCCGCAGTGAGTCAATGTGGCTGGTGCGCGGTGGTAAGGCAGCACAGCCGGACGGCCATACGCTGGCGCGGCTGTGGGGGGCGCTGCCGCCGGATATCCGGTTAAGCCCGCATCTTTACCTGGCGACCAACAGCGCACAGGGGCCGTGGTGGATACTCGGCTGGTCAGAGCGGGTGCCGGGTGCTGAGGACGTGCTGCCAGCGCCGCTGCCGCCGTACCGGGAGCTGACGGGGCTGGCGGACCGCTTCGGGCGGACGCTGACGTACCGGCGTGAGGCCGCCGGTGACCTGACCGGGGAAATCACCGGCGTGACGGACGGTGCCGGGCGGGAGTTCCGTCTGGTGCTGACCACGCAGGCGCAGCGTGCGGAAGAGGCCCGCACCTCTTCGCTATCTTCTTCTGACAGTTCCCGCCCTCTCTCAGCCTCAGCGTTCCCCGACACACTGCCCGGTACCGAATACGGCCCCGACAGGGGTATCCGCCTTTCGGCGGTGTGGCTGATGCACGACCCGGCATACCCGGAGAGCCTGCCCGCTGCGCCACTGGTGCGGTACACATATACGGAAGCCGGTGAACTGCTGGCGGTATATGACCGCAGCAATACGCAGGTGCGCGCTTTCACGTATGACGCGCAGCACCCGGGCCGGATGGTGGCGCACCGTTATGCAGGCAGGCCGGAGATGCGCTACCGCTACGACGATGCGGGGCGGGTGGTGGAGCAACTTAACCCGGCAGGCCTGAGTTACCGCTACCAGTATGAGCAGGATCGCATCACCGTCACGGACAGCCTGAACCGGCGTGAGGTGCTGCATACAGAAGGCGGGGCCGGGCTGAAGCGGGTGGTGAAAAAAGAACTGGCGGACGGCAGCGTCACGCACAGCGGGTATGACGCGGCAGGAAGGCTCACGGCGCAGACGGATGCGGCGGGACGGCGGACAGAGTACGGTCTGAATGTGGTGTCAGGCGATATCACGGACATCACCACGCCGGACGGGCGGGAGACGAAATTTTACTATAACGACGGGAACCAGCTGACGGCGGTGGTGTCCCCGGACGGGCTGGAGAGCCGCCGGGAATATGATGAACCGGGCAGGCTGGTATCGGAGACATCGCGCAGCGGGGAGACAGTACGCTACCGCTACGATGACGCGCACAGTGAGTTACCGGCGACGACAACGGATGCGACGGGCAGCACCCGGCAGATGACGTGGAGCCGCTACGGGCAGTTGCTGGCGTTCACTGACTGCTCGGGCTACCAGACCCGCTATGAATACGACCGCTTCGGCCAGATGACGGCGGTTCACCGCGAGGAAGGTATCAGCCTTTACCGCCACTATGACAACCGTGGCCGGTTAACCTCGGTGAAAGACGCACAGGGCCGTGAAACGCAGTATGAGTACAACGCCGCAGGCGACCTGACTGCCGTTATCACCCCGGACGGCAACCGGAGCGAGACACAGTACGATGCGTGGGGAAAGGCGGTCAGCACCACGCAGGGCGGGCTGACGCGCAGTATGGAGTACGATGCTGCCGGACGTGTCATCAGTCTGACTAACGAGAACGGCAGCCACAGCGACTTCAGCTACGATGCGCTGGACCGGTTGGTACAGCAGGGCGGCTTTGACGGGCGGACGCAACGTTATCATTATGACCTGACCGGAAAACTCACGCAGAGTGAAGATGAGGGGCTTGTCACCCTCTGGTACTACGATGAATCGGACCGTATCACTCACCGCACGGTGAACGGCGAACCGGCAGAGCAGTGGCAGTATGATGACCACGGCTGGCTGACAGACATCAGCCACCTGAGCGAAGGCCACCGTGTCGCTGTCCACTACGGCTACGACGATAAGGGCCGCCTGACCGGCGAACGGCAGACGGTGGAGAACCCGGAGACGGGGGAACTGCTGTGGCAGCATGAGACAACACACGCCTACAACGAACAGGGGCTGGCAAACCGCGTCACGCCGGACAGCCTGCCGCCGGTGGAGTGGCTGACCTACGGCAGCGGTTATCTGGCGGGCATGAAGCTTGGCGACACGCCGCTGCTGGAGTACACGCGCGACCGCATGCACCGGGAGACGGTGCGCAGCTTTGGCAGCATGGCAGGCAGTAATGCCGCATATAAACTGACCAGCACATACACCCCCGCAGGCCAGTTACAGAGCCAGCACCTGAACAGCCTGGTGTATGACCGTGACTACGGGTGGAATGACAACGGCGACCTGGTGCGCATCAGCGGCCCGCGACAGACGCGGGAATACGGCTACAGCGCCACGGGCAGGCTGGAGAGCGTGCGTACCCTCGCACCGGACCTGGACATCCGCATCCCGTATGCCACCGACCCGGCGGGAAACCGCCTGCCGGACCCGGAGCTGCACCCGGACAGTACCCTCACGGCGTGGCCGGATAACCGCATCGCAGAGGATGCGCACTATGTTTACCACTATGATGAATACGGCAGACTGACGGAGAAGACGGACCTTATCCCGGCGGGTGTTATCCGGACGGACGACGAGCGGACCCACCACTACCACTACGACAGCCAGCACCGTCTGGTGTTCTACACGCGGATACAGCACGGTGAGCCGCAGGTGGAGAGCCGCTACCTCTATGACCCGCTGGGCCGCCGGACGGGAAAACGGGTATGGCGGCGGGAGCGTGACCTGACGGGGTGGATGTCGCTGTCGCGTAAACCGGAGGTGACGTGGTACGGGTGGGACGGCGACCGGCTGACGACGGTACAGACCGACACCACGCGTATCCAGACGGTATATCAGCCGGGGAGCTTCGCGCCGCTCATCCGCATCGAAACAGACAACGGTGAGCGGGAGAAAGCGCAGCGCCGCAGCCTGGCGGAGAAGCTGCAGCAGGAAGGGAGCGAGGACGGGCACGGCGTGGTATTTCCGGCTGAACTGGTGCGGCTGCTGGACAGACTGGAGGAAGAAATCCGGGCAGACCGCGTGAGCAGTGAAAGCCGGGTGTGGCTTGCGCAGTGCGGGCTGACGGTGGAGCAACTGGCCAGACAGGTGGAGCCGGAATACACACCGGCGCGAAAAGTTCATTTTTACCACTGCGACCACCGGGGCCTGCCGCTGGCGCTCATCAGCGAAGACGGCAATACTGTGTGGAGTGCAGAATACGATGAATGGGGCAACCAGCTGAATGAAGAGAACCCGTATTACCTGTATCAGCCATACCGTCTGCCAGGGCAGCAGTACGATGAGGAGTCGGGGCTGGATTATAACCGTCACCGGTACTACGATCCGTTGCAGGGGCGGTATATCACCCAGGACCCGATTGGGCTGGCGGGGGGATGGAGTCTGTATGCGTATCCGCTGAATCCAGTGCAACACGTTGATCCATTAGGGCTTAGTACTATGATAATAGGTAACGGCCCCGTTCCTGATAATCCTTTTGGGCATGCTGCGGCGGCAAATCGATATGGATTAATGAGTTCGGGAACTGGGGATGAGATGGGAGCCTCTGTCTCTGATTATTTTAAAAAGATGCAACCCCGCAGAGATACCTGGATTTGGATAATAGATACAACAGATGAAGAAGAACAATGTATGATGAATAAGGCAATAGACCTTAATAAAAAACTAAAAACTATTAACCTCGGGCCTCTTCCTGTTGCAAATAATTGTTTTAGCCGGACGAACATGATTTTTGAGGCGTGCGGGTTTAGCAACCCCTCTATGAATACAAATGCGCCTATAAGCCTACAAGTGCTCGGTGAGTTATATGGATATCAAAGATATTTTATGCCTAAAGGTCCTTTCACTGGATTCCCATTTGAATTTCAAGAGGTAAAGTAAATGGAAATGCTTGGGAAGATATTAGTGATAATTATTTCCATGATAATTATATCTTGCGATTATTATAATGCTGGCATGGACTATCAAGATAATATAGCCCTCGAGCAAGTCGTAACATGGGATTCTGATAATATATTCACACCTAATATCTTTGAACATAATGGAAGATGTTTTATGAAGAAAAATGAAACATGGATGTTATTAAATGGAGATGCAACACCAAACATTAGAACAATGAGCAATAAGAAAATTGAATGCCTGGAGAAGAGTGAAGTAGAATGGGCTAGTAGGGTTTGCGACAGTATCACAGACAAGGAAAGGGAAAATCTGAAGGCATTAATATGTAGCAAACCAGCTAAATCAGTTAATACAGGCAAAAGACCAGCGTTAGGATATTGAAACCGGCACTGCACTATATCACTATTACAATATTCTGAGTGACTAGAGCAACTGCTCCGCCATCCGGGCTAGCAGTATGACGACGAATCCGAACTGCACTACAACTGGCAGCGGTACTACAATCCGGGACAGGGACGATATATCACCCAGGACCCGATAGGGCTGGCGGGGGGATTAAACCCGTACAGTTATGTTATGAACAATCCTGTGCAATGGATTGATCCATTGGGATTAGCTCATACTTCAGGAAAATGGAAGGACTGTGGTAAAGGTTGTCGAATCCGAATAGATGGCGATGCTGTTGGTGACGGAAGACATTTGCATTGGGAGTGTAAAAATGGGAGTGGTGTAATGGGGGAATTTGGAGGTATGTCCCATGGTGAGGATTACTCATCAGCACCAAATAGCATTAAGAAATGTGCAAAAAAATATGGTTTCGAGCCAGAACCAAGTAAAGATCTGTCATGCAAAACCTCCGGGCTATCAACTACTGATGCGGCTCTTGCAACTGGTGCTACAATTGGCGCAGGGTATGTTATATATAGAGTGATTCGATTTATACCTTCACTTGCACCACCTCTTTGGTGGTCAATACCTGCAAACGTTGTTACTCCATGATTAAAACGGATAATGGAGATTATATAATGAGCGATTTTGACATTGTGAGTTCAATTGACTGGCATGATGGGGTTTTGTTAGAAGTAAAAACGACATTCAAAGAATCTCATTTTAACATGACGTTATTTATTGACATTTATAAAAGTGAGAATATTAGGGAAAAAATGATAGTTGAATTTTCTGATGTAGATGATTTAGTGTTCGCTATGGATTCTGCTGAGTTAATCGATAATCACAAGTCAGGAAATATAAGTAATGGGTATATAAAGAAATTAAAAAACAAAAGGATATATAAATTTTTTCTTTATTTTTCTGATGGCTTATTAAGCATGACATTTAAAAATTTACAATTAATAAAACCATTAGAGTAACCAAATAAAAGGACTGGAGGAATCAGGGGAAGATCATTAAAGTTGTGATTATCATCACAACTTTAATCTTGGTTTTACCTTGTTGATTTGATTAAAATCTAATCGCCAAATAATTAAATATATTAGAAAAGGACGTCTGGTGAACATTCAAAGTCTTCTTGAGCATATTCGTAAGCGCCTCATCTGAACCGTCTGGTATGTTTCCTCCGGCTCCACAAAAATAATGTCCATCATTTTTAATGGACACTATCGTATGGAACAGGGAAAGATCATCAGAAGTTCACTTTTTGTACTAAATAATTCGCATTTTATGTTTAAAAATTGAGATATTCCTTATTACCTGAAGCTGTTTTTTATTGCTTATACATGATCAAATACTCCTTACATAAATAAGGAGAACAAAATGGAACTTAAAAAATTGATGGAACATATTTCTATTATCCCCGATTACAGACAAGCCTGGAAAGTGGAACATAAATTATCGGATATTCTACTGTTGACTATTTGTGCAGTTATTTCTGGTGCAGAGGGTTGGGAAGATATAGAGGATTTTGGGGAAACACATCTCGATTTTTTGAAGCAATATGGTGATTTTGAAAATGGTATTCCTGTTCACGATACCATTGCCAGAGTTGTATCCTGTATCAGTCCTGCAAAATTTCACGAGTGCTTTATTAACTGGATGCGTGACTGCCATTCTTCAGATGATAAAGACGTCATTGCAATTGATGGAAAAACGCTCCGGCACTCTTATGACAAGAGTCGCCGCAGGGGAGCGATTCATGTCATTAGTGCGTTCTCAACAATGCACAGTCTGGTCATCGGACAGATCAAGACGGATGAGAAATCTAATGAGATTACAGCTATCCCAGAACTTCTTAACATGCTGGATATTAAAGGAAAAATCATCACAACTGATGCGATGGGTTGCCAGAAAGATATTGCAGAGAAGATACAAAAACAGGGAGGTGATTATTTATTCGCGGTAAAAGGAAACCAGGGGCGGCTAAATAAAGCCTTTGAGGAAAAATTTCCGCTGAAAGAATTAAATAATCCAGAGCATGACAGTTACGCAATCAGTGAAAAGAGTCACGGCAGAGAAGAAATCCGTCTTCATATTGTTTGCGATGTCCCTGATGAACTTATTGATTTCACGTTTGAATGGAAAGGACTGAAGAAATTATGCGTGGCAGTCTCCTTTCGGTCAATAATAGCAGAACAAAAGAAAGAGCCAGAAATGACGGTCAGATATTATATCAGTTCTGCTGATTTAACCGCAGAAAAGTTCGCCACAGCAATCCGAAACCACTGGCACGTGGAGAATAAGCTGCACTGGCGTCTGGACGTGGTAATGAATGAAGACGACTGCAAAATAAGAAGAGGAAACGCCGCAGAATTATTTTCAGGGATACGGCACATCGCTATTAATATTTTGACGAATGATAAGGTATTCAAGGCAGGGTTAAGACGTAAGATGCGAAAAGCAGCCATGGACAGAAACTATCTGGCGTCAGTCCTTGCGGGGAGCGGGCTTTCGTAATCTTGCCCTGGGTAGGAGGCCCTCCAGGGATGTTAGTCGGTGCGGCAGTTGGAGCGGTGGTTATTGGTGGTGGTATAGTAATATACAACAATCGCGAGGCTGTTGGGGATGCGATTGAGAAAAGTATGGAGATGCGGGGTGAAGCCGAATTATTAAATGCACAAAGTCAAATGGAATTCTGGCGAGAACCCTATGGTGCTTTTTCCAGCGTGTTTGGAAATGATGATTCATCAAAAGAGAATCCAAATGTCGGGAAGGATTTGACGGATGAAGAGAAGAACTGTTTGGGCAGTGGCAGTACAGGAGGTTCGGGAGGGTGGGAGCCAGATGAGGATGGCGAAATAAGAAATACCTACAGGTCTATTAAGGATGCTCCTCAGTATCCCAGAGGGGTTAGGAATGTCCAAAATGGCACTACAAGGAATGTTGTAAAGGATCAGTAGTTATTGAAACAATTACGTAAAGTAGATTCAGGAAAATAGAGTAAAGTTTATAAAGATGGATTTGATGCGTCAGGTCGAAAAGTGTCCATTTACTATTTTGAAAGTCAGAGTGGTCGAGTATTTAATGTAAAAGTAAAACCTTATTGGAGTAATTAATAATGAGAATTGATTATAGTATTAGCAATGAACACGCAGAGAAATTTATCAGTCTTTTAGTGTTGGGTGTTTTATATTCTATTGAAAAAAAGCAATATCTATAGATGAGGCAGAAGGTTTTATATTTAAGCCATCTACGTCAAAAACATTGAATGCTGCATCGCACTCTAAAAACTTAATTGACATTATAGATTCTGGTTGTGAGCTTGAAGATATATCTAGCATCATTCCTGAAAATTTATCAGGTAATATTGATAAATTAATTAACCAGACGCTGGATTTTATTCGAGGTGCTCCTGATTTTGGCGGTGCAGTCGATAAGGAAATTATTTTAGTTAAATAAAAATATATCGTTAATATATGTTGGTGATGTTTTGTTGAGGGCTTTTTTATTGTTAGTGGTATAAATATAAGGGAGTGAGAATGAGCGGAAAACCGGCGGCGCGGCAGGGCGACATGACCCGCAAGGGACTGGATATTGTGCAGGGTTCAGCAGGGGTGCTGATAGGCGCGCCGACGGGGGTTGCCTGCTCGGTGTGTCCTAAAAAAAAGGACAGTCCAAATTATGGCAACCCGGTGAACCCGGTGCTGGGTGCAAAGGTGCTGCCGGGCGAGACGGACATTGCGCTGCCCGGCCCGCTGCCGTTCATCCTTTCCCGCGCCTACAGCAGTTACCGGACCAGGACGCCCGCGCCGGTAGGGGTGTTTGGTCCCGGCTGGAAAGCGCCCTTCGATATCCGCTTACAGATACGCGATGAAGGCCTGATACTCAACGACAGCGGCGGCAGGAGCATTCACTTTGAGCCGCTGTTTCCCGGCGAGATAAGCTACAGCCGCAGCGAGTCACTCTGGCTGGCGCGGGGCGGAGTAGCGGCGCAGCACAGTTCGCAGCCGCTAAGCGCGCTCTGGCAGGTGCTGCCGGAAGATGTTCGCCTGAGTCCGCATGTGTACCTGGCGACAAACAGCCTTCAGGGGCCGTGGTGGATACTCAGCTGGCCGGAGCGGGTGCCGGGGGCGGACGAGGTGCTGCCGCCTCCGCCGCCCGCATACCGGGTGCTGACGAGGGTGGTGGACGGCTTCGGGCGGACGCTGGCCTTTCACCGGGCAGCTAAGGGTGATGTGGCGGGCGCGGTGACGGGGGTGACGGACGGCGCGGGCCGCCGTTTTCACCTGGTGCTGACCACACAGGCACAGCGGGCGGAAGTATTCCGTAAACAGCGCGCCACGTCTTTATCTTCCCCTGCCGGTCCCCGTTCTGCTTCCTCTTCTCTGGTTTTCCCCGACACGCTGCCCGCCGGTACAGGATACGGCACGGATAACGGTATCCGGCTGGAGGCGGTATGGCTGACACACGACCCGGCATACCCGGATGAACAGCCGACTGCGCCGCTGGCGCGCTACACGTACACGGCCGGTGGTGAACTGCGGGCGGTGTATGACCGCAGCGGAACGCAGGTGCGCGGGTTTACTTATGATGCGGAGCACGCCGGGCGGATGGTGGCGCACCATTATGCGGGGAGGCCGGAGAGCTGCTACCGGTATGATGATACCGGCCGGGTGACGGAGCAGGTCAACCCGGAGGGGCTGGACTACCGCTTTGAGTACGGGCAGGACCGTGTGACCATCACGGACAGCCTGAACCGGCGGGAGGTGCTGTACACGGAGGGCGAGGGCGGCCTGAAGCGGGTGGTGAAGAAGGAGCATGCCGACGGGAGCATCACCCGCAGCGAGTATGATGAGGCGGGGAGGCTGAAGGCGCAGACGGATGCGGCGGGGCGGCGGACGGAGTACCGGCTGCATATGGCGTCGGGCGCGGTGACAGCGGTGACGGGGCCGGACGGCAGGACGGTGCGGTATGGCTATAACAGCCAGCGGCAGGTGACGTCAGTGACGTACCCGGACGGGCTTCGCAGCAGCCGGGAGTATGATGAGAGGGGAAGGCTGACGGCGGAGACCTCGCGCAGCGGTGAGACAACGCGGTACAGCTAT